>Ga0233372_1000267_pt1 | contig 24195 bp, 17 predicted proteins | sample ElkDunMinimDraft_4_FD_191538 | JGI IMG/M metagenome (GOLD analysis project Ga0233372, IMG submission 191538) | Fecal eukaryotic communites from dung pellets of Tule Elk in California, USA - Elk Dung D8 | ecosystem: Host-associated > Mammals > Digestive system > Large intestine > Fecal | place... | reverse complement strand
CTGCGCGCGAAATGAAAAATCGTATCTCTCAAATTGTAGGAGCGGGCGAGGCAAAAAACTTATGGATGGGTACGTTTCACTCCATTTTTGCTAAAATTTTACGTATAGAGGCCGACAAGTTGGGCTATCCGTCTAACTTTTCTATTTACGACTCGCAAGACTCGCAACGCTTAATAGGTCAAATTATTAAAGACATGCAGTTGGATAAAGATATATACAAGCCTAAGCAAATACTAGGTCGTATATCTTCATACAAAAACAGCCTAATTACGGTTAAGGCGTATTATAACAACCCCGAGTTAATGGAGGCCGATGCAATGGCAAAACGCCCCCGCATGGGCGAAATTTACAACAACTATGTTGAGCGTTGTTTCAAATCGGGTGCAATGGATTTTGACGATTTGTTATTAAAAACAAACGAGTTGTTAACCCGTTTTCCTGATGTTTTAATAAAGTATCAAGACCGCTTTAGATATATTTTGGTTGATGAGTACCAGGATACCAACCACTCGCAGTATTTAATTGTTCGCGCCTTGTCAGACCGTTTTCAGAATATTTGCGTAGTGGGTGATGATGCCCAAAGTATTTACGCCTTTCGTGGTGCCAACATCAACAACATTTTAAATTTCCAAAAAGATTACGACAATGTACAAATGTATCGCTTGGAACAAAACTACCGATCAACCAAAAACATTGTCGAAGCTGCCAATTGTATTATCGAAAAAAATACGGTTAAGCTCGAAAAAAATGTATTTACAGATAATGATTTTGGACCAAAAATTAAAGTACACCGCTCGTTAACCGACTCGGAAGAAGGCCGTTTTGTAGCCGCAACTATCTTTGATGAAAAGATGCATAACCACCGAGATAACTCGGACTTTGCCATTCTATACCGTACCAATGCACAATCCCGTGCTATGGAAGATGCGTTGCGTAAACGTGATATTCCGTATCGTATATACGGGGGCTTGTCTTTTTATCAACGCAAAGAAATTAAAGATGTATTAAGTTACCTGCGTTTAATTATAAATCCAAAGGATGAAGAAGCGTTAGTGCGTGTAATTAACTACCCCGCACGTGGTATTGGCGATACAACACTCGAAAAATTAAATGTTGCTGCCAACCATTACAAGCGTTCGATCTTTGAGATTATGGAGCATATTGATAAGATAGATTTAAAGCTGGCGTCTAATACGAGAGCTAAACTGTCTGACTTTGTTACCATGATTAAAAACTTTCAGGTAATTGCTCAGAACCAAGATGCCTTTTACATTGCCGATTACGTGGCCAAAAAAACTGGCTTAATACAAGAGTTTAAAAAGGACGGAACGCCCGAAGGCATTGCACGTTTAGAAAACATCGAAGAGCTTTTAAACGGTATTAAAGACTTTACCGAAGGACAAAAAGAAATTGACGGAGCAACCGGATCGTTAGACGAGTTTATGGAAGATGTGGCTTTGGCTACTGATTTAGATAATGATACTGGCGATGACGACCGCGTAGCGTTAATGACCATTCACTTAGCAAAAGGGCTTGAGTTCCCTATCTGTTTCATTGTGGGTATGGAGGAAGATTTGTTTCCGTCGGCCATGTCTATTAATACAAGGTCTGAACTAGAGGAGGAGCGTAGGTTGTTTTACGTAGCCTTAACTCGTGCCGAACACCAGGCTTACTTAACTTATGCGCAATCGCGCTACCGTTGGGGTAAATTGGTAGATGCCGAAGCTTCTAGATTTGTACAAGAAATAGATGATAGTTACTTAGAGTTTTTAACACCAATAGAAACTAATTACCGTTATCAACCCAAGTTTAACCCCGATATTTTTGGTGATGTAGATAAGTCTAAACTCCGATCTAGTAAACCCGTTGCCGGTACACCACCTAAGCGAGTGACAGAGGATGAGGAAAGCTCAGAGCGAGAAATTAGAAAACTACGTTTGTTAACCAAAACACCGCCTACTAATGCTATTGATAAAGTAACCGAGAAAGTAGATACATCGCATTTATCTGTGGGTGCAAAAGTAAACCACGAGCGCTTTGGGTATGGAACAATTTTAAATATCGAAGGAGTTGGCGGAGATAAAAAGGCTGAAATTAGGTTTGAAGTTGGTGGAATAAAAAAGCTTTTATTACGTTTTGCTAAATTAACAGTACTAAACTAATTGTAACCCTATGGCAGAATTTATAAAAATTTACGAAGACAAACCAAACGAAGCTGCTATAGCTAAAGTGGTAAAGGTATTACAAAGTGGTGGTTTGGTTATTTACCCAACCGATACGGTTTATGGTTTAGGTTGCGATATTACCAACACAAAAGCTTTGGAACGTATTGCTAAAATAAAAGGAGTAAAGCTCGAAAAAGCTAATTTCTCATTTGTGTGTAGTGATATTAGTAACATATCAATGTACGTTAAACAGTTGGACACAAGTGCGTTTAAAATTTTAAAACGTGCGTTACCCGGGCCGTATACCTTTATTTTAAACAGTGGTACAGATTTACCAAAGGAGTTTAGAAAGAAAAAAACGGTAGGAATACGTGTTCCCGACAATCGTATTGCTCGAATGATGGTAGAAAAATTAGGAAATCCAATTGTATCAACCTCTATTTACGATGAAGATGAGGTATTAGAATACTCAACCGATCCAGAATTAATTTTCGAAAAATGGCAAAATGTTGTTGATTTAGTTATTGATGGTGGATATGGAGATAACGTAGCTTCAACCATTGTAGATTTAACTGGTCATGAGCCCGAAATACTACGTGAAGGAAAAGGAGATATTGATATATTTTAAAGACATCAAATACAAAAGCGCCAAATATTTTACTTGGCGCTTTGTTTATTATCGGAACTAATTATTACTCGTTATTTGGTATAAAATGTAAATTGGTATTTTTAAATTCGATAGTTTTTTTTTCTAGATATGGAATATTAAGGTACATCCAAGTTACTCCAGTACCTTGTATGTACGTATCATTATTTTTTAGTAAAACAAAAGGAATTACTCTGAAGGAGTTTTTTAGTGTTTTATATCTAAATCGTCCAATTAGTGTATCGCCAATAATTTCGCCACGAACATGTCCTGAGTATTTGTCGCCAGAATATTTTATTTCGTAATCACCATAAAACCTGTTGTTAGTAGTAGTAAGGTTTAATAGAGCAATGGTATCAGTGCTACGGGATTTATAGTATTTTTTTTATGGTATTTCTGATTGACAGTTTAATAAAACGATACACAATAAAATAAAGATACCTTTTTTCATTTATTTATTTTTTACAAAACTAAATAAGTAATGCGTAAAGTAATTATTTTATGATACTTAATTTAAGCTTATTTTATATTGACAGTGTATTGGTTAATAATAGTGTAGTTTCTGTTTTTAATAACTATTGTATAAGTTCCTTTTTTTAAATAGAGAAAGTTATGTTTAGTAGAGGTGTTAATTTCAACAATATCTGCAGGAATTCCGTTATTTTCGAATTCATTGCCTCTATAAGCAAAAATTAAATATGACTCTTGATTTGCTAGTTTAGATATAGGAATTTTATATTTTATTTTTTTCTGCGTAAGCCAATGCGGTCTGCCATTAATAAGTTTTGTTTCAGGATGCAGTATTACAACGTCTGTTTGTTCTTTGCCCTTGGTTCCATTAAATACTTTCCCACTATTGTCTATTAACACAATAGGTGTATTGCTAGTATTTAATTTTATAAAAATGTTATTATCTTCTTTATTAAATTTTTCAATAAAAAGAGTTTGATCAATTGAAAAAGGATCTATACCCATTATTTCTTTTAATCTTCCGGCCATTGCCTTACCCCAATGTGGATAATCATTTTCGTAAGCATGTGCATATCCACAATAAATTAGCACTTTTCCCTTTGGATGTTTTTTAATAAATTTCTGAATATTTTGAGCTTGCTCTATTTCTCTTTCTGTCCCATTTTTTCCGTTTAAAGCTTCATATCCAAAAAGTGTAAAACCAATAGTCAAAGCCTCATGAATCAAATTTCCAAATTCGGGTTCTCTAGTATAGTAGCCACTATCTAAAACTGCAAATTTTCGTTTGTTAATTAAAGTATCTTGTAAGGCCTCAATACCTAAATATTTATACCCATTATTATATAGTTCTTGTAAAAGTGACTGAGTAAAAGTACGATGTTTGGCTAGGTGGTGGGCTTCATTTATAATGATTATTTCAGATTTATTAGCTTGTTCTAGGATATAGTTTTCTGCTTTAATTTTTTTACTCTTTTTAAAGAATAAACTATCCTCCTTAGTAGCTGCACTTTTTTTATATCCGCTTTTATCCCATATATCTAAAGCATCGTTATATCGATTACTAAAAGATAGTTCTGTTGCCCCAATTTGATATTTCCAAGGAGTAGAGTCTTGATCTATTTGTAAAAAAATATCTTCAATAAAACGATAGGGTTCGGTTTTAACTTGTCCTAAAGCAATACATAGATTAGAAAATAAAATAGTTAGCATTAATTTTTTCATAGCACACTTAGCAAATAATATCTAATATAAGTAATAAGGTGTTCATATTCTGTGTTTTATTAAATTTATTCTTAATATAAAATACAAGTAAATATACTATATAGCCATTCTTTAGAGTTTTTATGGTGATTTAAATTGAGTAAAATATATACGAACGTAAAAATATTTTTCGTTATTATTTAGAACATGAACAGACGTAATAGTTGATTTTTAAAGTGTTAGATAAAAATGTTATTTTTTAATTGCTAGGCATGCTATTTGTCTTAAAAAAATATTAAATCAGTAGTGGCCTTTATTTATAATATTTATGAAAGTTAAAAAACAAAATTATGATATTACTTTAGTTAACAAGTTACTTATACTCGTGTTAATAGTAGGTAGTTGTTTAATTGGTACTGCACAAGAAACCGTTTCGTTAACACAAGCAAAACAAAAACTTGATCAAGCTAATTTAAGTATAGCATATAATGCAATTTTAGTAAATCAAGCAAAACAAGCCGAAAAAAGTAGTTTTACATTAGATCCAACAACAGTTAATCTTGGGCTAGGTCAATTAAATGGTGCTTATGCTGATAATAGTTTTGGATTAATTCAAAACTTTCAATTTCCAACAGTTTATTCAAAAAAACGTAATTATTTAGAACAGCAAACAGAGTTAGCCTTAACACAAAAGCAAAATATAAAAGCGGAGTTAGATAAACAATTAGAACTTTTTTTTTATGATTATGAAATAAGTGAAAAACAAAAACAATTATTACAATTTTGTGACTCGATTTATGCGCAGGCTGTAACCCGCCAAGAAAATAGGTTTAAGTATGGAGATATTAATACGGTTGAGTTAGGAATATTTCAACAACAACGATTTTTTATATATAATGAGTTAAAACAAATTGAAATTGACCAAAATGAAACACAACTTAATTTACAACTTTTATTAAATCAAAGCCAAGCTGTTATTCCTAAATTACCTTTAGATCCATTAGTAATGACTACTTTCGAATTTGAACTAAACAACCATCCGTTGCTCAAAGTTAAGGAGGCGGAGATTAGTGTAGCAGAAGCTAAAATTGAAAACGAAAAGACAAGATTATTACCTAGTTTGACCCTTGAGTATGCAAACAATAGTTTTAAAGGAACGGGATCTGATGACAATTGGTATAACCGAAGTAATAGGTTTCATTCTATTCGTGCCGGTGTTAATATACCTTTATTTACTAAAGCCAGAAATGATATACAAGTACTTGGTTTAGAACATCAAGCAAACGAACAAAGTTATTTGATACAAGAGCTGGTTATGAAACAGCGAATAAAGCAATTAGAAAACCAAATTGATCAAGAGCAGCTATTAATAAATTATTATCAAACAAAAATGCTTAAACCTTCGGTTATTTTCGAACGTATAGCTGATCAGTTTGAGCATGGTGAACTTAATTACATTGAATTTGTTACCTTAGTAAATCAAAATATCGATCAACAAAATAAATTTTTACAAATACTTAGAGATTACAATTCAGCCGTAATTTTATACAACTATTACAAAGTTAATTAACATGAAAATTTATATATTTTTAAGTGCTACAGTACTTAGTTTATTAGTATCATGTACTAGTAAATCCGAAAAAAAAGCCGAATTATTAGCACGCTTAGAAAGCTCAAAAATTATTTTTTTAACTGATAACCAACTTAAAAAAGCTAAGCTAGATACTACCCATATAATAACAAAAGAAATTTCTAAAACCATTACAGTAAATGGAACAACTAGGTTAAAACCAGAAAATGAAATGGAGGTTACGAGTTTAATTGATGGACAATTTAAAAACTCTAAGTTAGTTGAAGGAATGTTTGTAACTAAAGGTCAGGTTCTAGCTCAGTTAGATAATTTTGAGATTTTAGATTTACAAGAGCAGTATTTAGTTGCTAAAGCCAAATATCAATTAGCTCAAGCAAATTTTGAAAGACAGTCAGAACTTAATAAAACCCAATCGGCAAGTAATAAAGTAGTTCAGCAGGCCAAATTTGAATTTAGCCAACAAGCTATTTTAGTTGAAACATTAGGAGCTAAACTAAGAATACTAGGAATTAATCCCCAAGTTTTAACCGAACATGATTTACAAAACGCATTAAGTATTAGAGCTCCTTTTACGGGGTATATTGATAAGGTTATGGTTACTAATGGAATGTATATTACAAGTAATACACCAATGTTTAAAATTATCAATGCAAGAGATTTGTTTTTGCAGCTTAATGTTTATCAAGACGATTTACCTTTTTTAAAAGTCGGGCAAAGTATATTAGCTTACACCAATACAGATAAATTAAATAGAGAAGGAACAATTACGTTAATAAATACCAAATTAACACCCGAAGGTTACGGTGAAATTATTTGTGAAGTAAGCAATCAAGAAAATTTAGCACCAGGCATGCATATTAATGCCAAAATGGAATTAGTTAAAAAAGAAGCTTACGTTATTTCTAATGAGGCAATAATAAGCTACGAAGACAAACAATTTGTATGTGTGCAAGAATCTAAAAATACTTTTGCACCTATCGAAGTTCAATTAGGAATTGATGAAAATGGGTTTGTCGAGATTGAAAATTATACACAGTTGCTTGGTAAATCAATTGTATGTAAGAATGTCTATGAAATTTTAATGCTCGCTAAAAAAGAAGTTACAGAAGATTAAAAAGAAAAACTCGCATATAAAGCGAGTTTTTCTTTTTAACTAATATAATTCCAAATTGTTTTTTTATTATTTAGTTCATGCATAACTCTTTTTACAATGAGATGCTCTGGCTGATCTAAGTTTGGATCTGTTTTTAAAAGCTCGATAGCATAATGACGGGCATATTGCAAAATATCTTGATCTTTAACCAAATCAGCAATTTGTAAATTTAAAATACCGCTTTGTTGTTTCCCCATAATATCTCCTGGACCACGAAGTTTTAAATCAACTTCTGATAGTTCAAATCCATCGTTTGTACGAACCATTGTTTCCATTCTAACCTTGGTGTCGTTAGAAAGCTTATTTCCTGTCATTAATACACAATAACTTTGTTCGGCTCCTCGACCTACACGCCCACGAAGCTGATGAAGTTGTGATAAACCAAAACGCTCGGCACTTTCAATAATCATTACTGATGCATTGGGTATATTTACCCCCACTTCAATAACTGTAGTTGCAATCATAATATTTGTTTTTCCTGCAGCAAAACGTTCCATTTCGGCGTCTTTGTCAGTTGGTTTCATTTGTCCGTGAACAATAGAAACTGTGTAATCGGGTAGTGGAAAATCTCTAGAAATCCCTTCGTAACCATCCATTAAATTTTTATAATCTAAACTTTCCGATTCTTTAATGAGCGGATATACAATATAAACCTGTCGACCTTTTGCAATTTCACGTTTAATAAACCCCCAAACCTGAAGGCGTTTAGTTTCAAAAAAATGCATCGTTTCAATAGGTTTACGGCCTGGAGGCAACTCATCAATAACCGATACATCTAAATCCCCATATAAGCTCATAGCTAAAGTTCGTGGAATTGGTGTAGCTGTCATTACTAAAATATGAGGAGGCAATTGGTTTTTAGCCCAAAGTTTAGAACGTTGCTCAACTCCAAAGCGGTGCTGTTCATCAATAATAGCAAGGCCTAAGTTTTTAAATTGAACTTTATCTTCTAACAAAGCATGTGTTCCGATTAAAATATCTATTTCGCCCGATTCGAGTTGTTCGTGAATTTCACGTCGTTCTTTTATTTTAGTTGATCCTGTTAAAAGTCGAATTGTAATGCCTAAAGGTTTTGCCATTTCAGACAATCCTATATAATGCTGATTTGCTAAAATCTCGGTAGGTGCCATTAAGCATGCCTGAAAATTGTTATCTAAAGCTAGTAGCATAGTCATTAAAGCTACAACGGTTTTACCCGAACCTACATCTCCTTGTAACAATCGGTTCATGTGTGAATGTCCGGCCATATCGTTCCGAATTTCTTTTATAACTCTTTTTTGGGCATTGGTTAAATCAAAAGGAAGATGATTTTTATACATGTTATTAAAGTAATCTCCAACTTTTTCAAACTTATAGCCTTTAATTTTTTGTTTATTCACCAGATTTTTAGTGATAAGCTGCATTTGAATAAAAAAAAGTTCTTCAAACTTTAAACGGAATTGAGCTCGATTGAGTAATTCCTGATCTTTAGGAAAATGAATATTTAATAGAGCCTGACTTTTAGAAATAAGATGCAGCTTGTCAATAATATTTTCAGGCAAGGTTTCGGCAAACAATTTATAAGACTCGCTTAATAATTGTTGCATCATTTTATTAATGACTTTATTAGTAATTCCTTTAGTACCTAATTTTTCTGTAGAAGGATAAATCGCTTGTAAACCTGAATTAATGGCTTTAGATTGATGTTCTTCTAACAACTCCATTTCAGGGTGTGCCATTGAGAAAACACCATTAAAATAGGTTACTTTGCCAAAAATAACGTAAGGGATATTAAGTTTTACATTTTCCTGAATCCATTTGGCGCCCTGAAACCAAATCAAATCCATTGTACCAGTTCTGTCAACAAAAGTTGCTACTAAACGTTTGCCACGTTTTTGTTCAACAGTTTTTAAATGGACTAATTTGCCAACAATTTGTATTTCTGACGAAAGATTAGGGCTAAGTTGGTTAATTTTATAATAAGTACTTCGATCTATGTATCTGTTTGGATATAGGTTTATTAAATCTCCGTATTTATGAATGTTAAGTTCCTTTCGAAGAATTTCGCCGCGCTTAGGACCAACACCTTTTAAATATTCGATTGGAGTTTCTAATAAATTTGCCATAGTAAACTTTTATAAAGCGAAGATAAGTTATAAATTAGGAAAATAAAAAAACAAATCCCCCAAGATAATGACAAAACTAAAACAAGCACTAAGTTTGTTATTCATGACCAATAGTTTGGTATTTACTGCCCAGCAAAAAGGCGTTGATTTTAAAACGGCTCATGTACATATTTCTCCAAATTTTATTGATAAATCATTAAAAGGAACTGTAACTTATGAGTTTGAAGTTACTAAAAAACCAGATACTATTTATTTAGATGCTGTAGGTATTAATTTTTCTCAAGTTAAAATAAATAACAAACCTTCTGATTATATAGTTTCTAATAAACAATTAAAAATATTTTCTAAATATAAAAAGGGTAAAAACACACTAGATTTAGTATACACTACGCAGCCTAAACAAACTGTTTATTTTGTTGGTACGGCTAATAATCATCAAATATGGACGCAAGGTCAAGGAAAATCTACATCACATTGGTTACCTAGTTTTAATGATGGAAATGAAAAAGTGGTTTTTAACCTCACTGTTACTTATCCAGAGGCACATCAGGTAATAGCCAATGGTATTTTTAAAAAATCAAAAGTTGAAAACGGGCTTAAAACCTGGAATTTCCAAATGCAACATCCCATGTCTAGTTATTTAGTAATGTTTGCTATTGGTGATTATGTAAAGTTTAAATCTGAATCTACAAATGGTACACCTTTAGAATTTTATTTAAAACCAGAGGATTATAAAAAATACGAAACAACTTATTGGTATTCTAAAGAAATTTTTGATTTCCTAGAGCAAGAGATAGGAGTGAAGTATCCGTGGGGAATATATAGACAAATACCAGTAGACGAATTTTTATATGCAGGAATGGAAAATACTACTTCAACCATTTTTTCTCAAGATTTTGTAGTTGATGAAATTGCTGTGGTAGATAAAAATTATTTAAATGTAAATGCTCACGAATTGGCTCACCAATGGTTTGGAGATTTAGTAACTGCAAAAGATAACCGCCATCATTGGCTTCAGGAAGGTTTTGCAACCTATTATGCTTTATTGGCTGAACGAGAAATTTTTGGTGACAACTATTTTGATTTTGAGTTGTATGATATGGCTGAACAAATTATTATAGCACAACAAAATGATAAAGAACCTATATTATCAGAAAAAGCATCCTCATTAACTTTTTATAAAAAAGGAGCTTGGGCGTTGCATTATTTAAAGAATCGGATTGGTGCAAATAATTTTAATAAAGCTGTTAAAAATTTTATTGAAAAATATCAATTTAAAAATGCAACTACTGACAATTTTTTAGATGAAATAATAAAAGTATCAGACTATGATACTAACGATTTTAAAAAACGCTGGTTAGAGAGTAATGAATTTCCAACTAAAGATGCATTCGAAATTTTGACTAAAAACAAGGTCATAGTTGAATATTTAGAAATAGGAAGAATGTATAGTTTACCCTTAGTTGATAAAAAAGAAAAATTTAAAAAAATTTTAGAGAGCAATACTTTTATTAATTGTAAAGAAGAGGTAATATTTCAATTAGGAAAAGAAAATCCTGAAAATTTAGTAGATTTTTTTCCAATTATTTCAGCAGCTACAGATGTTAAAATGCGTCAAGCTTTTGTTCGAAGCTTGGGTAAAGTATCACCGGAGTATAAAATTTTTTATGAACAGTTTTTATCTGATTCATCATACATAACTCGTGAAATTGTTTTTAAAAACTTATGGAGTACCTTTCCGGATGATAGAACTACTTTATTAAATAAAACTCAAGATTGGCAAGGTTTTAATGATAAAAATTTAAGGATAACATGGTTAACTCTTGCTTTGTTAACAGAGAATTATAAAGATGAATTTAAAATTAATTTTTATGATGAACTTTTTTCTTATACAAAGCTAGGGAATGAAAGTGCTACCCGACAAAATGCAATTACAAACATGTTGTTTTTAAATCCAAATGATTTTAATGTATTAGAAAGTTTGGCACTTGGTTTAAATCATCATAAATGGCAATTTGTAAAATTTTGTAAGGACACAATTCGTACACAATTAAAACAAGAAAAGTATAGAGAACATTATTCTAAAATATCAGAACAATTAGCAGGGACAGAAAAAATAACTTTAGAAAATCTTTTAAAAGAATAAATAAGCTTTTATAAAGTATAAAAGAGCTTATAAAATGGTTAAATTTTAATGTAAAGATTTTTTATAAAAACGTCGTCTTTTAACTCGTACGTTTCAACAATCATATCTCCATTTTCTTTGAACCATACATGAGCAATTTCTTTTTTATTTACGAATAAATAATTATCATTATCGTTTTGTCTAATATTTGCAATAAATTTTCCTTTATCAGTTTTAAAGGTGTATCCTTTTTCATCCACACTTAAAATATAAGTATTATTCAAATTTTTGTACGTTCCAGATCGATCAATATCTACAAAACGTAAAACACCTTTATATTCAACGGGTATTTGTCTATTGTAAGAAAAGTTATCAGAATTTGCCAGCATATCATTCGAAGCTATACTATTTGAATTTTTTAGAAGATAACTTATGGTCGATTTATTAGAGTTAGTTGAGTTAATCTCAATAAAATCGTTCTTCATTTGAGCATAAGTGCACAAATTTGACATAAATAAAAGGCAAATGATAAAATTTTTCATGGCTAGGCTATCAATATTTTACCTATAACCTTTTATTAGATAATTAATTATAAATAGCACATGTAATTCGATGAAAGGGTTAGTTTACTTGTCAAAATGATAGTATAGAATAAATTTAATAATTAAACGCATCTAAAATATATATTTCAAAATCCAGATAATAATCAATATATTTGCAATCTTATAAAATAATGAATAATTGTCTGAATCAGATATATAAAAATAAAAACAAATGAAAGCAGGTATTGTAGGATTACCAAACGTTGGAAAATCAACGTTATTTAACTGTTTATCGAACGCAAAAGCGCAAAGTGCAAATTTTCCTTTTTGTACTATTGAGCCAAATATTGGGGTGGTAAATGTACCTGATCCAAGAATCAATAAATTAGAAGAATTGGTAAAACCAGAACGCGTACAAATGGCAACTGTTGATATTGTTGATATCGCTGGTTTAGTAAAAGGCGCAAGTAAAGGAGAAGGTTTAGGAAATCAATTTTTAGGAAATATTAGAGAATGTAACGCAATTATTCATGTTTTACGTTGTTTTGATAACGATAATATTGTTCACGTTGATGGAAATGTAAATCCAATTCGCGATAAAGAAACAATTGATATTGAACTACAACTTAAAGATCTAGAAACAGTTGAAAAGCGTTTAGAAAAAGTAAAAAAAGCTGCAAAAACAGGTAATAAAGAAGCGCAAGTTGAGGCAGGTTTATTAGAACGTATTCGCGAAGCTTTATTACAAGCAAAATCTGCTCGTACAATTGTTCCTCAAAATAACGATGAAGAAGAGTTGTTAGAAGACTTCCAATTGATTACTGCAAAACCAGTTCTTTATGTTTGTAATGTTGATGAAGCTGCAGCAGTAACAGGAAATGCTTATGTGGATCAAGTAAAAGAATTGGTAAAGGATGAAAATGCTGAGGTAATTATTTTATCAGTTGGAGCCGAGGCGGACATTACTGAATTAGAAAGTTATGAAGAGCGTCAAGTTTTCTTAGAGGATATGGGCTTAACAGAACCAGGGTCGGCAGTTTTAATTCGTGCTGCGTATAAACTTTTAAATTTACAAACGTATTTTACGGCTGGAGTTAAAGAGGTTCGCGCTTGGACTATTAAAATTGGTGATACAGCGCCAAAAGCTGCAGGAGTAATTCATACAGATTTCGAAAAAGGATTTATTCGTGCTGAGGTTATTGCTTACGAGGATTTCGCTAATTTTGGTTCTGAGGCTAAAGTTAAAGAAGCTGGAAAGCTTAGAGTAGAAGGTAAAGAATATATTGTTAAAGATGGTGATGTAATGCACTTCCGTTTTAACGTTTAATAATAAAAAAGCAGTCTAAATTTTAGACTGCTTTTTTTATTAACTTTAATTGTGTAAAACGAAGATTTCAAACCAAAATAATTCTAAATTGGAATATTGCTTATGACATTAGAAAACGCTTTTAAAGAACTATTTGATTACCTAAATATCTATATGGAAATTGATATTGATGATAAAAAAGAAATTTATAAAAAGTTTAGTTACGATTATATTAAGAAAAACACTTATTTAGAGAAGGAAGGTAATTTAACAAAATATATATACTTCACTTGTTCTGGATTTCTTCAGTTATATATTGAGAAAGATGAAGAAATAGTAACCACGCAGATTAATTGCCCAACGAGATTAATAACCGCATTTCAAAGCTTCAATTCGCAACAGCCATCAATAGAAAATTTGAAAGCGATTACTGATGTTTGTATTTTAAAAATTACGAAAGAAGATTATGTTGAACTTTTTCATAAAAATGAAAAATGGTCGAATACCACGCGTTTGATTTATGAATTGGGGCAAATATATAATGAACAGAGATTGAAAAATATGATTAGTATGACAGCTGAAGAACAATACTTAGATTTACTAAAAAACAGACCCGAAATTGTCCAAAATGTCCCGGTAAAAATCATAGCTTCTTTCTTAGGAATAAGACCTCAAAGCTTAAGTAGGATCAAAAAGTCAATTTTGTAATTTGGTAACATATGTTACTTTTTTTTAAGAATAAATGATTTAATTTTAATAAAAAAAAGTAATATGGAAAATAAAATCGCAATTTTAGCCTTACTTGCTTTATCAATGACATCATGTAATGATAATGTAAGTATAAAAAATGTAACGATCACAGAAATTGATTCTTTGAAGCTACGTATTCAAGAATTAGAGAGTGAAATTGAAAATAACCAACTCAATTTGGCACGATTTGACACGGTTGATTTTGAAGCTTGGAACAAGAAGGACATCGAGTTATTCAACCGCCTTCATGATGAAAACGTTGTAATGTATTATCCTAATGGTAAAATCGAAAAAGGTCTAAAAGCTCATACAGACTGGGCAAACCATTCTTTCACTACCGGTGAAGGTTTTGTTAGAGTTAAATCTCATCCTATCAAAGTTGCATCTAACGATTGGACAGCTGTGATTGGAATAAATGAAATTCCGCAAAAGGACGGAACGATTAAGGAAGCTCCAATGGCTACATTTTCTAAATGGTCAAATGGCAAGATGATAGAGGAACATTTATTTTTCGAAACTATTGATTAAATCAAAGATATTGAGGGCAAAATATCAATACTTTTTAATTAACAAAAATTCGGTACTATGAAACATTCATTTAATCTACTCGTAATTATATCCTTATTATTTTCTTCAATAATATTTATATCGTGTAAGCAAAACGAACCTAAAAACATGGATATGACTGTAAAAAATTATGACTTAATTGGCTATAAAGCTGTACTTACTTATCCTGATTTTACAGCTGAAGTTGAATATTTAACTGACAGCACATTACATTGGAAAACGACGACTACAAAAGGAACTGTAGCTGAAGGGACTGAAAAAGTTTTTTTAAAGAAACTAAATGAATCTCAATTTTTTATTAATTGGATTGAAGAAAGCGGCTTAACAATAAGCCAGGTTATTGATATGAAAAATAATAATGTAACGTCTTTTGCGTCTTTTGCTGACGAAACAAGCAGCCAAGGAAAAAGAGGAAGTATTATTTTAGAGGGGAAATTTGAACTCGTAAAATAACACAATCACTTCAAAATAAATTGCATTGTTCTTGGATAGTAAAACTTAAATTAACTAATTATAATTTAAAAGCCTGCGAAAAAATCGCAGGCTTTTAAATATTCCTAAGATGACTATTTATGTAATTTCCCTCTTACATGATCCATCCAATCGTGAAATTTATGCATCTGTTCTTGAATAAAATTTTCCTTTTTCTCTTCATGATCTGGAATAGGATTACCAGGTATAATATGTTCGAAATAGGTGCCTTTTAAAACTCTACGTAAAATACCTTCTCCAACAAAAGGAGCACCATCATTTAATGCTTTAGTTGCTTTTAATAAATGACGGATATCGTATTGCGACGGATAAACATCTGGCACTTGCTTGTTTAAATTCAATAAAGAATAAACAGCAACACGCGCAGTACGAACTGAACTTTCCATGGTGAATACAACATCATTATTCGTTTCTACAAACTGACCTACTAAACCTAAATTAGTACATCCTTCTGGTACAATCGCAGGTCGATCGCCTTTTGCACGTGGCATAAACATTGATGTAATATAAGGCATGAATGCAGTGCGAACAATGGTGTTTTCTATTACATTTTCTAATTTATCTTCAATTCCAATGTGATAGCATAATTCTGCTAAAATATCATTTCCTGTACATTCTGGCATTGTTTTTTTAACAAGATTTCCTTGCTTATCCATAAATAAAGCATAAACCCATATTACCAAAATATCATCTGGTTGTGTTGGATAATGCGGCTGACGGTTACAAGTAAAACTCATTAACCAATTAGAATCCGTAATCGTGATGATACCCCCCGTTACTGTTTTACCTGAATATGGATCGTTAACAGCATATTCTTTTAATTTTTCAACAAATGCCGATGGTTTACAAGTTAATGTAGCCGACATCCAAGAAGATTTTTCGATATCACCACAGAATTTTTCTGGACGACCAAAAACTTCCGATTTAGCAGCTAAGTTTTTCCATAATTTCCAACCTGCAGAATTTCCACTTGTACTGTTATCAATTTTTTGAATAGGAGCTTTTTTATTATCGCCATAAGCAGAATCTTCCGTCATTGATCCTGTAGTAACTATAACATAATCTTCAGCACCAATTTGAATTTTAGTTTCTACGCCAGCAACCACTGTATCAATAGATTTTACAACTTTAGTTCCATCAGCGGCAATTGCTACATTCATATCATTTACTAAAGTATTCAGTTGAATTTGAACACCTTTTTCTACTAAGAAATTACGTAATGGTTTGATAAACGTGTCGAACTGATTGTATTTAGGGAATACTAATGCTGATAAATCGTTCAATCCATCTAAATCGTGTAAAAAACGGTGCATGTATAATTTAAATTCTAACAAAGAATGCCATTGTTCGAAAGCAAACATCGTACGCCAAAACGTCCAAAAGTTACTTTTTTTGAATGTATCACTGAAGTAATCATCGATAGTTAAATCGTCTAATTCTTCTTTATTTTTCAATAATAATTTAACTAAAGCCAATTGGTCTTTTTTGTTCAAACCTAATTTACTGAAGTCTTCAACTACTCCTTTATTACTGATTAAACGGGATTTTGAATAGTTAGAATCGTTGTCGTTTAATAAACGGTACTCATCTAAAACGCTGTAAGGATGTGGTAATTCAACCGCTGGAATGTCTTGAAATAAATCCCAAAAATTCTCATACGTCATATCCATTTCACGTCCACCACGAATTAAATAGCCGTCTTTCGCATTTCCAGAACCGTCCATAGAACCACCTTCAATTGCTAATTGCTCGATGAAAGTTATGTTTTTACCAGGTACTTGTCCATCACGAATTAAATAATAAGCTGTTGCTAAACCAGCAATTCCACTTCCTATAATATAAATTTTACTGTTGTCAAAAGACTTGTTTAAAACGGGTTTATTACGTTGATAATTCCCATTTTGATTAGCATAAGGCATTGGTCTATCTGGTGCATTATGCACTACATCTTTGTTTGCATCAGGTTGATGATCTACATTGTTATAATATTTTGACGCTTTTAAAACTTTGTCAAAATGTTTAGTTGTGTCTTTCATTATATTACTTTTAGTTGATTAAAATTTATTTTTTAACGTCGAATTTCTTCATATATTCACTGATAAATATTGGAATTAAAACAAAAATGACTGTTCCAACAATCAAAAATATTGTATAAAAAGTTGGACTACTTATTGGTAAGGCAGACGGAGGGATAAAACATAAAATCAGGGCAAATATTACAGCAAGTAAACCTATACCTCCAAATATAAACATGCCATTTTTACCTCCTGGAACTTTAAATGGGCGCTCTAAATTGGGTTGTGATTTTCGTAATTTCATTCCAGCCAAATACATTAAAACGTACATTACCAGATAAAGTGTTGCGTTAAGAGAGCTTAATAAGAAGAAAGCGACGTTCACATTTTCCATAAAAAAATAGAGTGAGCACAAAACAGTTACAATAACTCCTTGAAGTAAAATTATATTTATTTGAATTCCATTTTTATCGACTACTGCCATAAACTTTGGTAACTCATTATCTTTTGCGGTATAAAGTAATGATTTACTAGGCCCAGAAATCCAAGCAATAACACTGGCAGCACAACCAATAACAACTAAAACAGCCATAATATTGGTTAGCCAACTTAGATCATAACGTGCAAATCCTATCTGAAACGCATCCATTACACCCGAATCTAATTCGATTTTGTCGTAAGGAAGAATTACAGAAACGGCATAAGCGCCAACGCCAAGCACCACAAAACACAAGAACGAAGCAATAAAAATTGCTTTTGGATATTGCGTTTTGGGTTTATCTAATTCATTGGCATGAACCGCCAAAGCTTCAATCCCTGAAAAAAGTAAAATGATTGTAGAAAGAAAAACAATGCTTCCAATACTGGTTAAATGTGGAATAAAACGTGGTGTTGTAATCCCGTTAATTGTAGAAGCAATCTCTGTTTGAGCTGCAGGAATGGCGTCGTAAGCAATAGGATTTTTATCAATCATCCAATAAATAGCCAAACCAATAAGAATAACTAACGGAACCATGGTTCCCCAAATAAATCCAACACTCGAAAGTTTTGGAATTTTAGTTGGTGCTTTTAATGAAATCCAAGTCGAAATCCAATAAATTATAATTGTTGCCCCACCAATATATTTTCCGTTACTAGCCAATTCGGGCATTCCGATAATGTAAAAAATGGCCGCCGAACCAAAAGTAATCGTAATTGGATACCAAACAATATTTTGAATCCACTGCATAAAAACTGCAACAAAACCTACTTTTTTATTATATGCTTCTTTTACCCAAGTATAAACGCCACCTCCTTTATCAGCAAAAGTGGTTCCTAACTCAGCGCTGACCAATGCTGCCGGAACTAAAAAAAACACCGCAGCAAATGCCATATAGATAAACATAGTTAATTCTACTTGAGACATCAACGGAACACCGCGTAAACTCATTACCGCTGCAGTTGTCATTAATATTAGTTGAGTTACTGTCATATTACTCACTTTTTTTGAAAGTGAATTAGAACTTTTACTATTAATGTTGTCAGTGTTTTGCATTTATGTTTTAATTTGTTAACATATATACAACGCTATTAGTATAGCTTTGGTATGTTTAAATTAAAAAAAATGGCAAGATTCTTATTACATAAAATAAAAAAGAGCCTTATTAAGGCTCTTTTTTATTTTATGTATTATTTTTTTTGCGGGATAATTAGTTTTATAAGATGAATAACTCCAACGGTTATAATTCCAGCTAGAGAACCAATTAAAAAATCCTTCACCGTACTATTTAAATTTGGAAGTATTTCATGTAGAAAATCAACATTGTGATTAAAAATACCACCTGAAACAAGTAATAAGGCAAAAGTCCCAACTACTGATAATGTTCTAATTACTATTGGTAGAAGATTAACTAAAGCATGGCCAATTTTTGCAGTAAATCCGGTGTTATTAGATGTCTTTATTAATTTAAAACCGGCATCATCCATTCTAACAATTATAGCTACAATTCCGTAAACGCCAAAAGTAGCTAATAAAGCAACTAAAATAACGGCAATTAATTGGGTAACAAAATCTGTATGTAGAACACTATATAATGCAAGAATTACGATTTCGATTGATAAAATAAAATCAGTGGTAATAGCAGATTTTATTTTTTCGTTTTCGTTAGCAGGATCAACAGATATGGTTGTTTCTGTATTATCTTGTTTTTTATTATTCTTACTTAGTATGTATTCTAAAATTTTTTCTACACCTTCATAAGCTAAATAAAAACCTCCAACGATTAAAATTAAAGTTATAGCACTCTCAAGATAGTGATTTAGAGCAAAAACAACGGGAATTATAATTAGTTTATTAAGTAGAGAACCTTTGGTAATTTTCCATAAAACTGGTATTTCTCTGCTCGAAACAAAACCGGTTGCTTTTTCTGCATTTACAGCTAAATCGTCACCTAAAATCCCGGCTGTTTTTTGTGTTGCAACTTTTGCAGCAACTGCTACATCGTCCATTAATGCTGCGATATCATCTAGAATCGCAAAAATACCTGAAGCCATTATATTTAATTTAAATTAGGCGGTAAATGTATTAATAATACACTAAATTATGTGTGTTTTTTAAATTTTTAATATAAAAAAAGGAAGTATAAATTTATACTTCCTTTTTTTATTAACTTAATATTGGATCAAATTTAAGTAGCTCAGAAATAGCTTTTTCGTGATCTTTAATGAATGCAAAGTCGTCTATAGAAATATTTTTTTCTAAAATATCTTTTTTCACTTCAAAATCAACTTTATTCAATTTATTAAAAACTAAATCTTTTAAGTAGTTTGTACTTTCACTTGTTACATTTTGTTTTAATTCTAAAATTTCATCTTGAATAACAGCTATCTGACTAATTAAAGAGTTAATTTCAGCAATACGGTTTTGTTCTTGACTTAAAATATCTTGTTGCCCTTCAATTAAATTTTGAATAAATTCAGTTTCTCCAGGTTCATAATTTTTAATGTATTCCTTTAAATTTGAAATTTCTCTTTTATTATTATTAATAGTTGCAACTAATCCGGTAGAAAGTTCTTCCAATTTTTTACCCCAATTATATTGAAACTGATTATGCGAATGTTTGTACAAATCCATTAAACTTGTTTTTACAGCTAAATTGATTTTTACTCCATCAAGGTTAAACGTTTTATCAAATGGCGTTTTGTTTTTAATACTCATTAGTTCATAAAAATCTTCTTCAAGAGTTTTATTTTCTTTTTCAAGAAGATCTAACTGTACTAAATTATCAGCATATTTAATTTCAGAAATTTTTTTACTATTTAAATCGTCATTAAATTCGGTAATTGTTTTATTGATGCGATTTATGTTTGCATGTAATACAGGAATTGAATCTTGAGTATCTAATTTAAGGTTAAGATCCTTCAGAGATTTTTCTAACGTATATATTTTCTCAATTTTTTGTGTAATACTATCTGGTAATGAGTTTATAATTTCATTAGAAGATTTTCCGGCATTATTTTCTATATAATTAGTAGCTGTATCTGTTTGAGATTTACTTGTTACAGCTTGTAATTTATTTACTTTATAAATACCAGTTGTATCAGTTGTAGTTTGATTATTTTCACGAATAAAAATGTCTCCTTTTTCAAAAGAATATACCTTTTTCTCAACTTTACTACCCCAATTTTTAATACTATAAAAACCACTTTTACTTGTACATAAAGCTTCTTCGGTTTTATTTTCTCCTACGAATAAAACGAAATAAAAACTTTTATCAATTTCTAATAAATTAAAAACGATATCAACTGGAGCACTTATATACGATTCAAATAAATCAACCAATTCAGTATAAATAATCTTATCATCACTTCTGTCATCAAGACCAATCCAGTCATTGTTAGAATTTACACCATAAATAATATAACCCCCTTTACTATTTGCAAGTGCGATTACATTTTTTACTAGATCTAATTGTTCCTGGATATTACTTATAAAAAACACTTCTTTGTACTGAATATCAATATCCTGTATTGTTATTTCTCCATTTTTTATTTTTTTAAGCTCTAGTTCAGATACTTTTTTTGTTTCCTCTGCCATGATGTTCTAGTTTAGAGTTGATTTTTGGTTTGTCTACGTTAAATGTATAAAAAAAAGACTACAAAAATCTATAAAGTTTACATAATTTTTAAAAAATATATTATCTATAAAATTCACTTATTTTTTTGTGTTATTTGTATAAAAAAAGTGTTTTTTGTAATGTTTTTTTAAATATAATTTAGCAATTAAATTATTTTGAAATATTGTATAAAATTGGCGCAAAATGACTTTTGTCAGTTAATATATTGTTAATAATAAAGATATTGGCGACTTATTTATTTAAAAGTACCCCAATGAAAAATAAAAACATACATACTTTTCATATTCCAGTAATGGGATTAGCTTATACGATTGATTCTCCTATTCGCGTGGCTCATCAAGGTATTTCATCTGTAATTTCTGTAATGGATGATGAGCTAATTGAACGGATGAATAAATTTTATACTGAAGAATTTAAATTGCCGTATCAAGAAATTACTAATAAGATTGAAGATTTTAGAGCCAAACGCATCACTTCGTATTTAAATACTGTTGATGAAATAGTTAAGAAAAAATATTTCGATTTAAAAAATAATTTGCTTGAAAATAAGAAAGCGGTAGAAGATTTTATAACTTCATTACCTAATGTTTCCGATTTGAAACAGGAATTACAAAATTATTTAGAAAGTAATCAATCGATTGCACATTTAAAAACCGTTTTAGATCAGTATTTTCAGCCTGGTAGTATCGATGTAAATATTATGACTAAGGTTGATAGAGAACATTATCAAGGTAAGGAACTTTTACCGAGTATTTATAATGATGCGCATGCTGCCTTACGTGGTTTTGCTAACAGTAATGTAACAGCTTCTGTCGTTTTATCGGCCGGAATGAATCCTAAACTTTATAGTTATTTTGAAACATTTAATTGTTTTTATCCAACAACAACTAATTACTTAGAAAAAAAAATTATTTTAAAAGTTAGTGATTTTCGTTCGGCGTTAATTCAAGGACAACAATTAGCAAAAAAAGGCTTGTGGGTTTCTGAATATAGAATTGAGTCGGGATTAAATTGTGGTGGCCACGCTTTTGCAACTGATGGTCAATTACTAGGGACAATTTTAAAGGATTTTAAAGAAAAACGTACAGAGCTGATAGAAGCTACACACCAATTGTTGTGCAAAGCGTTATTAGAAAAAGGTTTACATGTACCAGAAATGGCTTTGCCTTTATTAGTAACTGCACAAGGTGGCGTTGGTACAGCCGAAGAGCATCAATTTTTATTACATCATTATCAAATCGATTCTGTAGGTTGGGGCTCTCCATTTTTATTGGTACCAGAAGCAACATCAACCGATGCACACACCCGAAATTTATTAGCTAAAGCTACAGAGTCTGACTTATACTTAAGTGATATTTCACCTTTAGGTGTACCGTTTAATACCGTAAAAGGCACAACCAACGAATTTATTAAACAGCAACGTGTGGCTAATAATAAGCCGGGTAGTGCTTGTCCGCGTAAATATTTGGCTTTAGATAAATCTTTCTCGGCAGAAGGAACGTGTACGGCCTCACGTAAGCATCAAAAGTTAGCAATACAGGAACAAAATTCAAAAATAGCGACACTTTCTATTATCGAATATCAAGCAGAATTTGATAAAATAGTAGAAAAATCGTGTTTGTGTATTGGTTTAGCTAATGCTTCTTTTTTAGATTTAGGTTTAGAAATAAAAGGGGAGGACCAAGGTGTTGTTATTTGTCCAGGGCCAAATATTGCATATTTTACCAAAGAAGCTAGTTTGAAGGAAATGACCAACCACATTTACGGTCGGGACAATTTGATAGAGAATACACAACGGCCACATTTTTTTATGAAGGAATTAGAAATGTATGTAACTCATTTTAAGAAAGAAAAACGTGCTTACGAAAGTGATTCGACTGCTATAAAGCTTAAAAAACTTACCAAGCTAAAAGAAAATATTTTAGCAGGAATGGCCTACTATAAAGAACTGTTTGAGGCTGGTACCATTTATTTTAGTGAAGATAAAGAACTTATTTTAAAAACAATACTAACACATCAAACCGATTTACAGGCTTAATAAAAAACGGGTTTCCTTTAGAGGAACCTGTTTTTTTATTTTAAATAAATTACAGCAGTGCTAGGATGTACAAAAAAACACCTTTATAAAAATCAACTACATAGTAATTGCAAATTTAATAAATTGGATTTTGAGTTAATTTGGTTTTAATAAACTAGAATAATATTTATTTTATAAATTAGATACGCAAAATTAATATATATGTCTATTTATAAAACATTAACTGAAGTAGGACAAAAGTTTGTATCGAAAGCATTTTTATTTCGTTATGGATTTAATTGGTCTCCAATGTACCGTCGCAGTACGGGCAAGTTATACTATGTGTCTGCAAATTTACATCAGATAAAGATTAAAATTCCAATTTCGTATAAAAACAGAAATTATATGAATACAATTTTTGGTGGAAGTATGTTTTCGGCAGTTGACCCGATTCCGATGATTCAGTTGACTCAGATTCTGGGTAATAATTATGTAGTTTGGGACAAAAGTGCAGAAATAAAATTTAAACAACCCGGTAAACAAAATCTCTATGCTGACTTTATTTTTAGTGAAAATGAAATAGCTGAAATTAAAAGGCGTGTAGCTATTGAAAATGAGATTGAAATTTATAAATTAACGCAGCTTACCTATAAGGATCCGTCTCAGATAATTTGTGAAGTAAACAAAAAAATTTATATTGCTAGTAAGGTTTTCTACAGAGAAAAATTAGCTTCGAGAAAAAAAGTATCCTAAGAAAGTAGTAAAAAATATATTTGAAAGCGAAATTCCAATTTACGTATCTAAATAGAGTAGTAATAAAAACAAAAAAACTGAGTTCGATACAGTATCGAACTCAGTTTTTTTTTAATGATTTTTTATTTATAAAACTTTATAGTTTAAAAATGATTTCTTTTTATTTAGATATTTTGATTTCA
>Ga0233372_1000265_pt1 | contig 24317 bp, 20 predicted proteins | sample ElkDunMinimDraft_4_FD_191538 | JGI IMG/M metagenome (GOLD analysis project Ga0233372, IMG submission 191538) | Fecal eukaryotic communites from dung pellets of Tule Elk in California, USA - Elk Dung D8 | ecosystem: Host-associated > Mammals > Digestive system > Large intestine > Fecal | place... | reverse complement strand
CGAGAAAATCGGCCTGGGCCTGGGTCAGCGGGCTGGTGGTTTCGGTGAGGATCACATCCAGCGTCGGCATCACCGGCGCCGCATCCTCGCTGGCGAAACCGATGCCGAGCACCAGCAGGCCGTGTACCAGCAGCGACAGGACCAGCGTCGCACCCAGGCGCGCGCGGTCGTCGATCTGCGGCGGCGCTGCGGTAGACACGTCGCGAACCGCTGTCAGCGCGCGGGCGATGCGACGGGGCCGCGCTCGATCGCATCGAACAGCAGACCGGCGATATTGGTGCCGTAGGCGGCGTCGATCTCGCGGATGCAGGTGGGGCTGGTGACGTTGACCTCGGTCAGCCAGTCGCCGATCACGTCGAGACCGACGAAGCGCATGCCGCGCGCGGCCAGCGCCGGGCCGACCTGCGCCGCGATCCAGCGGTCGCGTTCGCTCAACGGCCGCGCCTCGCCGCGGCCGCCAGCGGCCAGGTTGCCGCGGAACTCGTCGCCTTGCGGAATCCGCGCAAGGCAATAGTCGACCGGAACGCCGTCGATGAGCAGGATGCGCTTGTCGCCGTCGACGATCTCCGGCAGGTAGCGCTGCGCCATCGCCAGCCGGCGTCCACCGTCGGTCAGCGTCTCGAGGATCACGTTGAGGTTCGCGTCGCCGGCGACGGCGCGGAAGATCGAGCGTCCGCCCATGCCGTCGAGCGGCTTGAGCACCGCGTCCCGGTGCTCGGCAACGAAGGCTTTGAGCGAGGCCGCGTCACGGCTGACCAGCGTCGGCGGACAGCACTGCGGGAAGGCCAGCGCGCCGAGCTTCTCGTTCATGTCGCGCAGGCCCTGGGGATCGTTGACGATCCAGGCCCCCTGGCGCTGCGCGACGCTCAGGATCTGGGTGTCGCCCACGAACTCGGGATCGACCGGCGGATCCTTGCGCATCAGCACCACGTCGCCCTCGCCGAAACGGCGCAGGCTCGGGGTCCCGAGCGTGTACCAGTCGGCGGGATCCTCGCGGACATCCAGTGGCGCCACGCGCGCCACCGCGTCGCCCCCGACCATGGCCAGGCCGCCGGGGATGACGTAATGCAGGCGGTGGCCGCGTCGCCGGGCCTCGAGCAGCATTGCGAACGTGGAGTCCTTGGCGATCGTGATCGACGCGATCGGATCCATCACCACGACGACATCCAGGGGCATGCGCATGACCTGCGGCTTGGGAGGCGCACGATCTTATCAGGGGCGCACGCATGCGCTGCGGCGGCTATTTCGAGGCGATGTGCACAAACCGCATCGAAACCTTGACAGCTGCATGTCGAGCCGGGGTATAACTCCGTCCTGCTCTGGCGCGCGAAGACTCCGCGCCACGCATCAGGGGAGAAAGCATGACCAGTGACGACAAGCCGTCCTCCGGCAGCCTCGACGGGCTCCGGGTGATGGTGATCGATGACTCGCGCACCATCCGCCGCACGGCCGAGACGCTGCTGCGCCGCGAGGGCGCCGAGGTGGTCACGGCTGTCGACGGGTTCGAGGCGCTGGCGAAGATCGCCGAGCACAAGCCGCAGATCATCTTCGTCGACATCATGATGCCGCGCCTGGACGGCTATCAGACCTGTGCGTTGATCAAGAACAACCAGGTGTTCCGCAATACGCCGGTGATCATGCTGTCGTCCAAGGATGGCCTGTTCGACAAGGCGCGCGGCCGCATCGTCGGCTCCGAGCAGTACGTCACCAAGCCGTTCACGCGCGAGGAACTCCTCGACGCGATCCGCACACACGTCACCGCCTGAGGGGGCAGGACATGGCTCGCATCCTGTTGATCGAGGATTCTCCGACCGACACCGCCGTGCTGACCCAGTGGCTCGAACGCCACGGGCACCAGGTCACGGCATTGGACAACGCCGAGGACGGCATCGCGACCTGCAAGCGCGATCGCCCCGACCTCGTGCTGATGGACGTGGTGCTGCCGGGCATGAGCGGGTTCCATGCCACCCGTGCGCTGGCCAAGGATGCCGACACCGCCAGCATCCCGGTCATCATCATCAGCACCAAGGGCATGGAAACCGACCGCATGTGGGGCATGCGCCAGGGGGCCAAGGGTTACATCGTCAAGCCGCCGACCGAGGATGCGCTGATCGAGCAGGTCAACGCGGTTCTGGCCGGCTGATGTCGGCCTCGCCATCCGATGCCGCTGTGGCCGGCGTGTTCGCGCTGCTGGCCGAGTACGAGCGTCGCAGCCTCGCCCACAGCGTCGGGCTGCCCGAGGAGCTCGATGCGCCCGGCCTGTGGCGCGGCGTGGGCTATCGCGTCGGCCGCCGCATGCTCGCCTCCTCGTTCGACGAGGTCGTCGAGATCATGCCGATACCGCCGGTCACGCCGGTGCCCGGGGCGCAGCCGTGGATGCTCGGCGTCGCCAACGTCCGCGGCAGCCTGCTGCCGATCGTCGACCTCAAGCAGTTCCTCGAAGGCGAACGCACGGTGCTGCATGAAAGCCAGCGCGTGCTGATCGTGCGCCAGCCCGGCGGCGACGTCGCGCTGACGATCGACGAACTCTTCGGCCAGCGCAGCTTCCTCGAGGAAGACGAGGTCTCCGCCGACCGGGTCGCCGAAGGCCGCTACGGCCACTTCGTCGATCGCGCCTACGCGCACGCCAATGCGACATGGGGGGTCTTCAGTCTCGACCGCCTCACGCGCACCCCCGAATTCAGACACGCCGCGGCCTGATGGCCGCGCTCGCACTCAAGATCAGGAACGGAACGCCAGCATGAGCACAGCCGCCGACACTCTCGTCGCACCGCGCCGCACCTTCGGCACGAATTTCTGGGTCGTGATGCTTGTTGTCGCCGGCACGATCCTGGTCCTCAACACCGGTTACAGCACGTGGAAGGCCTCACGGCTGGGCGGCGCCAGTACGGCGGCCTCCAACCTGCGCGTGGACAGCCAGCGGCTGGCCAACCAGGGCACCGAGGCGGTGCGCGGCAACGCCGCGGCGTTCGCCGCGTTCAACGAGACGCGCGCGCAGATCGAGGGCGACATCCGCCAGCTCAACAACAGCTTTGGCGATACGACCGGCGTGGCCGGCCCCATCGCCACGGTGACCGGCACATGGGAGCCGCTGGGTGCCAGCGCCCAGCGCCTCGCCGACAGCGAGGAAGCGGTGACCGCGTTCGCCGGCCAGGCCGAGCGCTTCAGCCAGGGCGTCCCGCAGCTGCAGGCGTTGCTCGACGAACTCGTGCGCGCGATGTCGAGCAGCGGCTCGCCGTCGTCGCAGGTCTACATGGCATTGCGCCAGGTGGTGATCGCCGGCGACATGGCCCGCCGCGTGACCGAGGTGCAGGCCGGCGGCCCCGGCGCCGCGATCGCCGGCCAGGGCCTGCGCCGCAACGCCGAGGATTTCCAGCAGGTGATGACCGGCCTGCGCGAAGGGGATCCGGCGCGCGAGCTGCAGGCACTGACCAACGGCAACGCGCTTGCCGCGCTGACCCGCGCCGACGAGACCTGGGCGCGGATGCGCGCCGAACTCGAGGCGATCCTCGGCAGCAGCGAGCAGCTGTTCCAGGCCCAGGCCGCTGCCGGTGCGCTGGTGGCCGGCTCCGACCAGCTGCTCAGCGACAGCGAGGCGTTGTTCAACGCGTTCACCGCATTCGGTTCGCTCACCGACCGCAGCCTGCTCGGCAACATCTGGATCAGCATCCTTGCCGGTGTGCTCGCCCTGGTTGCGATCGCCGGCCTGTTGATCTCGCTCAACCGCGCCCAGCGTGAGCGCTACGAAACCACGATGGAGCTCAACAACCGCAACCAGGAGGCGATCATGCGCCTGCTGGACGAAATGGGTTCGCTCGCGGAAGGCGACCTGACCGTCAAGGCGACGGTCACCGAGGACATGACCGGCGCGATCGCCGACTCGATCAACTTCGCCATCGAGCAGCTTCGCAGCCTCGTGCAGACGATCAACGACACCTCGGTGCAGGTGGCCTCCAGCGCCCAGGAAACCCAGGCCACCGCGATGCATCTGGCCGAAGCGGCCGAGCATCAGGAGCAGCAGATCAATTCCGCGTCCGACCGCATCAACGAGATCGCGGTCAGCATCGACCAGGTGTCGAAGAACTCGGCCGAATCGGCCGACGTGGCGCAGCGCTCGGTCCGCATCGCGACCAAGGGCGCAGGCGTGGTGCGCGAGACGATTGCCGGCATGGACTCGATCCGCGACCAGATCCAGGAAACCTCCAAGCGCATCAAGCGCCTGGGCGAAAGCTCGCAGGAGATCGGCTCGATCGTCGAACTGATCAACGACATCTCCGAACAGACCAACATCCTCGCGCTCAATGCCGCGATCCAGGCGGCCTCGGCGGGTGAGGCGGGCCGTGGCTTCGCGGTCGTGGCCGACGAAGTGCAGCGCCTCGCGGAACGCGCGACCAATGCGACGCGCCGCATCGAAACGCTGGTCCAGACCATCCAGTCCGATACCAACGAGGCGGTGACCTCGATGGAACAGACGACCTCCGAAGTGGTTGCCGGTGCGCGCCTGGCCGAGGATGCCGGTACCGCGCTGGGCGAGATCGAGAGCGTGTCGACCAACCTCGCCGACCTCATCCAGGGCATCTCGTCGGCCGCGCAGCAGCAGTCTTCGGCTGCGACCAACATCACCACGACGATGCATACCATTCAGTCGATCACCAAGCAGACCTCGCAGGGCGCCAACCAGACCGCCGAGTCGATCGGCAACCTGGCTCAGCTGGCGGCCGACCTGCGACGCTCGGTCGCCGACTTCAAGCTGCCGGCTTGAGCCACGGAAAGGACTCCATGATCGCCAGTCTTATTCGCGCACGCGCGCGTGGCCTCCGCCATGGAGTCGCCGCATGAGCGCCCTGCGCGATGCCATCGATCACACCATGCTCGGCTGGATCAAGCCGGAGCTGGACGAAGTGCTGCGTCAGGCGCGGATCGAACTCGAGGCTTTCGCCGAGGATCCGGTCGACAGCAGCCGCATGCGCCTGTGTGCCGGATACCTGCACCAGGCGCAGGGCACGCTGCACATGGTCGAGCTGTACGCGCCGGAGATGGTGGCCGAGGAGATGGCGCGCCTCGCCGAAGCGCTTCGTGACGGCGTGATCGCGGACCGCGATGCGGCTTGTTCGGCCTTGTTGCGCGGCATGCTGCTGCTGCCGGATTATCTTGAGCGGCTGCAGGGCGGCCATCGTGACATTCCGATCGTGCTGCTTCCGCTGCTCAACGAGCTGCGCGCGGCGCGCGGTGAGGGCGGGCTGAGCGAGAGCATCCTGTTCGCGCCGGATCTGGCGCGCGTGGTGCCCGACACCCTGCCGGCTGCAGAAATCTCCAGCGATCCCGAGGCCGCGCTGCGGCAGCTGCGGGTCGCGTTGCAGGCATGGCCCGAGACGGGCAGTCCGGGCGATACCGGCGCGCTGGTCGGCGGCCTGTCCGCGCTGGCCGCCCGTGCGGATTCCGAATCACAGCGGCGCATGCTCTGGGTCGCGTCTCGCGTGGCCGAGGCGCTGGCGGACGGGGCGTTGCCGCCCGCTAGCCACGCGCCGCTGCGCCAGGTGTTCGCGAGCGTCGAGCGTGAAATCCGCAACCACGCGCAGGCGCCACTCGACGCGCTGTTGTCGGACGCCGCGCAGGAGCCGACCCGGCAACTGCTGTATCACGTCGCCCACAGCGACGCTGCGCATCCGGCGCTCGACGCGTTGCGCGAGACCTTCGACCTGCAGTCCCAGTTGCCCAGCGAAGCCGAGCTCGAACATGCGCGCGGCAGTCTCGGCGGCCGCAACCGCGCTCTGCTCGACACCGTGTCCGCGGCAGTCAAGGAAGACCTCCTGCGGGTCAAGGACGCCCTGGACCTGCATCTGCGCATGGGCTCGCGCGATGCCGCCGGCCTGCAGCCGCAGGTCGAGGTGCTGACCGGCGTCGCCGATACGCTCGGCATGCTCGGTCTGGCCGCGGCGCGCAGCGTCGTCCAGCAGCAGCGCGACACCATGCGTGCCATCGTGGACGGGTCCGCGCCGGCGAGCGAGGACACCCTGCTCGATGTGGCCGGTGCGCTGCTGTATGTCGATGCGACGCTCGACGAGCAGGTCGCGCAGCTCGGTGGCGCTGGCCCCGAGATCTCCGACGACACGCTCGCGATGGAAGCGCAGCTGTCGATGACGGTGCTGATGCGCGAGGCGATCGCCAACTTCTCCGACGCGCGCCAGGCGCTCGTTGCGTTCGTCGAGACCGGCTGGGACCACACCGAGCTGCAGGAAGTGCCGCGGCTGCTGGGAGAGGTCCGCGGGGCGCTGACGATTCTCGAGCTGCCCCAGGCCGCCAGCTATCTGGACGGCGTGCGGCTGTATGCCGAGCACGAGCTGATCGCGCGTCGGCGCGTGCCCAACGGTCGCCAGCTCGATACCTTCGCCGACGCACTGGCGAGCCTGGAGTACTACCTCGAGGCCCTGCGCGAACAGCGACCCAACCGCGCGGACATCCTCGACATCGCACGCAGCAGCCTCGAAGCGCTGGGCTACTGGCCGTTGCCGACGGCATTTGAAACGTCCGGCGCCGCTGCGACGGATGCATCCGACGGGCGGGACGCCCCCGACGCCACGAGCGTCGATGTCGAACAGCTCGCGCGCGGCATCGAGGCGTGGACGCCTCCGGTCGATGCCATGACCGTGCCCGCGTCGGCACCAGCACCGGCACCGCCACCGCCACCGCCAGCGGAGGCGGGGGCGGCGACAGAGGTCGCTGCATCTGTGCGCAGTGTCCCGACGGCGATGGGTGCTGGCGGCTTCGAGGAGGTCGGCGACGAGATCGACGACGAGATCCGCGAGGTCTTCCTCGAGGAGTTCGCGAGCGAGATCGAGAACCTCGACGCATTGCTGCCGCGCTGGCGCGCGCAGCCCGACAATATCGAGCTCGTGCGTCCGATCCGGCGGGTATTCCATACCCTCAAGGGCAGCGGCCGTCTGGTCGGTGCCAAGGCGCTGGGCGAGTTCAGCTGGTCGATCGAGAGCCTGCTCAACCGCGTGATCGAAGGGCGGCCAGCCACCCCGGCGGTGGTCGAGATGATCGACCAGGCCTTCTACACCCTGCCGGAGCTGCAGTCGGTGCTGCGCGGCGAGACCGTGCTGCGCACCGATCTGGAGACGATGCAGGCCAATGCCGCGCGCATCGCCGCAGGTGACGATGCGATGCCGATGCGCCCGGCGCCGCTGCAGATCGAAGACACGCACGAGGCCGAGCCCGAATTGGCCGGCGTCGATGCGGATACGGTCGATGCACCCGTTCCGACCGCTGCGGACGATGCACCGGCTGACGCGGATGACGGTGGCACGGTCGAAACGGTCGAGACCGTGCCCGCCTCGGTCGACGCGTTGCTACTGGAAATTCTCGACACTGAAGTCCAGGGTCATCTGCGGACGGTCGGCGACTGGCTCGCCGCCATCCGGACCGGTGAGGCTGCCGACGGCGAGCGCCTGCTGCGCGCGCTGCACACCATGCATGGCGCGTTCGCGATGGCCGAAGTGCCCGCGATCGGGCTGCTGCTGGGACCGGCGGAGGAGTACGCCCGCCGCCTGGTCGCGGCCGATGGCGCGCCGGACACGGATGTCGTCCCGGTGCTGGAAGCCGTCTGCAGCGCTGCGCGCGACGCGCTGCAGCAGCTGCACGGGCCTGAGCCACGGATCGCCGTGCTGACCGCGCTCTCGGCGCAGGTCGGTGCACTGCGTGACCGACTGCCCGAGGCCCCTGTCGAGCGGTTCGCGTTCGACATGGGCGAGGACATCGACGCCATCGCCAGCAATGACGATGACGGTGAATATGATCGCGAGCCGACCGACGCCGACGTTGGTGCCGGTGCCGACGCCGGCGCTTGGACTGAAGGCTGGGAAGCGCCCGACTCGGGATCCGCGACGGGGACGTCGCAGCGGGACGACGGCGGACATCCGATCGAGCACGCGCCGACTGGCCAGGAATTGGACCTTCGCACGCAGGACGATGCCGCTCGCGCCGAGCAGGCCCGTCTCGAGGCCGAGCGCCTCGACGCCGAGCGCCTGGAGCTGGAACGCATCGAGGCCGAGCGGCTCGCCCGCGACGAGGCCGAACGCGCCGAGCAGGCGCGTCTCGAAGCCGAGCGCCTCGAAGCCGAGCGCCTGGAGCTGGAACGCGTCGAAGCCGAGCGGCTCGCCCGCGAAGAGGCCGAACGCGCCGAGCAGGCGCGACTCGAAGCCGAGCGCCTCGAGGCCGAGCGCCTGGAGCTGGAACGCATCGAGGCCGAGCGGCTCGCCCGCGAAGAGGCCGAACGCGCCGAGCAGGTGCGACTCGAAGCCGAGCGCCTCGAGGCCGAGCGCCTGGAGCTGGAACGCATCGAGGCCGAGCGGCTCGTCCGCGAAGAGGCCGAACGCGCCGAGCAGGCGCGACTCGAAGCCGAGCGTCTCGAGGCCGAGCGCCTGGAGCTGGAACGCGTCGAGGCCGAACGGCTCGCCCGCGAAGAGGCCGAACGCGCCGAGCAGGCGCGACTCGAAGCCGAGCGTCTCGAGGCCGAAGGTCTCGTACAGGAAGCAGACGCACGCGGGCAGTCGGAGGGGATTGCCGGGTCGGAACCCGGCGACGAGCCGCTGGAAGACCTGGACACGGCCGCCGTGTTGGCGGACGGGCCCGAGCATCTCCGGCGGCAGTCGCAGGTCGATGCGGCTGTGCTGGCATCCGAACGCATGCGCTTCGAGCAGGACGAGGCCGAGCGCTCCGCGACAGCGTCGGCGCAGAGCGAAGCCGACGCGATCGATGGGGTGATGCCCGATGCCGTCGCATCGACGGGTCCGGATGCCGACGAGGCGATCGTGACCGCCGTCAATTCGCCAGCGCCGGCGGATGAGCCATCCGTGGCTGTCATGCCGGAAGCCGCTCAGGCCGCCGACGACAGCGATCTCAACGACGGGCCCGAGCTGCCCGCCGACGAAGAGGACCCCGACGCGCCGCTGGCGCTCGACGGCCTCGATCCGGAACTGGTCGACATCTTCGTCGAGGAAGGCATCGACCTGCTCGACCATTCCGACGCCTTGCTGGCGCAGCTGCGCGAGACACCCGACAACCGTGACGCGGTAGCCGGCCTCCAGCGCGATCTGCACACGCTCAAGGGCGGTGCGCGGATGGCCGGGCTGATGGAGATCGGCGAGCTCGGGCACGCGATGGAGACCCTGCTCGAAGCGGTCGCCGAACGCCATCGCACCCTCAAGCGTGGTGATGTGTCGCTGCTCGAACGCGGCTTCGATCGTCTGCATACGATGGTCACCCGTGCCGGCGAACGCCGCGCGATCGGACCCTCGCAGGCCCTGGTCGATGCGTTCAACGGCACCGCCACGGGCGATGCGCCAGCCGCCTCTCCGGCGCCCGCCCCGGCGTCTTCGAAGGCCGAACTGGCACCGCTGTCGGCACCGCTGCCGCTCGATGCCGGCGTTGAGGACGAGGAGACCGCGCTGCGTGGCTCGCAGGAACAGGTCCGCATCCGCGCCGACCTGCTCGACAGGCTGGTCACCTACGCAGGCGAGGTCGCGATCTATCGCGCGCGTCTGGAACAGCAGCTGGGCGGCTTCCGCGCGGCGATGAACGAACTGGCGCAGACCAATACGCGTCTTCGCGACCAGTTGCGCCGGCTCGACATCGAGACCGAAGCGCAGATCGTCGCGCGTTACCAGCGAGAGGGCGACACCTCCGACACGACGTTCGATCCGCTGGAGCTCGACCGGTTCTCGACCCTGCAGCAGCTCTCGCGCGCGCTTGGCGAGACTGCATCCGACTTCGGCAGCCTGCAGCAGACGCTCGACGACCAGACCAGCCAGTACGAGACCCTGCTGACCCAGCAGTCGCGGGTCAGCTCGGACCTGCAGGAAGGCCTGATGCGTACGCGCATGGTGCCTTTCGACGGGCTCGTGCCGCGTCTGCGCCGGGTCATGCGTCAGGCCGCGCAGGACACCGGCAAGCCGGTGCAGCTGCAGCTCGAAGGCACCCAGGGCGAGCTCGATCGCAACGTGCTCGAACGCATGGTCTCGCCGCTGGAACACATGCTGCGCAATGCGGTCGCGCATGGTCTGGAGTCGCCGGAAGCACGTCGCAAGGCCGGCAAGCCGGCGGAAGGCCAGGTGCGCATCGCGGTGCGTCGCGAGGGCTCGGAAGTCGTGCTTGAGGTCGGCGACGACGGCGCGGGCCTCGACCGTGCCGCGATCCGCCGACGCGCCGAGGAACGCGGCCTGCTGCAGGCGGGGGCCGAGGTGGCCGATCCCGATCTGGATGCGCTGATCCTGCAGCCGGGCTTCTCGACCGCGACCGAGGTCAGCCGCCTTGCCGGCCGTGGCGTCGGCATGGACGTGGTGGCCAGCGAAGTCCGCCAGCTCGGCGGCACCTTCGACATCCACTCGCGCGCCGGCACCGGCACCACATTCATCCTGCGCCTGCCGCAGACGCTCGCCGTCACCCAGGCCGCGTTCGTGCGCATCGGCGAGACCAGCTTCGCGGTGCCGATCGCTTCGGTGCGTGGTGTCGGCCGCATCAGCCGCGCCGAAGCAACGCCCGGCGCGATCTACCGCTACGGCGGCGAGGACTATCTGCTCCACGACCTCGGTCGCCTCGTCGGCCAGCCGCCGGCGCGCGCGGAAGGCCAGCTGCAGATGCCGCTGCTGCTGATCCGTGCGGGTGAGCTGCGCGCAGCCGTCGCGGTGGACGAAATCATCGGCAACCGCGAGATCGTGGTGAAGCCGGTCGGTCCGCAGGTCACGTCGATCCCGGGCATCTTCGGCGCCACGATCATGGGCGACGGTCGCGTGGTCGTGATCCTCGACGTCGCACCGCTGGTGCGCCGCTATGGCGCGCACCTTGCTGCCAATCCCGACGCTGCGCTGCACGTGCCCGAACCGGCGCCGGCCGCTCGCGCAGTGCCGCTGGTGATGGTGGTCGACGACTCGGTGACGATGCGCAAGGTCACCGGCCGCGTGCTCGAGCGCCACAACTTCGAGGTCATCACAGCGAAGGACGGCATCGACGCGATCGAGCGCATGGACGAACGCGTGCCTGACCTGATGCTGCTCGACATCGAGATGCCGCGCATGGACGGTTACGAGCTCGCGACCCACATGAAGGCCGACGCTCGCCTGCGCGATGTGAGCATCATGATGATCACGTCGCGCACGGGCGAGAAACACCGCCAGCGTGCGTTCGAGATCGGTGTCGACCGCTATCTCGGCAAGCCCTACCAGGAGCCGGAACTGCTGCGCCACGTCTACGAGCTGTTGAACCTGGAGCGCGACGATGCGTGACGCGATCCGGACGGTCGTGCTGGCGCGCGAAGGCGCTGCGCGCGATCGCGTGGTCGAAGCCCTGGTCGAGGCCGGGGCCGATCCGATCACATCGCTCGACCCCGCGCAGCATGCGCCAGAAGCCCTCGATGCCCTGGCGCCATCGGTGCTGGTCGTGGTGCTCGATCCCGTCGACGAAGCTGCGCTCGAGCCCTTCGAGCCGCGTTTCGCCGCGCCGGGGCTGACGGTGATCTTCGAAGAAGCCGCGCTGGTACTCGAGCGCAGCGGCTGGGATGCCGCGCGCTGGGTGCGTCATCTGTCGGCCAAACTCCATGGTTTTGGCGACGTACTGCCGCCATCCGGCGCGAGCGACGCGACCGCCCCGGAGCCGCTGTCGCCCGAGGTGGACGCGCATACCGGAACGGGCGAGGCGCCTGCAGCGGCCGCGCCCGAGGATATCGAGGCAGCGCCCGAGTCCGAGCGACCGCTCCACGATTCGACCCATCTCGTCTTCGATCCGGTCGCGGCCGAGTTCGATGCGCCGCTCACGCCGGCCCCTGCTGTGGAATTCAGCTTCGACTTCCAGCTGGCCGACTACGACGAGGTGAGCTACACGCCGCCGGCCGTGGCGCCGGGCGAAGTCCGCGACCTGGAGGAGAATCTGGCCAGCTGGTCCGAGGCATCGACACCGGAGCCGGGCTCGTCGAACCAAACGACGCCAGACGGCAGTGCGGAGATCGAGGATGCCGGTGATGCGCCCGTCGCCGCCCCGGCGCCGGCTGGGGAGGCCGGCATGTCCGCCCTGACGCTGCTCGATGACGATGCGCCGCCCGCGCAGGCCACCGGACTCGGAGCGGACGCGGCCGCGCCTGCGACCATGCTCCAGCGCGACATCTCCGATCTCGAGTCACGCATCGCGGGCCTGAGCCTGGCCGATGCCGACAGCTACGGCCATGGCCCGCGCAAGGGCGTGGTACTGATCGCCGGCGGTCTGGGTGGGCCCGACGCGGTCCGGCAACTGCTCGCTGCATTGCCCGAAGGCTTCCCGCGTCCGGTACTGGTGCGCCTGCAACTCGATGGTGGGCGCTATGACCGCCTGGTCCGGCAGATGGAGCGGGTGACCCCGATGCCGGTGCAACTGGCCGAGCCGGGGATGACGGTCGCCCCGGGCGAGGTCTATTTCCTGCCGCCCGGCGTGCTGCCTGTCATGACTGCGGGCGAGCTGCGGTTCGCCGAAAGCGACGATGTTGGCGGTCTAGCCGACGCGGTACCGGCCGACGACAGCGCCGTACTGTTCCTCAGCGGTGCTGATCCGGCGCTGGTCGACGTGGTGATGGGCCCGGCATGGCAGGGCGCACTGGTGGGCGGGCAGGCGGAGGACGGCTGTTACGACCCGGCCGCCGCGATGGCGGTTGCCGAGCGTGGCGGCCCGGCCGGGAGTCCCGGTGATATCGCCGACTGGCTGATCGCGCGCTGGATGTCCGGCGCGGGGCGTTTCGATTCCGGAGAACTGTCGCTGTGAGCACCCATGACGAGATCCGCGGCGTGCTGATCCGCGCCGGCACCACCCAGCTGCTGCTGCCCAATGCCTCGATTTCGGAGGTGCTGTCCTACTCGCCGCCCGAAGCGGTCGCCGATGCGCCGGACTGGCTGCTCGGTCGTCTGCGCTGGCGCGGGTGGCGCCTGCCACTGGTCGCGTTCCCGGTGCTCGCCGGGCAGGGCGACGAACGCGCGGACCTGTCGAGCAAGGTCGTGGTGCTCAAGGCGCTCGGCGGCGATGCGCGTCTGCCGTTCTTCGCGCTGCTGACCGAGGGCTTTCCGCGGCTGGTGACGATCGCGGCCGACAAGCTGCTCGATGAATCCCAGGGCGATGACGAGGAGGCCCTGCCGTTCGCGGTGCGCGCACGGGTGCGGCTCAACGACGATGTCGCCCTGATTCCCGACATCGACCGGATCGAACTGTCGGTCCGCGAGGCGCTCGCGGCCTGAAGTGGGTGCGCCGGCTCAGCCGGCAAGGTCGCCGAAGCGCGCCTGGAGCGCGGCGATCGCGGCCATGCCCGCGGTTTCGGTCCGCAGGATCCGCGGGCCGAGGCGCAGGCCGCCGAATCCCGCCGCGACCAGGGCGGCGCGGTCGTTGGCCGACCAGCCGCCTTCGGGACCGATCGCGAGTACGACGTCACCCGCTGGCGCCGCCAGGCCCGCAATCCCGGTCTCTGCTTCGGGATCGAGCAGCCAGCGCGCGCTGCTGCCCGCCAACCCGGCAAGCGCAGCGGCCAGCGGCTGCGGCGCCGAGACCTCGGGCACGCGCGCGCGCCAACTCTGCTCGCAGGCCGAGACCACCACGCTGCGCCAGTGCGCATGGCGCTTGGCGGCTCGCTCGGCGTCGAGCCTCACCTCGCTCCGATCGCTCGACACCGGCACGAAGGCCGCGACGCCAAGTTCGGTGGCCTTCTGCAGGATCCAGTCCATCTTCTCGCCGCGCGCGATGCCCTGGATCAGGGTGATCCGCAGCGGCGATTCGACATCCACCGCGCGCGTACCGACGATCTCGGCGCTCGCACCGCGCTTGCCCACCTTGACCAGGCGCGCGTCGTGATCGAAACCGTCGCCGTTGAACAGCACGCAGGCGTCGCCCTCGCGCAGGCGCAACACGCGCACCAGATGCGCGGCGGCATCGTCCGGCAGTTCGATGGAGGCGCCCGGGCCGAGCGGACGGTCGACGAATGCCCGGATCACGCGCATGCGGTTGCGTCCTCGATCGCCTCGGCGGTGACCGCGGCCAGCAGCTGCAGCTGGGCATCGTCGATGCAATAGGGCGGCATCCAGTAGAGGATGTCGCCGAGCGGACGCAGCAGCACGCCGCGCTCGACCGCATGACGGTAGGCGCGCAGGCCCACGCGCAGCGCCGGGTCGAAGGGCGTGCGCCGGTCGCCATCGCGGGTCAGTTCGAAGGCCACGACCATGCCGGTCTGGCGGGTGTCGGCGACGTGCCGGTGCGCGCCGACCTGGGCCGCCAGCGCCGCCATCTTCCCGGCCGTGCCGCGGTTGCGCGCGAGCACGTCGTCGGTCTCGAAGATGTCGAGCGAGGCCAGTGCCGCGGCGCAGGCCAGCGGGTTGCCGGTGTAGCTGTGCGAATGCAGGAAGGCGCGTTCGCGCGAGACATCGAGGAAGCCGTCGTAGAGCGCCTGGGTCGCCAGCACCGTCGACAGGGGCAGGAAGCCGCCGGTCAGGCCCTTGGACAGGCATAGCAGGTCGGGCTGGATGCCGGCCTGCTCGCACGCGAACAAGGTGCCGGTGCGCCCGAAACCGACCGCGATCTCATCGGCGATCAGGAAGATGCCGTGCGCGTCGCACAGCTCGCGCACGCGCTTGAGATAGACCGGATCGTGCATGCGCATGCCGCCGGCGCACTGGATCAACGGCTCGAGGATCAGCGCGCAGATCTCGCCGGCGTGCGCGTCGAGCAGCTGCGCCAGTGCATCGGCAGCCTCCTCGGCCTGGCCGGTGGCGCTCAGGCCATCGCGGGCCAGGTAGGCATCGGGCGAGGGCGCGAACACCGACTCGCACAGCAGCGGCGCATAGACCCGGCGATACAGCGGGATGTCGCCGACCGCGAGCGCGCCCAGGGTTTCGCCGTGATAGCCGTTCTGCAGGGCGACGAATTTGGTCCGCCGCGGCGCGTCGCCGCGGTTCTGGAACCACTGGAACGCCATCTTCAGCGCGACCTCGACACCCGCCGAGCCGTTGTCGGCATAGAACACCTTCGTCAGTGGCGCGCGCCCCGGCTCACGGGGTGCCAGCCCGAGCAGGCGTTCGGCCAGCTCGACCGCGCGCGGGTGCGTGCAGCCGGCCAGGATCACCTGCTCGAGCGTGCGCGCCTGCGTGGCGATGGCCTCGGCGATGCGGGGTTCGGCGTGCCCGTGGAGGTTGGTCCACCAGCTGCTGCCCGAATCGAGGATGCGGCGGCCACCGCTTTCGACCAGCCACGCGCCTTCGCCGCGCTCGATCGGCAGCAGCGGCTGCACGTCGGGGTGTTCGCGCATCTGCGTGCATGGATGCCAGACCGCGGCGAGGTCGCGGGTCCGCCAGTCATTGCCGTCGGCTAGAATGGCCGGATCGTGAATCTGTCCTGTCATCCCCGCATTATCGCCCCGCATCGCCGCGTCCGTGCAGGCGGGAGCGTGCCGGCGTGAGCAAGACACTGCCGACCATCCATGAGGTCACCGAACACGAGGCCGCGCTCTATCGCACGGAGCGGCTCGATCTCGAGTTCTCCAATGGCGAGCGCCGGCTCTACGAGCGGCTGCACGGGCGTGGCCACGGCGCGGTGATCGTAGTGCCGATGGCGGACGCCGACACCGTACTGCTGGTACGCGAGTACGCCGCGGGCTTTCACCGCTACGAGCTCGGTCTGGTCAAGGGCCGCATCGATGCCGGCGAAACCGCGATCGAGGCGGCCGACCGCGAGCTCAAGGAAGAGATCGGATTCGGCGCCCGGCGCCTGGAGGCGCTGCGTTCGATCTCGCTGGCGCCGCAGTACATGAGCCACCAGGCCACGCTGGTCCTCGCGCGCGATCTCTATCCCGAGCGGCTGGCCGGCGACGAGCCCGAGGAGCTTGACGTGGTGCCGTGGAAGCTCGATGCCTTGCACGAGCTGATCCTGCGCGAGGACTTTTCCGAGGGTCGCTCGATCGCAGCCCTGTTCATCGTCCGCGACTGGTTGCGCCATCACGGTGGCTGAGGCCGCCGCCCCCGTGTCCGGGCATGTACGCGAGGGTGTCATTGCCATCGCCCGCGCCGCAGCCGAGGCCATCCTGCGGATCTATGCCGACGAGTTCGACGTCATCCGCAAGGCCGATGCCAGCCCGGTCACCGCCGCCGATCTGGCTGCGCACCACATCATCGTCGATGGCCTGAAGGCGCTCACCCCGGAGATCCCGGTGCTGTCGGAGGAATCGGCCGACACCGTGCCGACCGCGACCCGCCGCAGCTGGACGCGCATGTGGCTGGTCGATCCCCTCGACGGCACGCGCGAGTTCGTCAAGCGCAACGGCGAATTCACCGTCAACATCGCGCTGGTCGAGACGGGTGTGGCGACCTTCGGCGTGATCCAGGCGCCGGTGACCGGTGAGCTGTGGCATGGCGCGCCCGGGCATGGCGCCTTCAAGCGCGAAGGCGCACGCGACCTCGCTCTGCACGCGCCGCGGCACCATGGCGATTGCGGGCTGCGTGTCGCTGCCAGCCGGTCACACCGCGATCCACGGACGACCGCGCTGCTCGCCCGTATCGGCGATGCAACGCCGGTGGCGCTGGGGTCGTCATTGAAATTCTGTCGCCTTGCCGAAGGCGGGATGGACGTCTATCCCCGCTTCGGCCCGACCAGTGAATGGGACACGGCGGCCGGCCAGGCGATCCTCGAGGGCGCCGGCGGAGTCGTACTCGATCCGCGCGGCCGACCGTTCCGCTACAACCAGCGCGACACGATCCTCAATGGCGACTTCATCGCCCTGGGCGATCCGGGCCTGCCGTGGCGCGACTGGGTCGGGTCCCGCGGCTGAGCGACCAGCCCACGCAGCGGACGCGCGCTGCCACGCGCTGCATCGCTCGCTAGACTCGGCGCGCCCCATTCCGACACGCCACAGGAACTCCCATGCCGCATGCCCAGGGCGACATCCGCCGCATTCTCGAGATCATGGCGCGTCTGCGCGATCCGCAGTCCGGCTGCCCCTGGGATCTGGAGCAGGATTTCGCATCGATCGCCGCCTATACCATCGAGGAAGCCTACGAGGTGGCCGACGCCATCGATCGCAAGGATCTTCCCGGCCTGTGCGACGAGCTGGGCGACCTGCTGTTCCAGGTCGTGTTCCATGCGCGGATGGCGGAGGAACGAGGCGTCTTCGCATTCGGCGACGTCGTCGACGCGATCAGCGACAAGATGATCCGCCGTCATCCGCACATCTTCGGCGACGCCTCTGCCGGTGACGCGCAGACGGTGCTGCGCAACTGGGAGGCGATCAAGCGTGCCGAACGCGCCGCGGCAGGCGAGACCGATGTCTCGGCGCTGGCCGGCATCGCCCGTGGACTGCCCGAGTGGCAGCGCGCGGTGAAGCTGCAGCAGCGCGCCGCGCGGGTCGGTTTCGACTGGCCCGGGCCGGCGCCGGTGATCGACAAGCTGCACGAGGAGATCGACGAAGTCCGTGCTGAGTTCGCGGCGATCGCCGCCGACCCCGGCGACAGCGTGGCGCAGGCGCGGCTGGAAGAGGAGATCGGCGACCTGCTGTTCGTCGCGGCAAACCTGGCGCGGCACGCGAAGGTCGATGTCGGCAGCGCGCTGCGCCGCGCGAACCACAAGTTCGAGCGCCGGTTCCGCGCGATGGAAGCGATGGCGGAAGCCGACGGCACGTCGCTGGCCGGCCAGCCGCTCGACGCCCAGGACGGCTACTGGTTGCGGGCCAAGCAGGCCGAGCGCGATCCATGAAGGTCCTGCTGCTGTTCGTTGCGACGGCGCTGGCCGAGATCGTCGGCTGCTACCTGCCGTGGCTTTGGCTGCGCCAGAACGGCAGTCCCTGGCTGCTGGTGCCGGCAGCGTTCGCGCTCGCGGCCTTCGTCTGGCTGCTGAGCCTGCATCCCACTGCGACGGGCCGCGTGTACGCGGCCTATGGCGGGGTCTATGTCGCGGTCGCGTTGCTGTGGCTGTGGCGCGTCGATGGTGTCGCGCCGAGCCGCTGGGATCTGCTCGGCGCCGCGCTGTGCCTGGCGGGCATGGCGATCATCATGCTGGCGCCGCGCAGCAGCTGAGCCGGTTGACGCGCGCCGGGCCCGGTGCGATCAATGGTGCGACGACTCTCCGGACAGACCGATGCAGCGATTCGCCAGCTTTCGCGAGTTCTATCCGTTCTATCTCGGCGAACATGCGCACCCGGTGTCGCGACGCCTGCATTTCATCGGCAGCTGCGGCGTGCTGGTCCTGCTCGGAGTGGCGCTGTGGCAGCGCAACGCCTGGTGGCTGCTCGCGGCGCTGGTCTGCGGCTATGGCTTCGCCTGGGTGGGGCATTTCTTCTTCGAGAAGAACCGGCCGGCCACGTTCCGGCACCCGCTGTATTCCTTCCTGGGCGACTGGGTGATGTTCAAGGACATCCTGACCGGACGCATCCGCTTCTGATGCCGTCGCTCGCTCGGGAGCGATCCGGTTCGTGCCCGCGTTCGTTCGACCGTCGACGCGAACGGTCACTCCAGAAAGATCAGCCAGGCCGCCACGATGATGAGGGCGAAGCCGGCCCAGTGGTTCCATTTCAGCGGCTGGTCGAGGTACCAGGTCGAGAAACCGGCAAAGACCAGCAGGGTGATGACCTCCTGCATGCCCTTGAGCTGCGGCGCAGAGTAGACCGTTGCGCCGATGCGGTTGGCCGGCACCATCAGGATGTACTCGAAGAACGCGATGCCCCAGCTGACGACGATGACGGTCAGGATCGGCGCGCTCCGGTATTTGAGGTGCCCGTACCAGGCGAACGTCATGAAGATGTTCGAACCCACCAGCAACAGGATCGGGAGAAAGCGTTCGTAGCCGGTCATGGCGCGGGGTCAGAGACGGGGGGAGCGCCGATCGTAGCGCCGGAGGCCCCGGCCTTGGCGACATACGGAATCTTCACAACTCGTGCACTCCAAAAATGAGAGTTTCACAAACCTTAATCCATTGCACCAGGTCTGGAGTTTGTTCATGCGCGCAGGTCAGGAACCCGGCGGTCTCGTCCTCATCGTCGAGGACAATCGCAACATCTCCGAGATGGTCGGCGAATATCTGGAAGGTCGGGGCTTCGAGGTGGACTATGCCGCCGACGGCCTCGACGGCTACCGACTGGCGACCGAGAACAATTACGACGTCATCGTGCTCGACCTGATGCTGCCGCGACTCGACGGCATCGAAGTCTGCAAGCGGCTGCGCGAGGACGCGCGCAAGTCCACGCCCGTGCTGATGCTGACCGCGCGCGACACCCTGGACGAGAAGCTTACCGGGCTGAGTTCGGGGGCCGACGACTACCTGACCAAGCCGTTCGCGATCCAGGAGCTCGAAGCGCGCCTGCGTGCGCTGATCCGCCGCGAACGCCGCCAGGTCGGCTCGGAAGTGCTCAAGGTTGCCGATCTGGTGCTCGATCCGGCCAGCATGCGCGCCACGCGCGGCGGTACCGAGCTGCAGCTCTCGCCGATCGGCATGAAACTGCTGACGATCCTGATGCGCGAATCCCCGCGCGTGGTCAACCGCCAGGAGATCGAGCGCGAGATCTGGGGCAACAGCCTGCCCGACTCCGACACCCTGCGCAGTCACCTCTACAACCTGCGCAAGATCATCGACAAGCCCTACGAGAAGCAGTTGCTGCACACCGTGCAGAGCGCCGGCTACCGGATCGCCGACATCGAACAGTCGCCGGCCTGAGCCGATCCAGCGCTCCACGATGCCCCAAGGTCTTCCCAACCGCATCCGCGATGCGTTCACGTTCCAGGCGGTGATTGCCGGGCTGACGCTGATCGTCTGCGTCATGACCGTGGCCTTCGTCGGCCGCGAGGTGGTCGCGCGGCAATGGCTGCGCGCCGAGGCCGACGTCTGGTGGCAGGCACGCAGCACCGACGCGGCTTACCCGCCGCCCTACAGCGTCAACCTGCAGGGTTATTTCGTGCCCGACGACGGCAGCGCGCTGGAGTCGATCGTCGGCCAGGAGCGGGCGATGGGCAGCCTCGTGCGCTTCAAGGGTGCCCCCGAGGGATTTTCGCCGCGCAACGACACCGAAGGCGTGCTGCTCGTCGACCGGCGGCCGGGCGGCACCCTGTACCTCGCCGCCTCGCTGTCGTTGTTCGATCGCATCCTCGCGCTCGCGGCCGGGGCGCTGGCGCTGCTGATGATGGCGACCATGTTCATCGTCTCCTGGATGACCTATCGCGCGTCCAGGCGGATCGTGCTGCCGATCCATCGACTGGCCGACGAAGTTGCGCGCTGGAACCCGTCCGACGATGGCGACGGCGTACCGCCGCCGCTGTCGACCCGCGAGGACACCGGCCGCGAGGCGCGGGCGCTCACCAGCGCGCTGCTCGGGCTGGGCGAGCGCATCGGCGCCTTCGTGCGGCGCGAGCGCGAATTCACCCGCGACGCCAGCCATGAGTTGCGTACCCCGTTGACGGTGATCCGGGTGGCCAGCGACATGATCGCGTCCGACCCGGCCACGCCGCCGCACCAGCAGCGGCCGCTGCTGCGGATCCGCCGTGCCACCCAGGACATGGAAGCGGTCATCGATGCGCTGCTGGTGCTGGCCCGCGAGCGCGGGGTGATGCCACAGAGCGAGATCTTCAGTGTGGTCGAGGTGGTCGAAGAAGAACTCGACAAGGTCCGGCCGCTGTTCGAGGGCAAGCAGCTCACGCTCGAACTCGACATCCAGGCCCGCCCGCGGCTCGACGCCCCGCCGCGCGTGCTCGGCGTGATGCTGGGTCACCTGCTGCGCAACGCCTGGGCATTCACCGAGACCGGTGGCGTGGCAGTGATCGTCATGAGCGACCGGATCATCGTGCGCGACAGCGGCATCGGCATGACCGCCGACGTGCTCAAGCGCGTCTACGACCCGTTCTTCCGTGCCGACCCGTTCTCGCAGTCCGGGAAGGGGATCGGCCTGTCCATCGTGCGCCGTCTGGGCACGCGGTTCGGGTGGCCGGTCGCGCTGGAAAGCACCGCCGGCGAGGGCACCACGGTCACGATCGTGTTCCGCGATCGTCTGGTCTGAACCCATGGGGTGGCGGTCGCGCGGCCGAGCACGGAAACCGCGCATCGCAGTCAACTGTTGCGCGTCTTGTGCGTTAGCGTGTGCAGTCGTCCCTCAAGACCTGCCCCATGTCGAACCGCCCCAAGCCCCGTCGTCGCGTCCTGTCGCGATTCGTTCCCGTCCTCGTGATCGCCGCGGCCCTTGCCGGCGGCGTGTGGTGGTGGTCGCAGCGCTCCGCCGCAGGCGGCGAAGACGCGTGGCGCACGACGCCTGTCGAGCGCGGCGACATCCGCGTGGTGATCTCGGCCACGGGCACGCTCAGTGCGACCTCGACGGTCACCGTGGGCAGCCAGGTCTCCGGCCAGATCACCGAAGTGCTGGTGGACTTCAACGACACCGTCAAGCAGGGCCAGGTGCTGGCCCGGATCGATCCGGCGACCTACCAGGCGCAGATCGAGCAGGGCTCGGCCCAGATCAACAGCGCCCGCGCCGCATTGGCGCAGGCCCAGGCGGCATTGCGCAACGCGGAGCTTGATTACGAGCGCAAGAGCGCACTGGCCGGGCAGCAGCTGGTCGCGCAGAGTGACGTCGATCTCGCGCGCACCGCGCTCGAACAGGCCCGCGCGCAGGCGCGCTCGGCCCAGGCGCAGATCGTGCAGCAGACTGCCTCCACGCAGACCTCGCGCATCAACATGGAACGCACGGTGATCCGCTCGCCGGTGGACGGCACGATCCTGACCCGCTCGATCGAGCCTGGTCAGACGGTCGCGGCAAGCCTGCAGGCGCCCGAGCTTTTCACCATCGCCGAGGACCTGCGCAAGATGCGCATCGAACTGGCGGTCGACGAGGCCGACATCGGCCAGGTGCAGGTGGGCCAGACCGTCACGTTCACCGCCGATGCGTTCAACGACCGGCGCTTCAGCGGCACCGTCGAGCAGGTCCGGCTGGCGGCGACAACCACCAACAACGTGGTGACCTATCCGGTGATCGTGGCCGTCGACAACGCCGACGGCACGCTGCTGCCGGGGCTGACGGTCAATGCCGAGATCGAAGTCAGCAATCGCGAGGATGTGCTGAAGGTCGCCAACGCCGCCCTGCGTTACCGCCCGGCCGATGCGGCCGACATCCCGGTCGCGCAGCCGGAGAGTGGTTCGGCGCCGCGCGGCGGCGGCCTTGCCGACGACCTGGCTGCCGCTGCCGCCGCCATGCAGCTCGATGCACGCCAGCAGGCGGCGTTCGACAGCGCTCTGGCGACGATGCGCGAACGCCAGCAGGCGGGGCGCCCGAGCGGTCAGGGCGGCCAGGGTGGCGGCGCGCGGCCCGGTGGCGGCGGTCCGCCGCCCGGAATGCCGCCCGGCGGCAGCGGCCGCAGCGACCCCGGCGTCCAGGCGCAGATCCGCCAGCGGATGATGGATCGCTTCCAGCAGACCTTCGCCGAGTTCACCGCGACGCTCGATGCGGCGCAGCGCGCGCAGTGGAACCGGGCACTGGCGGCTACCGTCGGCGCCACCCGCGTGACCATCTACCGCCTTGTCGATGGTCATCGCGAAGCGGTGCCGGTGCGGCTGGGTGCCAGCGACGGCAGCTCGACCGAGATCGCGGGTGCGGTGGCCGAAGGCGACCTGATCGTCACCGGCGAGCGCGCGGCTGCCCGATGAGCGCGTCCACGCCGCCGCCCGTGGTCCGGCCGCCGGTCATCGAGACCCGCGCGCTGGAGAAGGTCTATTCGGCCGGGACCGAAGCCGAGGTCGTCGCGCTCAAGGGCGTGGACCTGACGATCGCGCACGGTGAGTTCGTCGCGATCATGGGGCCGTCGGGTTCGGGCAAATCGACATTGATGAACCTGGTCGGTTGTCTGGATACGCCCACCGGCGGGCAATACCTGTGCGACGGCATCGACGTCGCCACGCTCGACCGCGAGCAACTCGCCGAACTGCGGCGCGACAAGATCGGCTTCGTGTTCCAGGGCTTCAACCTGCTGCCGCGCATGAGTGCGCTGGAGAACGTGGCGATGCCGCTGGGCTATGCGCGTGTGCCCCGCGACGAACGCGCCGGCCGCGCGCGCGATGCGCTGGCAGCCGTCGGCCTGGCCAACCGCGGAGGCCATCGGCCGAGCGAGCTGTCCGGCGGACAGCAGCAGCGCGTGGCGATCGCGCGCGCGCTGATCAACCGGCCGCCGGTGCTGCTGGCCGACGAGCCGACCGGCGCGCTCGACACGAAGACCGGCGAGGAGATCCTCGCCCTGTTCAAACGCCTGTGCGAGGAGGGGCATACGGTGGTGCTGATCACCCACGATCCCGACATCGCCGCGCATGCCGATCGCACCATGGTGATGCGTGACGGCGAGCTGCACGAGGAAGGCCCCTTCGATACCCGCATCGCGCAGACGTCCGCCGGAGTCACGCCATGACCTATCTCGACGTACTGCGCACGGCGATCTTTGCATTGCGCGGCAACTGGATGCGCAGCGCCCTGACGTCGCTCGGCGTGATCATCGGCATCGCTGCGGTGATCGTCATGGTGTCGGTGGGCCAGGGCACGCAGGCCGAGATCGATCGCATGGTGTCGGGGCTGGGTTCGCAGCGGCTCGACATCTCGCCCGGTTCGCGGCGCACCACGGGCGGCGCGCGCCAGGCCAGCAGCAGCTTCTTCACCCTGAGCGAGGGCGACGCCGAGGCGATCCGCGAAGAGATTCCGGAAGTGCAGCTGGTGTCGGGCTCGCTGCGTGGCAGCAGCCAGATCGTATTCGGCGAGAAGAACTGGGCGAGCAGCTGGCAGGGCGTGCAGCCCGACTTCTTCGAGATCAACGGCTGGACGATCGTCGAAGGATCGGGGTTCGAGCCCCACGATTACAGCGGGGCCGGCAAGAGCGTGATCATCGGCGAGACCGTGCGCCGCGAACTGTTCGGCGAAGACAGTGGCGTCGGGCAGACGGTACGGATCGGGCGCACGCCCTTCACCGTGGTCGGCGTGCTGAACTCCAAAGGCCAGGGCGGCTTCGGCCAGGACCAGGACGACGTGGTGATGGTCCCCTTGGAAACCGGTCGCCGGCGGCTGCTCGGTGCGATGGGCCTGCCGGCCGGGGCGGTGATGCAGATCGCACTCACCGTCGCGAACGCCGACGACCTGCCCTACGTGCAGGGCGAGGTCGAAGCCCTGCTGCGCCAGCGACATCGCATCGCGCCCGGCGCCGAGGACGACTTCACGGTGCGCAATATCTCCGAGATCGTCGCCACGCGGACCGCGACTACCCGGCTGATGTCGCTGCTGCTGGGCGCAGTCGCGACGATTTCGCTGATTGTCGGCGGTATCG
>Ga0233372_1000262_pt1 | contig 24499 bp, 24 predicted proteins | sample ElkDunMinimDraft_4_FD_191538 | JGI IMG/M metagenome (GOLD analysis project Ga0233372, IMG submission 191538) | Fecal eukaryotic communites from dung pellets of Tule Elk in California, USA - Elk Dung D8 | ecosystem: Host-associated > Mammals > Digestive system > Large intestine > Fecal | place... | reverse complement strand
TGGACCTGATGGTGCGCCAGACCTTCCAGCAGCAGAGTGAGGCCGACGGCAAGTGGATCCGCGCCCAGCTCTCCTCGACCCAGCTGGCGACCTACTTCGTCGGCGCGCAGGAACACTTCGACGCGCGGCGGGCGGCCGAGGCCAGGCTGGGCGAGGCCTTCGACATGAAGGCCTACCACGACGGCATCCTCGCCCAGGGCGCCCCGCCGGTCCGCTTCGCCCGCCAGCTGCTGCTGGACGAACCGATCGGCTAGCGCCCGGGCCCGCGTTCCCCCGGCGACGGAAGCCATGGCATGCTGCGGCCATGGCCCCCGACAACCGCCCGGACAGGCCGGCGCCCGCCGCCGGCAGCGCACTGCGCCGCGTCGAGCGCTGGCGCGGCGACAGCGGCGAAGCGGTCGTCGACCACGTCGCCGAGGAAGTGCCGGTCGCGATCGTCTGCAATGGCGAGGCCTTCGCGGTGATGATGGCCACGCCCGCCGACCTGTCGGATTTCGCCACCGGCTTCGCGCTCAGCGAGGGCATCGTGGCGCGGCCGGCGGACGCGCGCGTGGAGCGCATCGAGCACCTGCTGGAGGGCATCGAGATCCATCTCGCGATCCCGCAGGCGCGGGCCGAAGCGCTGTCGCACCGGCGCCGCAGCCTGGAAGGCCGCAGCGGCTGCGGCATCTGCGGCAGCCGCACGCTGGAGGACGTGTTGCGCCAGCCTGCGCCGGCCACCGCGGAACTGCGCGTGCCGGCCGGCGCGATGCGCCGCGCGCTGCGGGAACTGCGGGAGGCGCAGGCGATCAACACGCTCACCGGCGCCACCCATGCCGCCGGCTTCGCCGGGCCCGACGGCGGCCTGCGGCTTGCCCGCGAAGATGTGGGACGGCACAACGCGCTCGACAAGCTCATCGGCGCCATGCACGCGGCCGGCGTCGATCCGGGCGGCGGCTTCGCCGTCGTCACCAGCCGTGCCAGCTACGAGATGGTGATGAAGGCCGCCAGCGCCGGCATCGCGCTGCTGGCCGCGATCTCGGCCCCGACCGCGCTGGCCATCACCCTGGCGCAGCGCGCCAACCTGAGCCTGGTCGGCTTCGCCCGCGAGCAGGGGCACACGGTGTACACCCACGGACGCAGATTGCTGCGGGCCGACGGCCCCTGAGCGCCGCTGCGGGCGCCGCCACCGCGCCTGCGCTACCCTGCCGGCGGAGCCCGGAGCCTGCCCATGGCCTTGCGCGTCGTCTCGCCCGCAGCACCGCTGTCCGCCTTGGTCGCCTCGATCTGGGACTGCGACCTGCCGCGCCAGCGCCACGCCTTCGAACGGCTGCTGCCCTCGCCACGCGCGCAACTGGTCATCAATCTCGCCGAAGACCAGACCCGCGTCTACGACGAGGCGCTGCGGTGCACGCGCAACGCCGGCGCGGTGCTGGACGCGCCCTCCTCGCGCAGCCAGCTGATCGACACGGCTGAGCAGGTGCGGGTGATGGGCGTGGTCTTCCACGCCGGCGCGGCCGCACCGTTCTTCCGCGAGCGCATGGATGCGATCGCGGATGGCCACGCCGATCTCGACGCGATCGCACCGGGGCGCGCGACGGGCCTGCGCGAGCGGCTGCTGGCGGCGGCCGGCGCGCCCGGGCGGCTGCGGATCCTGCACGACTGGCTGCTGCGGCAGGCGCCGCCGGGCGCGCGCACGCACCCGGCCGTGGCCCATGCGCTGCGGCTGATCGGGGCCGGGCCGCTTCGCATCGATGCGGTCGCCGCGGGCTGCGGCATGGCGCCGCGCCGCTTCGGCGAGCTGTTCCGCCAGGAAGTTGGACTCTCGCCCAAGCGCCACGCCAGGCTGCAGCGGTTCCATGCAGCGCTGGCCGCGGCCGGGGGCGAGGGACGCATCGACTGGGCCGGCCTGGCCGCCGACGGCGGCTTCCACGACCAGGCCCACCTCGTGCACGAGTTCCGGGCCTTCTGCGGAATGACCCCGACCGCCTGGGCCGCGGCGCGCGGGCAGTGGCAGCGCCACGTGGCCGGGCCTGGCTGAGTGCCGGAATCTACAAGACCGGGGCCTCGGACAGCGCCAGGATGCGACGGCGCCGTTTGCAGCGCGATGACCACGGGAGAATCCAGATGAGCGAGTCCGACAGCACCAGCGGTGCCAGCACCAGCGCCACCAGCACCAGCACCATCATCCCCTGCCTGCGCTATCGCGATGCGGTGTACGCGATCGACTGGCTGTGCAGGGCCTTCGGCTTCGAGCGCCACGCCGTCCACCGCGACGGCGACGCCGTCCGCCATGCCCAGCTCACCTACGGCGGCGGCATGGTCATGCTCGGCTCGGTCGCGCCCGACAGCGAATGGGGACGGCTGGTCGTGCAGCCGGAGGAGACCGGCCTGCGCGTGACCCAGGGCGCATGCGTGATCGTGCGCGACGTCGATGCGCACTACGCCCGGGCGGTGGCTGCCGGCGCGTCCATCGTGCAGGACATCGCCGACCAGGGGTATGGTGGGCGCGGCTATTCCTGTCGCGACCCGGAGGGGCACCTGTGGTGGTTCGGAAGCTACGACCCGTGGACGGACTGAGCCTGGCGCTGCCCGACGAGGGCGTGCGCGCGGTCGACGGCATCCGCGTCGGCATCGGCGGCTGGACCTATGTCCCCTGGCGCGAGACCTTCTACCCCAGGGGCCTGGTGCAGCGGCGCGAACTCGAGTACGCCAGCCGCCAGCTGTCGGCGATCGAGATCAACGGCACCTACTACGGCGCGCAGAAGCCGGCCACCTATGCCAGGTGGCGCGACGAGACCCCGCGCGGCTTCGTGTTCACCGCCAAGGCGCCCAAGCGGATCACCCAGTCGCGCGCCCTGGACCGCACCGGCGCCCAGGTGGAGGATTTCGTCGGTGGCATCGCCGAACTGGACGATCGCCTCGCTGCCCTGGTCTGGCAGTTCGACGCGGGCACGCGCATCGACCGGGACGCCTTCGCCGCCTTCCTGGAACTGCTGCCGCGCCGGGTCGCCGGCCGGCCGCTGCGGCACGTGCTCGACGTGCGCGACCGCGACTTCGTGGACGGCGACTTCCTGGCCCTGGCCCGGCACCACCGGATGGCGACCGTCTTCACCGACTCCGACCAGCATCCGTCCTTCGCCGATGTCACCGCCGACTTCGTCTATGCCCGCCTGATGCGCGCCCGCGCGGGCATCGCCACCGGCTATCCCCCGGACGAGCTGCAGGCCTGGGCCGCACGTGCCCGCACCTGGGCCAGCGGTGCTATCCCCGCCGACCTGCCGGTGATCGGCACGCCCGCAAGGAAGGCGCGCAAGCGCGACGTGTTCGTGTTCTTCATCGCCGCGGCAAAGGAACGCAATCCGGCCGCGGCCAGCGCCCTGCTGCGGCTGCTCGGCGCGCGCGACTGAACTTTGCCCGGTCTGGCTCCCTGCCGGCGCGCAATGCCGACACTGGATTGATGCCTCCACTTGTGTCTACCCTGCCCCGGCACGTCGATCCGCCGATCCCCCCGGGCACAGGAGATCCACCATGACCAGCCGCCGCGATTTCATCACCACCGCCGGGCTCGCCGCCTCCGGCCTGGCCTTCGCCCCGCTTGCCGGCTGCGGCCAGGACAGTCCCGTGCCGGAGGTCGACGCGCCGCCCGGGCCGATCCAGGTGCCAGCGGACGCGGCCTTGATCATGCGGACCATCCCCTCGAGCGGGGAGACCCTGCCGGTGATCGGCGTAGGCACCTCCGGCAGCTACGAGGTGGCGCTGGATTCGCCCGAATTCGGGTCGCTCCGGGACGTGCTCGAGGTGTTCTTCGATGGCGGCGGTCGCCTCGTCGACACCTCGCCCAACTACAGCAATGCCGAAGACGTGGTCGGCGCCCTGCTCGAGCAGGGCGGCTGGCGCGACCGCTGCTTCCTGGCCACCAAGCTGGCCGCCGACAGCCGCGACGCGCTGCAGGCGCAGTGGGCCGACTCGCTGCGCCGCCTGCGTACCGACCACGTGGAACTGCTGCAGGTCCACAACCTGCGCAACATGGCCGAGGCGATGCCGTATGCGCGCGCGCTCAAGGAGCAGGGCAAGACCAGGTACGTGGGCATCACCCATTACCTGGAAAGCGGCCATGACGAGACCGTGCGCCTGATGCGGGCCGAGAAGCCCGACTTCGTGCAGATCAACTACTCGGTCAAGGCGCCGCAGGCGGCGCGCACCGTGTTCCCGGTGGCGCAGGAACTGGGCATCGCCGTCCTGGTCAACCGCGCCTTCGACGACGGCAAGCTGTTCGCCGAAACCCGCGGCCGGGCGCTGCCGGACTGGGCCGATTCGGTCGGCGTCGTGTCGTGGGCGCAGATGTTCCTGAAGTTCGCCATCAGCCATCCCGCGGTGACGGCCGTGATCCCGGCCACCGGCAAGGTCGAGCGGCAGGTCGACAACCTGGGCGGCGGGGTCGGCCCGCTGCTCGACGAGGCCCAGCAGGCCGAGCTGGTCGCGATGTTCGCCTGAGCCGCGCCCGATGAAGGCGCGCCTGTTCGACCTGTTCAACCTGCGCCGCGGAGAGACCGCGCCGGTACTCGTTGCCGGCCTGTTCTTCTTCTGCATCCTGACCGCGCTGATGATGCTGCGCCCGGCGCGCGACGCGCTGGGCATGGAGCGCGGCATCGACAGCGTGCGCTGGCTGTTCATCGGCACCGCCGTGGTCACCCTGCTGGTCAATCCGCTGTTCGGCTGGATGGTGAGCCGGTTGCGGCGCCTGCACTTCATCTCGGCCACCTACGCGTTCTTCGCCCTCAGCCTGGTCGGCTTCTGGTGCCTGCTGGCGTTCGCGCCCGGTGCGGTGGGGGCCCGCAGCGGCCAGGTGTTCTACGTCTGGTTCAGCGTGTTCAACCTGTTCGTGACCATGGTGTTCTGGGCACTGCTGGCCGACCGCTTCTCGAGCGAGCAGGGCAAGCGCCTGTTCGCACTCATCGCGGTGGGCGGCACCCTCGGCGCGATCTTCGGCCCCTGGCTGGCCTCGCGGCTGGCCGAACCGCTCGGCACGCCGGCGCTGCTGCTGGTCGCCGCCGGTTTCCTGGTGGCGGCGATCGGCCTGGCCTGGTGGCTGGTGCGCATCCGCAGCGACGCGCCTGTCCGGCACGGCCCGGAGGCGCCCGACAGGGCGGCCGCGGACGAGACGCGCATCGGCGGCAGCGCCTGGGCCGGGCTGCGCTCGGTGTTCTCCTCGCCCTACCTGATGGGCATCGCCGGCTACGTGCTGGCGATGACGATCGTGGCGACCTTCATCTACTTCACCCGCCTGCAGATGGTGGCCGCCGCCGAGAGCGACCTCGACGCGCGCACCAGCCTGCTGGGCAACATCGACATGTGGACCCAGGTGGCCGTGCTGGTCCTGCAGCTCACCCTCACCGGCCAGATCATCCGCCGTTTCGGCCTGGGTTTCGCCCTGGCCGCGCTGCCGGTGGCCACGGCACTGGGCTTCATCGGCCTGGCGGTCTATGGCTCGTTCGCGGTGCTGATCCTGCTCGAGGCGATGAACCGCGCCGTCCAGCGCGGCCTGACCCGGCCCGCACGCGAGGCGCTGTTCACCGTGATTGCGCGCGAGGACAAGTACAAGGCCAAGGCCTTCATCGACACCTTCGTCTACCGCGCGGGCGACGTGGTCGGCGCGCAGACGGAAGGATTGCTGGGCCGGCTCGGCCTGGCCCTGGGCGGGCTGGTGACGGTGGTAGTGCCGCTGGCGCTGCTGTGGGCGATGCTCGGCCTGTGGCTGGGACGCGCGCAGCAGCGGCGCGCCCTGCCCTCGTCACCGGGCTGACCGGCGCGGCGCCCGCTCGCCGGCGAAAGACGGCGCGGTGTACACCGGCCTGCCCGCGCGCAGGACCTGGCGCACGCTGGCGAAGGCGACGACATCGCGGGTGGGGTCGCCGTCCAGGAGCACCAGGTCGGCCGCCTGCCCCGGCGCCAGGCGCGCGCTCTGCGTGCCGCCGCCGATGCGTGCGGCCGGGGCGGTGGTCAGGCTGGCCAGGATCTGGCGCCAGTCCAGTCCCGCGCCGGCCATCAGCCGCAACTCGTCGCGGGTGTCGTACCGGTCCGTGTAGCCAGCATCGGTGCCGAACAGGACCACGCCGCCGGCCGCGGCAAAGTCCGCGAGCTGGCGCTGGCCGACCGCGACCACGCGCGCCACGACCTCCTCGGGCACGCCGTCCTTGCGCAGTTCGACCTCGAACAGCGTGAGCGTCGGCACCAGCGCGACCCTGCGCTCCACCAGCTCGCGCACCAGTTCGGGCGGCCAGGGGCCCGCGGTGGGCGCGACGTGGCTGAGCACGTCCACGCCGCTGTCGATCGACACGCGCAGGCCCGCCAGGTTGGTGGGGTGTGCGAACGCAGGCTTGCCGGCGGCATGCGCCGGCGCGATGGCCGCGCGCGCGACGTCCACGTCCATCGGCAGCACCTCGCCCGCGCCGCCCAGGATCGCACCGGCGAAGATCTTCACTCCGTCCGCGCCCTGCGTCAGCTGGCGCTGCGCCCGTTCGCCGGCCTGCGCGGGCGTGGCCACCTCGAACGCACGCGCCTGCTCGCCGAAGCCCTCGAACTCCAGGACGTAGATCGGCGTTCCGTGCTCGGGGAAGAAGGGCGCATCGACGGTCATGACGCGCGGCCCGGTGACCTCGCCGGCCGCGATCCGCTCGCGCAGGGCGAAGGCGTTGCCCGGCTTCGAGCCGATGTCGAACACCGTGGTGAAGCCCCAGCGCAGGTACTGCTCCGCCAGCGCCTGCGACAGTTCCGCGGCGGGCCGGCTGGCCGCATCGGCCAGCGGCGCGGCCATCAGGTGGATGTGGCTGTTCCAGTAGCCGGCGACAACGGTCGCCCCACCCGCGTCGATGCGCCCGGCCTCCGCGGGAATCGCGACGCTCGTGCCCACCGCCTCGATCCTGCCGTCGCGCAGCAGCAGCGTGCCGCGCTCGATCGGTTCGGCCTCGGGCGAAGCGATGATGCGCGCGTCCACGATCGCCAGCAGCTGCGCCCGGGCGAACGCAGGCGCGATGGCCAGCGCCACCGCCATGGCCAGCCATGGCGCGATGCCGCGCTTCCCCCCGCCTGGCCCCGTCGCGCGCCCGCGCGGCACGCCGCGGACCCCGGCCATGTCCTTGCCTGTCTGCTGGCCGTCCTGTGCTTGCATTGCGTCCCTCCGCGTCGCCGGGCGCCCAGACTAGTCCTGCCCTCCGCGGCGGCTCAAGCCGAAACAGCGCCGGCCCCCGCGAGACGCCTCCGGCTCAGCGCCTGGCGCCCTGGCTGAAAGCGACGCTGCCCAGGATCAGGGCCCCGGCCAGCACCATGGTCCAGGTCACCGGCTCGCCCAGCAGCCACCACGCCCAGCCCACGCCGAACAACGGAACCAGATAGGTCACGGTGGAGGCGCGACTGGCGCCGATGCGCGCGATCAGGCGGTAGTACATGACGAAGGCGATGCCGGTGCACAGCACGCCCAGCATGGCGGCCGAGAGCCACGAGGTCAGCGGGATCGGCGTCGTGGGCCAGGTGACGACCGCCAGCGGCAGGGTCAGCAGCGCCGCGACGCTCAGGGTCGCCGAGGCCACCGCGGCCGGCGGCAGCCCGGTGAGGTGGCGGCGCACCAGGTTGATGCCCAGGCCGTACAGCAGCGACGCCATCGCCCCGGCCAGCGCCGCCGCGCCCACGCTCATGCCCGCGACCTTGCCGCTGGCCAGCACCACCACGCCCGAGAAGCCGGCCAGCAGCGCCACCGCACGCCGTGTGCCGATGCGCTCGCCGAAGAACAGGAAGCCCACCAGGGCGGTGAACAGCACGGTCATGGCGTTGGCGATCGCGCCGATGCCGGCCGGCGCACGCTGCGCGGCCCATGCGAACAGGATGAACGGGATCGCGGAGTTGATGGCGCCGATCAGCGCCAGCCTGGGCCACAGGCGCAGCGGGAACTGCGCGCGCGCACGCCACAGGAACGGCAACAGCACGATGGCGCCCAGCGCCAGCCGCACCTCGACCAGCGGTGCCGGCCCGAACGCTGGCGCCGCCACGCGCATGAACAGGAACGATGCCCCCCAGATCGCACCGAGCACGCCCAACTCCAGCGGCGTCAGCCATCCCGCGTCGCCGCGTGCCGATTCCACGGTCAGATTGGGGACGGACATGGGGGGCGCTCTCGCTGGGGGGAGCGGAGGATTGTCGCTGTCGTCCAGGCAGGCACAAGCGCATACTTTCCGGCCAAGACACAAACGGGACTTGTGGCTCGCATGACACTGCGCTCGGACCTGCTGCCGGCCCTCGTGGCCTTCGAATCCGCGGCCCGGCACCAGAACTTCGCCCATGCGGCCGAGGAGCTGCACCTCACCGCCAGCGCGGTCAGCCACCACGTGCGCAAGCTCGAAGCACGGCTCGGCGTGGCCCTGTTCCAGCGCCACGCGCGCGGCGTCTCGCTGACGGCGGAGGGTCGGCACCTGGCCGACACCGCCAGCGGCGCGATCCATGAGCTCGATGGCGCCATGCAGGACCTGCGCAGCCGCGACGACGCCCACACCGTGCGCGTCACCACCCTGCACTCGCTCGCCTACACCTGGCTGATCCCGAGGCTGTCGGCCTTCGCCCGCGCCCACCCGGACCTGCGCCTGCGCGTGGACACCGAGATCGCGCTCACCCGCCTGGACGAGGTCGGGCCCGACCTGGCCATCCGCCATGGTCCGGGCGGCTGGCCGGGGCTGGCCGCGATCCACCTGATGGACGAATCCCTGTTCCCGGTCGCCGCGCCCACGCTGCCGGGCGTGCAGGACCTCGCCGCGCCGGCGGACATCCTGCGCCTGCCGCTGGTCGCCGACCTGAGCCACCAGGGCTGGCACGACTGGTTCCGCGCCAACGGCGTGCGCAATGCGCGCGTGGACGAGCGTTTCGTCTTCAGCGACAGCACCGACATGCTGCGTTCGGCGGCGTTCGGCCTGGGCGCTGCCCTTGCCCGCGAGCGCATCGCCGCGCCCTGGCTGGCGAGCGGGCAACTGCAGCGTCTGCCCGGGGAGGCCATGCCCGGACGCTATGCCTATTACATCGTCTATCCGGCCCATCGCCGTCCGCGCGCGGCGGTGCGGCGGGTGATCGACTGGCTGGCGGCGCAGGCGCCGGAACCCTAGCCGGCGGCCCACCGGCACGTGACCTTTGCTCGGCGCCCGGGCATGCTGCCGGACCCTGCCGCATTCCCACCGCGATGACCGCCACCACACGCGCCCACTGGCAGATCCACCTGTGCGTGCTGCTGTGGGGCTTCACCGCCATCCTTGGCAAGCTCATCACCCTGCCCGCACTCCCGCTGGTGTGGTGGAGGATGGGCCTGGTGACCCTGGCCTTGATGCTGCTGCCGCGGGTCTGGCGCGGGCTGCGCGCGCTGCCGCCGCGGCTGCTGCTGGCCTACGCCGGGATCGGCGTGCTGGTGGCGCTGCACTGGCTCACCTTCTACGGCGCGATCAAGCTGGCCAACGCCTCGGTGGCCGCCACCTGCATGGCGCTGGCGACGGTCTTCGTGGCGCTGATCGAACCCAAGCTCGCGCGCCGCCGCTTCTCGCCGCGCGAACTCGCGCTGGGCCTGCTGGTGCTGCCGGGCGTGGCCCTGGTCGTGGGCGGCGTCTCGCCGGACATGCGCCTGGGGATCGGCGTGGGCGCGCTGTCGGCGCTGTTCGTCGCGTTCTTCGGCTCGCTCAACAAGCGCCTGATCGAACACGCCGATCCGCTCACCGTGACCGCGGTCGAACTCGGGGCGGGCACCATCGCACTGAGCCTGCTGGCGCCGCTGATGCCGCTGCTGTTTCCCGCGTTCGCCGGACCGCTGCTCGCGCTGCCCTCGGCCAGCGACGCGCTGTGGCTGCTGCTGCTGGCGGGCGCCTGCACCCTGTTCCCGTTCGCGCTGTCGCTGGTGGCGCTGCGGCACATCAGCGCGTTCTCCGCGCAGATGGCGATCAACCTCGAGCCGGTCTACGCGATCGTGCTGGCCATCGTGCTGCTGGGCGAACAGCACGAGCTGACCGGGATGTTCTACGGTGGCGTGGCCGTGCTGCTGGTGGCGGTGTTCGCCCAGCCGCTGCTGCACCCGCAGCGCCGCATCGACCATCCCGAAGTGCTGGGCACCTCCGAGGCCAAGGGCATCATCGAGTGAGGCGGGCGCGACCGGCGGTGTGACAAGTCGCGCCCCGTTGCGTATCACCACTGCATGACAGGCACACTCTCCCGCAGCCGCGCCCTGGACCAAGCGCCGATGGCCGACTCCTCCGCCGCCAGCTTCGACGCGCTGCTGCAACAGCACCGCGGCATCGTGCTGAAGGTGGCCAACAGCTACGCCCACGGCATCGAGGACCGGGCCGACCTGGCCCAGGACATCGCCACGCAGCTGTGGCGGGCCTGGCCCGGCTACGATCCCGCGCGCAGCTTCTCCACCTGGATGTACCGGATCGCACTCAACACCGCGATCTCCTGGCTGCGTGGCGAGCATCTGCGCCGCCGCCACGCCGTGCCGCTGGACGAGCGCCTGCACGATCCGGTCGACGACAGCGGCGACGGCCACGAGACCGCCGAGCGCATGCGCCTGCTGCAGCGCTTCATGGACACGCTCGAACCGCTCAACCGCGCCCTGCTGCTGCTGTACCTGGAAGAGCGCAGCACCCGCGAAATGGCCGAGGTCCTGGGCCTGGGCGAGAGCAATGTCACCACCCGCATCAGCCGCCTCAAGCAGCGGCTGCGCGACTGGGCCGGCGCCGGCCAGTCGTGACCATGCACGAGACGATGGACACGACCATGGAACTCGACGAACTGAAGCAGGCCTGGCGCACGCTGGGCGAACAGCTGGCCCGCCAGCAGGATCTGCAGTGGCAACTGCTGCGCGAGCAGCGGCTGCAACACGTGCGGGGCCGCCTGCGCCCGTTGCTCTGGGGCCAGGCGCTGCAGTTGCTGCTCGGGATCGGCCTCATCGTGCTGGGCGTGGCCTGCTGGACGCGCAACCTCGAGATCCCGGGCCTGCTCGCCAGCGGCGTGCTGGTGCATGCCTTCGGCGTGATGACCGCGGTGATGGCGGCGCTGACGATCGTCCTCGCCGCCGGCATCGACTACGCCGCGCCGGTGCTGCGGATCCAGAAGAGGCTGGCGATGCTGCTGCGCCTGCAGGCATGCAATTCCAGCCTGTGCGGACTGCCCTGGTGGATCATGTGGCTGCCGGTGGTGGTCGCCTTCGCCGGACTCGGCGACCTGGATCCGGCGGCCGGAACGCCGACGTGGATCGCGGGCAGTCTGGCGGTCGGCGTTGCCGGGCTGGCCGCGACCTGGGCATGGGTGGCGTGGAGCGCGAGGCGCGCGCGCATCGTCGAGGCCGACGGCCCCGGCTGCAGGGCGGGCGACGGCAGCGACGGCATCCGCCGCGGCTTGCGCCTGCTCGACGAACTGGCGCGATTCGAACGCGAGTGAACAGGGCGGCCGGCCGCGCCGCCGCGCGTATCATGACGACTGGACCGACCGCCCGATGCAGTACGCATGTCCGAAGTCCCCCGCGCCGGCGCACGCCGCCGGCTGGCCGCGCGCCTGTCCTGCCTGCTCGCCACCGGCGTGCTCGCCGCATGCAGCGAGCAGGCCGCGCACCAGCCGCCTCCTTCGCCGCCGGCCGCGCCCGCGGCCATCGTCCTGGGCTGCATGCCCGGCACCCTGGCGTCGCTGCAGCTGCCGCTGCGGGAAGGCTTCGCGTTGGCGCATGGGCAAGTGCGCACGAGCGAGCCGCTGGCCCGATGCGTGCTGTCGCTGTTCGGCACCCGCAGGCTGAAGTCGCCGCTGGCCTTCGACCGCGCCTATGCCGGCGTCTTCACCTTCCATGAGGAGGACGGCACGCTCGATCTTGGCGGGCTGGCGCCGGCGCAGCTGCAGCTTTTCCGGGTGGGCGCGACCCCCGCGGCCGCGGTCTGGCTGCTGCGCATGGACGTCGGCAGCGAACTCGAACCCGCGCACCGGGACGTGCTGTTCAGCACCAGCGGCGATGGTGCCGCCCTGGTCGACCAGCTGCTGGTCGGCTCGCTGGGCATGCTCTACCGGCGCGACTACGACATCGAGTCCGCGCACGCCTTCGCGATCCAGGAGGACACCGGACGCGGGCCGGAACGCGGCCCGCGCTACCGCGCCCGCTATCGCGTGGAGGACGATGGCCGCTTTGCCCTGGTCTCCTCGCGGGTGCTGCCGCCCGACGCGCCGGCGCGCTGACGCCGCTACGGGCGCGGCGGGCAGCCCCGGATCGCCGCGGCCGCGCCAGGGGCGCGGCGGAGCGGGCCTGGCAGGGTCAGCGCAGGCTGTAGCCCGAAACCCGCCAGACGCGGTCTTCGTCCAGGCGGAAGGACACCAGTTCGCGCACCGGCTCGCCATTGTTGGCGAAGTTCGTGGCGGAGCGCACGTTGATGTACAGGCCTTCGGGAACCTGCTGGCCCGCGCGGAACAGCGAGCGGCTCACTTCCGGCGTCGCGCGCGAGGCCACTGCGCCCAGGCGGTTGCGGTCGATCGTCACCTGCCGGATGAACTCGTCGCGCGGGACCATCTGCTTCATCGCCGCCGACGCCCCGTCCCAGACCTCGCCGATGCGGTTGGCGTCCACCATCTGCAGCACCTGCAGGGCGGCCTGGGTCATGTCCGCGTCCTGTTTGGCGAGCGCGGCGCGCTGTTCGGGGGTGAGCTGGTCGATCGCCGGCTGGGCCGTGGCAGGCGTGGCGCCCGCCGGTGGCTGTGAAGCCGGTTGCTGCGCGAATGCACTGGCGCACAGCATCAGTCCCGCGATGGTCGGAATCAGGCGACGTCTATCCATGGTCGATCAGCCTTGCGTTGGGGTCTCGGCGTCCGAGTGTACGCCAGCGGCGGCAGGCTTCCAGAGGCGCCCCACGCCGGTTCCCGGCTCCGTTACGCTTGGTCACGACCGGCCCGCCGGCCGCGTCCGTTTGGACCTGTCCCCCGCTACGGGAATCGCTCCGCATGCGCCTGTCCCTGCTCCTGCCCCTGTGCCTGCTGCTCGCCCTGTGCCTGTGGGCGGTGTTCGCCTTCAACCGGCTGGTGCGCCTGCGCAACCAGGTCCGCACGGCCTGGGCCGACATCGATGTGCAACTGCTGCGCCGCCACGACCTGGTCCCGCAACTGGTGGCCGCGGTCCAGGCCTATGCCGGCCATGAGCGTGCCGTGCTCGAGGCCGTGACCGCCCTGCGCGCCGAGGCCCTGGGACAGGCCAGCCGACCGCGGCTGGCGCAGGTGGAGGATGCGCTGGAGCAAGCCATCGGCCGCCTGATCGCCCTGCGCGAGGCCTATCCCGACCTCAAGGCCAGCGCCAACTTCGCGCAGTTGCAGCGCGACCTGGTGCAGGTCGAGGAACAGCTGCAGTACGCCCGGCGCTTCTACAACGGCGCGGTGCGCGACTACAACGACGCGACCCAGCGCGTCCCCGACCTGGTGGTGGCGCGCCTGGCCGGCTTCGGGCCCGAGGAATTCTTCGAGGCGGGCGACGCGCAGCGCGCGCCGGTGCAGGTGCGGCTGCCGTGAGGGCGCTGCTGCGAGCCGCGCTCGCCTGCCTGCTGCTGGCCGGGTACGCCTGCCCGCTGTATGGCCAGGAGCGCATCGAGTCCTACGACATCGAGGTGCAGGTCGGCGCCGACGGCAGCCTGGAGGTGGCCGAACGCATCCGCGTGCGCGCAGAGGGCGGCCAGGTCCGCCGGGGCATCTACCGCGACTTCCCCACCCGCTACCGCGACCGCTACGACAACCCCGTGGTGGTCGGCTTCGAGGTGCTCGAGGTGCGCCGCGACGGGCGGCCCGAGTCCTGGTTCGCCGAGCGCCGCGGCAACGGCGTGCGCGTGAACACCGGCAGCGACGAGCTGCTGGCGGTGCCGGCCAGTTACGACTACCTGCTGCGCTACCGCACCACCCGCCAGCTGGGCTTCTTCGACGGTCATGACGAGCTGTACTGGAACGCGATCGGCACCGGCTGGGACTTCACGATCGAGCACGGCAGCGTCGAGGTCCGGCTGCCGCAGCCCGTCCCGGTGGACCGCATGACCGCCGAGGGCTGGACCGGCGCCGCCGGTGCGCGCGGCGGCGGTTTCGTCGCCTCCACCCCGGCGCCGGGCGTCGCCCGCTGGCGGCTCACCGCGCCGCTGGCTCCGGGCGAAGGGCTCACCATCGCCCTGTCCTTCCCGCCGGGCGTGGTCGCCGCGCCCGATCGCATGCAGCGCGCCATCGACCGCCTGGTCGACAACAGCGCGCTGCTGGTCGCGTTGTTGGGCCTGCTGGTGCTGTGCGGCTACTGCCTGGTGCGCTGGCGGCAGGTCGGTCGCGATCCGCCGGCGGGCACGGTAATCGTCCGCTACGGCCCGCCCGAGGGCATCACCCCGGCCGGCCTGCGCTACATCCGCACGATGGCCTACGACACGCGCTGCTTCTCGGCCGACCTGCTGTGGCTGGCGGTGGACGGCGCCCTGCGGATCGAGCGCGACACCGGCCTGCTCAAGGACCGCTGGCGGCTGGAACAGGCAGGGCCGCCGCCGGACGGCGACGCGGCCGTGCTGCTGGGTCCGCTGTTTGCCGGCGCCTCGACGGTCGAACTGGAACGCGACAGCGCCGTGCGCCTGCAGAAGGCCACCCAGGCCCACCGCAAACGGCTCGAGCGGCGCTTCCACGGCAGCATGTTCCACAACAACATGGGCAGCACCCTGCTGGCGCTGGGCCTGATGCTGCTCGCCTGCTCGGCCTCCATCGCGCTGGGGATGCGCAACGGCGGCCTGCCCTTCGCCGCCGTGCCCATGCTCGCCATGCTGGCGGTCGTGGTCGCGTTCGGCTACCTGGTGCGCGCGCCCACCGCCGAGGGGCGGCGCATGCTCGACTACATCGAGGGCCTGCGCCGCTACCTGGGTGTCGCCGAGCAGGCTGACCTGCAGCGCCTGCAGCCGCCGGGCCCGGACGGCGCCGGCGGGCGCGAACCGGAACTCGACGCCGCGCGGTTCGAGGCCCTGCTGCCCTATGCGGTCGCGCTCGAGGTCGAGGACGCGTGGACGACCAGGTTCACGCTGGCGGTGGGCGCGGCGGCGGCGGCCGCTGCGACGTCATCGATGGCCTGGTACCAGGCGGGTGGCGGCGTGCGCGCGGGCGACATCGGCGGCTTCACCCGCGCCATCGGCGGCAGCCTGGCGGCCCAGATCGCGTCGTCGTCCTCGCCCCCGGGCAGCACGTCCGGCGGTGGAGGCGGCGGTTTCTCCGGCGGCGGCGGGGGTGGAGGCGGCGGCGGCGGGCGCTGATTCGCGCCGGCTCCGGCACGCAGCGATCCGCCGACGGGACGCCCGCCGGCTATCCGCCGCGCACCGTGCCCGCGGCGAGGCGGCGCTGCACGGCCGCGCGCACGGGATGGGTGACAATGGCCCCTCCCCCGCCTCCGCCTACGCCATGTATCGCTGGTTCGAATCAAGGATCGACCCCTTCCCCCAGGATCCGCCCACGCAGCCGCCGCGGTCGCTGTACGCGTTCTGCCGCCACTACACGCGCGGCACGGAGAAGTGGCTGCTGCTGATGGCGCTGACCACCGCCGGCATCGCGATCGCCGAGCTGGCGCTGTATGCCTATGTCGGGTCCCTGGTCGACCAGCTCGGCGACACCACGCCCGAGACCTTCCTCGCGGCCGAGGGCCGGCGCCTGCTGTGGATGGGCGCCCTGGTGTTGCTGGCCCTGCCGCTGATGGTGCTGCTCAACTCGCTGGTGCAGCACCAGACCCTGCTCGGCAACTTCCCGATGCGGATCCGCTGGAACGTGCACCGCTACCTGCTGCGCCAGTCCATGGGCTATTTCCAGGACGAGTTCGCCGGGCGCATCGCCACCAAGCTGATGCAGACGTCGCTGGCGGTGCGCGAGACGGTGATCAAGCTGCTGGACATCGGCAACTACGTCCTGGTCTTCTTCGTCGGCACCCTGGCCGTGGCCGGCGCCTCGGACTGGCGGCTGATGCTGCCGTTCGCGGCATGGATCGCCGCCTACGCCCTGCTGATGAAGCACTTCGTGCCGCGCATGGAGAGGATCTCGCGTGCCCAGGCCGACGCGCGTTCGGTGATGACCGGCCGCATCGTCGACAGCTACACCAACATCGCGACCGTCAAGCTGTTTTCCCATTCCAGGCGCGAGCAGGCCTACGCGCACGAGGCGATGGACGGGTTCCTGCGTACCGTGTACCCGCAGATGCGCCTGGCCACGCATGTCTACAGCGTGCTGTACGCCATGAACATGGCGCTGCTGTTCGGCACCGTCGTGCTGGGCCTGTGGCTCTGGCACCAGGGCGCGATCGGCGCCGGCGCGATCGCGGTGACGGTCGCACTCGTGCTGCGCATCCTCGGCATGTCGCAGTGGATCATGTGGGAGCTGTCGGCGCTGTTCGAGAACATCGGCACCGTCCACGACGGCATCAACTCGATCTCGCTGCCGCCCACGGTCGACGACGCCCCCGGCGCGCCGGCGCTCGCGCACGCACGCGGCGACATCCGCTTCGAGGGCGTGGGCTTCCACTACGGCAAGGCCGGCGGCGTCATCGACCACCTCGACCTGCACGTGCGCCCTGGCGAGAAGATCGGCGTGGTCGGGCGCTCGGGCGCGGGCAAGTCGACCCTGGTCAACCTGCTGCTGCGCTTCCACGACTGCGAGAGCGGGCGCATCCTGATCGACGGCATCGACATCGCCAGCGTGCAGCAGGACTCGCTGCGCGCCCAGATCGGCGTGGTCACCCAGGACACTTCGCTGCTGCACCGTTCAGTGCGCGACAACATCCTGTACGGCCGCCCCGATGCCACCGAGGCGGAGATGCTGGAGGCCGCGCGCCAGGCGCGCGCGCACGATTTCATCCTGGAGCTGACCGACAGCGAGGGCCGGCGCGGCTACGACGCCCATGTGGGCGAGCGCGGCGTCAAGCTGTCGGGCGGGCAGCGCCAGCGCATCGCGATCGCGCGGGTGCTGCTGAAGAACGCGCCGATCCTGGTGCTGGACGAGGCCACCTCGGCGCTCGACTCCGAGGTCGAGGCGGTGATCCAGGAAAACCTCTACCGGCTGATGGCGGGCAAGACCGTGATCGCGATCGCCCACCGCCTGTCCACCATCGCCGCCATGGACCGGCTGATCGTGATGGACCATGGCGCGATCGTCGAACAGGGCGTGCACGAACAGCTCGTGGCCGCCCGCGGCCTGTACGCGCAGCTGTGGGCGCGGCAGTCGGGCGGCTTCATCGACAACGCCGACAAGGCCGCGGCCCCGCTGCAACCGGCCCAGGCCTGAGCCCCCGGCGGCACCGCCGGCGCGGTCAGTGCCCGCCGGCGTTCCCACCGGCCGCGGCGTCCGCGGGACGGCCTTCATGCCGCGCCTGCCCGCCCTGCTGGCCCTCGCGCACCGGGGTCAGCGCGCGCCGCCCCATGTGCTCGGGCTTGTCGGCCACCAGCAGCGCGTCGAACTCCGACAGCGGGCTTTCGGCCGGACAGGTCGAGTCCGGGAAGCCATAGCCCTTGCGCAGGTCCAGGCCGCAGGTATTGAGGGCCTCCAGGTCGGTGTTGGGCGACTTGCAGCTGGCATCGAAGGCGCGCACGAACGCGTCGCGCCGCGCCACGAAGTCCTCGCCGCACTTGCGCATCAGGCGCAGGCGGTCGAGGTCGTCCTGGGCGGGGTTGATCCCGTCCAGCCCGTACAGGCCCAGTTCGTCGCCGGCGAGGATGCGCAGGTTGCGGTTGGGCACCGCCATCATCATGTCGGCCACGGCGACCGCGGCCCCGTTGCGCTCCAGGTAGGCGCGCACCCGGTCGTAGACCACGCGCAGTTCGCGGTTGAGCTCGACGCGCGTGGAAGCGGTCGAGCTCATCCGGATGATGCGGTGGATGCCGATCCGGCCGCTGACCATGCGCATGTCGCCGGCCGCCAGGATGAACACGCAGGCGCTGTGGCAGACCGCGTCCTCGCGTACCCAGACCGTCCAGCGCGACTCGGCGATGCGGTCGCCGGCGCGGATCGCATCCTCGACCATGCCGCCGCTGGAATTGATGTCCAGCACCCGCTTGCCGATCCCCAGTTCGTCGGCGACGTGGGTCACGCGCTGCATCAGGGCGGCGAACGCGGCATTGATCTTGCCCTGATAGCGCAGACGCACCACGCCGCGCTCCACGCATTCGCCCATGGCCTCGGCGATCGTGGTCTGCTCGAGGTCCGGCAGCGGTGTGCCGTCACCTTCGCGGGCGTAGTCGAGTTCGCAGCTCAGGGAAGACTCGCCGGGCGCCAGTTCGATCGCCGACCAGTCGATCTCCTCGGGCTCCTCGGGCACCGGTTCGGAGATCTCGCCGCCCGCGTCCGGATCCGCCGCTTCCACCTGCACCGGCGCGGTGCTGACCGCGCCGCCTTCCTCGGGGCTGGCCACTTCCACCGTGGCCGCGCCCGATCCCTCCTGCGGGCGGCAGCCGAGCAGCAGCAGGGCGGCCAGGATCAGGATGAGGAACCGCTCGGTCATGTGGGGATATCGGTGCGCCGGGGGAGCGATGCGGCGCCTGGATGGCGCCGGACCTGGCATGCCAGTTTAGGGGCTGCACAGGCGGACATCACAACCCCCGATGAACCCCACCGGCCGGCCGTGGTGCGCCGCGGGCGTGTCGAGGCCCGCCCCCCCGCTTCGTCGTTACGGCACGCGGCGCACGATCGCGCTGCGACCTGCCGGCGGCCTCCCATGGCCGCCGCACCTCAAGGAGACTCCCATGCCCTATGTCGACGGTTTCGTGATCGCGGTTCCCACGGCCAACAAGCAGGCGTTCATCGAGCACGCGCAGCGCTTCGACCCGCTTTTCCTCGAATTCGGTGCGACCCGCGTCGTCGAAGCCTGGGGCGACGACGTCCCCGCCGGCAAGGTCACCGACTTCGCACGCGCGGTGCAGGCCGGAGACGGGGAAGTCGTGGTGTTTTCCTGGGTGGAGTGGCCCGACAAGGCCACCCGCGACGCCGGCATGGCCAAGATGATGGCCGACCCGCGCGTCGATCCCGCCACCACGCCGATGCCGTTCGACGGCAAGCGCATGATCTTCGGCGGGTTCGAGCCGGTGGTCGATCTGGGCACGTAAGGGTCGCGCAACCCGGCGACCGCCGTGCCCGGTGGCGTGGGGGCCGATGCCGCGGCTTGACGCGGGCTTGCCGCCGCCACGCCTAGGGTGGGCCGGTCCCCACGTGGAGCCCACCATGGCCAACGCCAATCCCACCCGACCTGCCGCTCCGAGCGACGAATCCCGCCTCGATGCGGGGGTCGACCTCCCGGACACCGCCGGCCCGCCGCTGAAGGACCCGCGCGCCGTTTCGGCGATGGACAACATCGGCGTCGACAGCGGCGCCGACCTGCTCGACATCGCCCTGGACGACCAGCCGGGCGACGTCGATGCCGAGGGCCGCTCATTTGCCGACGACTGGCGCAGCGACACGCTCGGCGACGACGAGGCCAGCGAGCGACGCTGAGGTCCGGCACCCCGCCGGCGGGAAATCCATCTGACCGGGCGCCGCGCCGGGGCCACCGGCCTCGGCTGCGCGGCGCGGCCGGAGCATTGATCCAGGCTGTGGTCCCCGCACGGCCGGGCAGCGGCCCGCGGCCTCGCGCGTCCTGCTGCCGCCTCGGCGCGCGGTTCAGCTTGCCGCTATCCTTGCGCGATGCTGCGCACCGTCACCGCGACCCGCTATGTCACGCCGCTGCGCGAGGGCGGCTCGATGCCGGCGATCATCGAGGCCGACGACGACGGCCTGTATGTCCTCAAGTTCCGCGGTGCCGGACAGGGGCCGCGGGCGCTGGTGGCCGAGCTGATCTCGGGCGAGATCGCGCGGGCACTGGGACTGCCGGTTCCGGAGATCGTGTTCGTCGAACTGGACACGGAGCTTGCCCGCACCGAGGGCGATCCGGAGATCCAGGAGCTGATGCGCGCCAGCGGCGGGCTCAACCTCGCACTCGACTATCTGCCCGGCGCGGCCAACTTCGACCCGGTGGCCGAACGGCCGTCCGCGCAGCTGGCCTCCGAGATCGTCTGGTTCGACGCCTTCGTCAGCAACGTCGACCGTACCGCGCGCAACCCCAACCTGCTGGTGTGGCACGGTGGGCTGCAGCTGATCGACCACGGCGCGTCGCTGTATTTCCACCACGGCTGGGACGGCGATACCTCCGGCGCGGGCAAGCCCTTCCCGCTCGTGCGCGACCACGTGCTGCTGCCCCTGGCATCCGGGCTGGCACGGGCGGACGCGGCGCTCGGCGCGCGGCTGTCCGCGGCGCGGCTGGGCGAGATCGTGGCGCTGGTCCCGGATGCCTGGCTGCTGGGGCCGGACGCCTTTGGCAGCGCGCAGCGACAGCGCCACGCCTACGCCGAGTACCTGCAGCAGCGTCTGGCGCTGCCGCACGCCTTCGTCGCGGAGGCCGAACGTGCACGTGCATGAAAGCTACGACTACGCGGTGATCCGCGCGGTGCCGCGGGTGGAGCGCGGCGAGTTCCTGAACGTCGGCGTGATCGTGTCGTGCGAGAAGACCGGCTTCCTGAAGGCGGCCGTCGAACTCGACGAGACGCGCCTGCGCGCGCTCGATCCGGGCCTCGACATTCCCACGCTCCGCCGCCACCTCGACGCCATCGAGCGCATCTGCGAGGGCGGCCCCGACGCCGGGCCCATCGGCCTGCTGCCGCGCCGCGCGCGCTTCCACTGGCTGACCGCGCGCCGCAGCGCCCTGATCCAGACCTCGGCCGTGCACATGGGCCGCTGCGGCGACATGGACGCGATCGTCGAGCACCTGATGGGCCGGATGGTGCGGATACCTGCAGCCTGACCGCCCGCCCCGTCGCGTGCGAACGTTCTGGCAGGGCCCGCGCCGGCCGGCGATGCGGACGCGGGCGCAGGGTCCGGCGCCGACGGCAGCTCAGGCCATCGGCAGCCGGAGGCCCTGCTCCCTGGCGCACTGCCTGGCGATCTCGTAGCCCGCGTCCGCGTGGCGCATGACGCCGGTGGCCGGATCGTTCCACAGCACCCGCGCGATGCGCCGGTCGGCCTCGGGCGTGCCGTCGCAGACGATCACCACCCCGCTGTGCTGGGAATAGCCCATGCCCACGCCACCGCCGTGGTGCAGCGAGACCCAGGTCGCGCCGCCGGCCACGTTGAGCATGGCGTTGAGCAGCGGCCAGTCGCTGACGGCATCGCTGCCGTCACGCATCGCCTCGGTCTCGCGGTTGGGCGAGGCCACGCTGCCGCTGTCCAGATGGTCGCGGCCGATCACCACCGGCGCCTTGAGCTCGCCCGTGCGCACCATCTCGTTGAACGCCAGGCCGAGCCGGTGGCGCTGCCCCAGCCCAACCCAGCAGATGCGCGCAGGCAGGCCTTGGAAGCTGATCCGCTCGCGCGCCATGTCCAGCCAGTTGTGCAGGTGCGGGTCGTCGGGGATCAGTTCCTTGACCTTGGCATCGGTGCGGTCGATATCCTCCGGATCGCCGCTCAGCGCCACCCAGCGGAACGGCCCCACGCCGCGGCAGAACAGCGGCCGCACGTAGGCCGGCACGAAGCCCGGGAAGTCGAAGGCATTCGGGCAGCCCGCGTCCAGCGCCATCTGCCGGATGTTGTTGCCGTAGTCGACGGTCGGGATGCCGGCCGCGTGGAAGGCCAGCATGGCCTCGACGTGGACGCGCATCGACCGCTTGGCTGCGTCGCGCACGCCGTCCGGATCGGCCTGCTGCGCCGACAGCCACTGCTCCAGCGTCCAGCCGGCCGGCAGGTAACCGTGCACCGGATCGTGCGCGCTGGTCTGGTCGGTCACGCAGTCCGGGCGCACGCCGCGGCGCACCAGTTCGGGCAGGATCTCGGCGGCGTTGCCCAGCAGCGCGATGGACTTCGCCTCCCCGGCCGCGGTGTAGCGGGCGATCCTGGCCAGCGCATCGTCGATGTCGGTGGCCTGCTCGTCCACGTAGCGCGTGCGCAGGCGGAAGTCGATCGCGGCCTGCCGGCATTCGATGGTCAGCGAGCACGCGCCCGCGAGCGAGGCGGCCAACGGCTGCGCGCCGCCCATGCCGCCCAGGCCCGCGGTGAGGATCCAGCGTCCCTCCAGGCTGCCGCCGTAGTGCTGGCGGCCCATCTCCACGAAGGTCTCGTAGGTGCCCTGCACGATGCCCTGGCTGCCGATGTAGATCCACGATCCGGCCGTCATCTGCCCGTACATCATCAGGCCCTCGCGGTCGAGCTCGTTGAAGTGCTCCCAGTTCGCCCAGTGCGGGACCAGGTTGGAGTTGGCGATCAGCACGCGCGGCGCGTCAGGATGGCTCGGGAACACGCCCACCGGCTTGCCCGACTGCACCAGCAGGGTCTCGTCGTCGCCGAGCGTGCGCAGCGTGTCCAGGATCGCATCGAAGCTGGCCCAGTCGCGCGCGGCGCGGCCGATGCCGCCGTAGACCACCAGATCCTGCGGACGCTCGGCCACGTCCGGGTCCAGGTTGTTCTGCAGCATCCGGAACGGCGCTTCGGTGAGCCAGCTGCGGCAGTTGAGCGTGCTGCCGCGCGGGGCGCGGATGCTGCGGGACGGATCATGGCGCGGATCGTTCATGCTTGAGGGCTCCCGGAACCTGACGCGAACCCGGAAGTGTGCGACCTGCGCAGCAGCGACGCCACCTTCCAGGCCGGCGCCCGCCTGGCACCGACGCGGCGTCCCGCAGCAGGCGGCCGGTCGCACGCGCAAACGACGACGCCCGGGCGGACCGGGCGTCGTGGCGTGGATCGATGTGCGGCCGCTCAGAACACCGAGGGATCGAGCCGGCGCAGCGCGTCGCGCAGGTCCGCCGAACCGGTCCGTTCGATGTCGTCGCGGGTATAGACGCGGCCAGCGGCGTTGACGCATTCCTCGTCGGCCTTTTTGCCCCGGTTGCGCGTGGCGACGACCCGCGAGCCGGTCTCGCGGATGCAGAAACGGTCGTCCGGGTCGCCCTTCTTCCTCGATGCCGGGGCAGCCTCTTCCGGCTCGTTTTCCTGGGCCACGACGGTGGCGGGAATGGCGACGGCGAATGCAGCAGCAGCAAGCAGGGCGGTCAGCGCGCGGCGGGACATGGCAACTCCAAGCAGATGACGGCCGGATGGCCAGCCCCCAACATAAGGTGGCCGTCGGCACATGCAAGGCCATTGCCGCCCCGGATTCAGACCGCTGTCAGCGTGGCGCCCGGGCGCGCGTAGGGAGACGGGACCGGATCCGCGCCGGCTTTGTTTCCTATCATGTACGGATGACTGCCTCCCGCCGCCCCCTGTTCCTGCTTCTGCTCGCGCTCCTGGCCAGCTGCGCAAGCCTGTCCCAGCCGTCGGCGGACGCCCGCCCCTCGCTGCTGCTGATCTCGCTCGACGGCGTCCACCCGGACTTCCTCGGCCGGGGCGACACCCCGCACCTGGACCGCCTGGCCACCGACGGCGTGCGCGCGGCCTGGATGCGCCCGTCCTATCCCAGCCTGACCTTCCCCAACCACTACACCATCGTCACCGGGCTGCGCCCGGACCGCCACGGCATCATCCACAACACCATGCAAGACACCGCGCTGGGCGGCTTCACCCTGAAGAACCGCGACGCGGTGGGCGACGGGCGCTGGTGGGAGGGCGAGCCGCTGTGGGTCACGGCCGAGAAGGCCGGCCTGCCGACCGCGACGCTCTCTTGGCCCGGCAGCGAAGCCGAGGTGCAGGGCGTGCGCCCGCGTCGCTGGTATCCCTACGACGAGACGCGTCCGATCACCCGCCGCGTCGCGACCGTGGCCGGCTGGCTGGCCGAACCCGAGGCCACGCGCCCACGCCTGGCCACGCTGTATTTCGAGCACCCGGACACGGCCGCGCACACGCATGGCCCGCGCTCGCCGCAGCTGCGCCAGGCCATGCGCCAGGTCGACGCGGCGATCGGCGAGCTGCTCGCGCGGCTCGAACGCGACGGCGTGCGCGAGCGCACGGACATCGTCGTGGTCTCCGACCACGGCATGGCGGAGGTCCCCGGCGGGCAGGTGGTGGCGACCGAGGACATGGCCGATCCCGCCGATGCGGCGTTGATCATGGCGGGCCAGGTCGTCGGATTCCGCCCGCTGCCGGGCCGCGAGCAGGCGGCCGAACGCGCGCTGCTGGGGCGCCACGCGCACCACGAATGCTGGCGCCGCCAGGACCTGCCCGCGCGCTGGCGTTACGGCACGCATGCGCGCATCCCGCCCATCGTCTGCCAGATGGACCTGGGCTGGGACGCGGTGCCGCGCGAATACCTCGCGCGCAGGCCGGAGGGCACGCGTGGCTCGCACGGCTTCGACCCGGAAGCGCCGGAGATGCGCGCGATCTTCATCGCCAGCGGTCCCTCGTTCGGCAGCGGCGTCGAACTGCCCGCATTCGACAACATCGACGTCTACCCGCTGCTGGCCCGGCTGCTGGACATCGAGCCGGCCGAACACGACGGCAGCGTCGACAGCCTGTTGCCGGCGCTGCGAGGCGACCACGCCACGCC
>Ga0233372_1000258_pt1 | contig 24575 bp, 23 predicted proteins | sample ElkDunMinimDraft_4_FD_191538 | JGI IMG/M metagenome (GOLD analysis project Ga0233372, IMG submission 191538) | Fecal eukaryotic communites from dung pellets of Tule Elk in California, USA - Elk Dung D8 | ecosystem: Host-associated > Mammals > Digestive system > Large intestine > Fecal | place... | reverse complement strand
GCAGGAGGCCGAGGAAAAGCGCCGCCTCGCGCGCCAGGAACTCGAGAAGCTGCGCGCCGAGCGCGAGAAGGCCCAGCGCGACGCCCAGCAGGCCGAACAGCGCCTCAAGCAGATCGCCGAACGCAATGCCCAGCAGGCATCCGAGCAGCGCGCCGCCGCATCCGCCGCGAGCCCGCCCCCGGGCCGGCCGGACGGCGACAGTGGGCTGGCGGCGAAGTACGCGGCGGCGATCCAGGAGGCGGTGCGGCGCAACTGGCGCAGGCCCGACAACATTCCGCTCGGGCAGGCCTGCCGGATGTACATCACGCAGCTGCCCGGCGGTGAAGTGATGAGCGTCGAGTTCGACGCAGCGTGCCCCTACGATGCGCAGGGCCGCCGCTCGGTGGAAGCGGCCGTACGCGCGGCCGAGCCGTTGCCCTATGCCGGCTTCGAATCGGTGTTCAATCGCCGCCTCAACTTTACTTTCCGCGCACAGGATTGATGCCGGGCGAACCGCGGGGCGGGTCCTCGCCACCGTCGTGCCAGGCCGTTTCTTCTGGTCCGATTGCTGGCCGCCGGCGCGCGGCCGGGCTTTCCCGCGCCGCGTGGGATCTCACAAATCCGATGCTCGCAGGCGTTCCGGATCGGCGCGCATCGGCTTGCAGCACGGTCCACTGGTCACAGACGTGACCCGATTGCGAGAGCCACGGGGAGTCTCCGCGGGCGCCTACCGCCAGCCGCCAGCCGTCGCAGCCGGGGTCGCATGGTGCGGGAGGTGTCCCAACCGCTGGCTACTGCAGCGTCTTCATCACGTTCACCCGCCAAGGGCCATGATTGCGCTGCTATTCATCCTGCCACCCGCTCAAGCGGCCAAGCTGCGCGGGCTCACTTTCTCCACGACCGGTAAACCGATGAAACCCATCCTGATCCGATGCCTGTTGGCCCTGTTCGTCCTCGGCCTGCCCATGCTCGCCAGCGCCCAGCAGCAGGGTCTCGAAATCGACATCACCGGCGGCAGCGCCCAGGCGATGCCGATCGCGGTCATCCCGATGCCCTATCAGGGCAGCGGCACCCCCCCCGATACCGACGTCGCCGCCGTGGTGCGCGCCGATCTCGACCGCTCGGGTCAGTTCCGCACGCTGCCCGAGCGAGACATCGTCGAGCGCCCGACCCGCGGCAGTGAAGTCCAGTACCCAACCTGGCGTGCCCTGCGGCAGGACTTCCTGGTCGTCGGACGGGTCGTCGATGCAGGCGGTGGCAGCTACCGCGTCGAATACGAGCTGTTCGATGTCGCCAAGCAGGAGCGTGTACTCGGCCTGGCCATGACCGCGCGTCCGAACGCCATGCGCGATGTCGCCCACCAGATGGCCGATGCGATCTACGAGAAGATCACCGGCGTGCGTGGCGCGTTCTGGACCCGCATCGCCTACATCACCCAGACCGGCGTGGGCCAGAACGCACGCTATGCGCTGATCGTTGCCGATTCCGATGGCCACAACCCGCAGACAGTGGTGCGCTCGAACGAGCCGCTGATGTCGCCTGCCTGGAGTCCTGACGGGCGCCGCGTCGCCTATGTCAGCTTCGAAAGCGGCAATTCGGCGATCTACATCCAGGACATCACCAGCGGTGGTCGCGAGCTGGTCTCGAGCTTCCGCGGCATCAACGGTGCGCCGGCGTTCTCGCCCGATGGCCGCCGCCTGGCGCTGTCGCTCTCGCGCAGCGGCAATCCCGAGATCTATGTGATGGATCTCGGCAGCAAGGCGCTGACCCAGGTGACCAACCACTTCGCGATCGACACCTCGCCCTCGTGGGCCCCCGACGGCGGCAGCATCTACTTCATCTCCGACCGTGGCGGCAGGCCCCAGGTCTACCAGGCGCCGGCCTCCGGCGGCAACGCCACGCGCGTGACCTTCGAAGGGAGCTACAACGCCGATCCCTCGGTTTCGTTCGATGGCAAGAAAATCGCCGTGGCGCAAGGTTCAGGCAACGTGTACCGTATTGCACTGCTGGATCGCAGCCTGGGGTCGCCCCGCTGGTCCACGCTGTCGCCAGGGTCGCTCGACGAATCGCCGAGCTTCGCCCCGAACGCCGGCATGGTCCTGTACGCGGCGCGCGAGGGGCGCAGGGGTGTGCTGTACGCGGTGTCTTCGGATGGCCGGGTGCGTCAGCGCCTGGTCCTCGCCGAAGGTGATGTGCGCGAGCCGGCATGGGGTCCGTTCCGGGAACAGCGGTGACGCTACCTGCACGTCCTGTCAAATAACAATTGCCCTGTTGTTCATAGAAATAAACCAAGGACTGACGAGATGAAGACGACCACCCGTGTGTTGCTGGCCGCGATGCTCTGCACCGCTGCCGTTGCGTGTTCCAAGAAGGTGAAGGAAGAGGCGCCGGTCGACACCGGTCCGTCGACCGGTACCGTAGCGACGTCGCCGTCGACCGCGGGTGCCTACACCCCGGCTGACCTCGACAGCGACGCTTGCCTGCGTCAGCGCGTCGTCTACTTCGATCTCGACCAGGACACCCTGCGTCCGGAGTTCCAGGCCGTGATGGCATGCCACGCCAAGTACCTGCGTGACCGCAACGCAGCACGCGTTTCGCTGGAAGGCCACGCCGACGAGCGCGGCAGCCGCGAATACAACCAGGGCCTGGGCGAGCGCCGCGGCAATGGCGTGTCCTCGGCTCTCCAGGCCAATGGTGGCTCGGCTGCGCAGATCGCGGTGGTCAGCTACGGCGAAGAGCGTCCGGTCTGCAATGACTCGAACGAAGATTGCTGGGCCCGCAATCGTCGCGTCGAGATCATCTACACGGCGCGCTGATGCGTTCGATGCGTCATTGGCTGGTGCTCCCAGTCGCGTTCGCGGCGACCCTCGTGGTCGCCGCGCCCGCGTGGGCGCAACGCGTGAGCCTCGCCGACCGCGTGGCCGCACTCGAAGCGCGCGCCGGCGACACCAGCGCGAACGTCGACATGCTCAACCAGGTCAACCAGCTGCGTCAGGAAATCCTGGCGCTGCGGTCCCAGGTCGAGGAGCTCCAGCAGCAGAACGAGCAGCTCAAGTCCAGCAACCGCAGCCAGTACCTCGATATCGACGGCCGGCTCAACCGGCTCGAGAGCGGGCAGGGCGGTGGCGGCGGACTGGAACTGCCCGACCCCGGCAGTGCCCCGGCACCCGCGGCAGGCGCGAACGCGCCAGCCGCGCGTGGCGGTCGTGATGCACCGGCGGCGGCAGCGCCGGCGGCGGCGGCACCGGCCGACGAGCGCGCCGCCTACGAACAGGCGTTCAACGCGCTGAAGAACGGCCAGTACACCGATTCGGCCAGGCTTTTCCAGGCCTTCCTGCAGACGTATCCGCAGGGGAGCTATGCGCCCAATGCCCTCTACTGGCTGGGCGAGAGCTACTACGTCACCCAGAATTACGCGCGTTCGCAGGAGCAGTTCCTGTCGCTGCTGCAGCGCTATCCGCAGAGCGACAAGGCGCCGGGCGCGATGCTCAAGGTCGGCCTGTCCCAGTACGGACTGAAAGACCTCGATGGCGCCGAAGCGACGCTGGCCGATGTCGGCAAGCAGTACCCCGGCACCGATGCGGCGCGCACTGCAGCCGACAGGCTCCGCGCGATCCAACTCTCGCGCCTGCGCTGATCCCATGACCGCCATCGCCTCCGATGCGGTCGCCGCATCCGCGGCCGACCGGCTCAAGCTCACCGAAATCTTCCTGTCCCTGCAGGGCGAGGCGCGCGATGCGGGCTGGCCGACGGTTTTCGTTCGCCTGACCGGCTGCCCGCTGCGCTGCAGCTATTGCGACACCGCCTACGCCTTCCACGGCGGCGACTGGTGGACGGTCGATGCGATCCTCGCCGAGGTGGCCTCGCACGGCGTCCGCCATGTCTGCGTGACCGGCGGTGAACCGCTGGCACAGAAACGTTGCATCGGCCTGCTGCGGAGGCTGTGCGACGCTGGCTACCAGGTGTCGCTGGAAACCTCGGGCGCACTCGACATCGGCGCAGTCGATCCCCGCGTGAGTCGCGTGCTCGACATCAAGACGCCGGCATCGGGCGAGGCGCATCGCAACCGCTGGGAAAACCTGGCATTGCTGACTGCGCACGACCAGATCAAGTTCGTGGTGTGTTCGCGCGCCGATTACGAATGGTCGCGCGACATCGTGTTGACCAAGGGTCTCCAGCACCGCTGCGACGTGCTGTTCTCGCCGAGCAAGGGCGAGATCACCGGGCGCGAACTGGCCGACTGGATCGTCGCTGATCGGCTGCCGGTGAAGTTCCAGATGCAGTTGCACAAGCTGCTGTGGGACGACGAGCCGGGCCGCTGAGCCTGCATCCGCTGCCCGGCTGCGCTAGCCTGTCACGCGCCCACCGAAATCCGTTCCGCATCAGATCCCAATGAAGAAAGCTGTCGTCCTGTTGTCCGGAGGCATGGACTCCGCCGCGGTCATCGCCATCGCCAAGGAACAGGGCTTCGATGTGCATGCGCTCAGCGTGCGCTACGGCCAGCGCCACACGTCCGAGCTCGAGGCTGCCGCGCGCGTCGCCGCGGCGATGGGCGTGCGCGTGCACAAGACGGTCGACGTCGACCTGCGCAGCATCGGCGGCTCCGCGCTCACCGATGACATCGACGTGCCGGAAGCGGGCGGGGCGGGCATCCCGGTCACCTACGTACCGGCCCGCAACACCATCATGCTGTCGCTGGCGCTCGGCTGGGCCGAAGTGCTCGGCGCAGCCGACATCTTCTGCGGCGTCAACGCCGTCGACTATTCCGGCTATCCCGATTGCCGTCCCGAGTTCGTCGAGGCGTTCGAACGCCTGGCCAACCTCGCGACGAAGGCGGGCGTCGAAGGCGCGGGCATCCGCGTGCACGCGCCGTTGCAGCGCATGGGCAAGGACGCGATCGTGCGCGAAGGCGTGCGGCTCGGCGTGGACTTCGGGTTGACCGTCTCGTGCTATCGCGCCGATGCCGACGGTCGCGCCTGCGGGCACTGCGATGCCTGCCGCCTGCGCGCGGACGGTTTCGCCGCCGCCGGCGTGCCCGATCCCACCCGCTACGTCGGCCAGGCCTGAGGGCCGACGCGCGGCTCACATTGCGCTAGAATGCGCCCCCTGCGCCGCGCTGCGGCGACAGTCTCGATGGGTCGTTAGCTCAGTCGGTAGAGCATCGGACTTTTAATCCGCTGGTCGATGGTTCGAATCCATCACGACCCACCATCCGAATCGGTCAGTTGCGCTGCGGGACTTGGCCGCTCCTGAAAACTCAGGAAAATTCCGAGGTGCGGCTGGTCCCGGGGCATGGTCATGCCGCTGCGGATCGCCTCGTTTCCGTGCCCGCCTGATGTCGTGTCCCTGCGCTGCCGGTGAGGGCGCCAGGCCGCGCCCGGGTGGGTGGATCCAATCGCGCGTCGCTCCGCGCCTGTGCTCGCAGCGACTGCCGCCAAGCTCGATCCAAGCCCCGCGTCCGGACGGGGCGCATGCGGCCATGACTCTGCGAAGTTGCGCTGTGCTTCGTCCGCTCAGTCCGCGTCCAGCACTGTCTCCAGCACCGCGTCGCCATAGCGTTCCAGCTTGCCTGCGCCGACGCCGCCGATGCCACCGAGTTGTCCGTGGCTGATCGGCCGGAGCCGCGCGATCTCGCGCAGGGTGGCGTCGTGGAAGATCACGTAGGCGGGCACGTTCTGTTCGCGCGCGAGGCGTCCGCGCAGGGCGCGCAGCGCTTCGAACAGGGGACGGTCGGCCGGTGCCAGGTCGATGTCGGCGCCGGTGGCGGCGCGTGAGGTGCGTGCGCGTTCGCGGGCGTCGGTGGGCTTGCGCAACATCACCTGGGCTTCGCCCTTGAGCACGGCGCGGCTGGCTTCGGTGAGGCGCAGTCCGCCGTAGCCTTCGGCATCGACATCGAGCAGGCCGTGGGCGACGAGCTGGCGCAGCACGCTCTTCCAGACGCGCGCGTCGACATCGGTGCCGACGCCATAGGTGCTCAGCTGGTTGTGGCCGAACTGGCGGATGCGTTCGCTGTCGCTGCCGCGCAGGATGTCGATGATGTGCGCGGCGCCGAAGCGCTGGCCGCTGCGGTAGACGCAGCTCAGCGCCTTCTGCGCGGGCACGGTCGCATCCCACGCGTCGGGGGGGTCGAGGCAGTTGTCGCAGTTGCCGCAGGGTTCGCCCGGGCCCCTGGCGGCATAGTCCTCGCCGAAGTTCGCCAGCAGCACCTGGCGACGGCAGCGCATCGTCTCGCAATAGCCGACCAGCGCGTCGAGCTTGCGGTGCTCGAGGCGCTTGCGCTCGTCGCCCGATTCGGACTGCTCGATCATCTGCCGCAGCAGCACCAGATCCCCCAGGCCGAAGCACATCCAGGCGTCGGCCGGCTCGCCGTCGCGCCCGGCGCGGCCGGTCTCCTGGTAATAGCCCTCGATCGATTTGGGCAGGTCCACGTGCGCGACGAAACGCACGTCCGGCTTGTCGATGCCCATGCCGAAGGCGATCGTCGCCACCACCACCACGCCATCGCTGCGCAGGAAGCGGCGCTGGTTGGCCGCGCGCAGGTTCGCATCCATGCCCGCGTGATAGGGGATCGCGTCGATGCCCTGGCCGGCGAGGTATTCGGCGGTTTCCTCGACCTTGCGCCGCGACAGGCAATAGACGATGCCCGCCGAACCGCGATGGCCCTGCACGAAATCGAGCAGCTGGCGCTTCGCGTTGTCCTTCTGGACGACGGTGTAGCGGATGTTGGGACGGTCGAAGGAACTGACGAAGCGGCGCGCGTCTTCCAGCTGCAGGCGCTCGGCGATCTCGCGCTGGGTCGGCGGATCGGCGGTCGCGGTCAGCGCGATGCGCGGCACCTCCGGCCAGCGCTCGTGCAGGATCGTCAGCTCGCGGTATTCCCGGCGGAAGTCATGGCCCCACTGCGATACGCAGTGCGCCTCGTCGATCGCGAACAGGGCCAGCGGCGCGCGGTCGAGCAGCGACAGGAAGCGCGGGGTGAGCAGCCGCTCGGGTGCCACGTAGAGCAGATCGAGTTCGCCGGCCAGCAGTTCGCGCTCCACCCGCTGCGCGGCCTCGCCGTCGAGCGTGGAATTGAGGTAGGCCGCGCGCACGCCCGACTGCAGCAGGGCGTCCACCTGGTCCTGCATCAGTGCAATCAGTGGCGAGATGACGATCGCCACGCCATCGCGCAGCAGCGCCGGCACCTGGAAGCACATCGACTTGCCGCCGCCGGTGGGCATCAACACGAGGGCATCGTGGCCCGCGGCCACGTGTTCGACGATGGCGGCCTGTTCGCCGCGGAAGGCGGCATGGCCGAACACGCGCTGCAGGGTGGCGAGCGCGTCGCCGGCGATGCCGGCAGGGGGAAGCGAAGACATGGGACAAGGATACCGGCTGGTGGATCGGTCCGGCGCCCCGCCGACCTGTCGGGAGAGCCCCGATGCTTTGCTAAGCTGCCCGCCTTCTCGACAGGACCCACCGATGAATTCGACTTCCGGCTCCGGCGGCATGCCGCTGCACAACAAGATGCTGATCGGGTTTCTCATCGGCACCCTGGCCGGACTTGCCGCGAACTTCTTCGTTGCCGATGCGGGCTGGCTCGATGGCCTGATCACCTACGTCGCCGACCCCATCGGCCAGCTGTTCCTGCGCCTGCTGTTCATGCTGGTCATTCCGCTGGTGTTCTCGGCCCTGGTGTTGGGGGTGGTCGAGATCGGCGATCCCGCCTCGCTCGGGCGCATCGGGCTCAAGACCCTGGTGTGGATCCTCGCGGTGACCACGATCGCGGTGCTGATCGGCCTGCTGGCGGTGAATCTGTTCCAGCCCGGGCGCGGCATCGATCCGGTGGTCGCGCAATCGCTGCTGGCCGCCAGTTCCGATCGGGCGAGCGAGATCGCCAGTGCGCGCGAAGGGGTTTCGGGCATCCAGGTCCTGCTCAACATCGTGCCGCGCAATCCCGTGGAGGCCGCCGCCAGCGGCGATCTGATCGCGGTGATGTTCTTTGCGCTGATGTTCGGCGTCGCCGCCACGGCGTTGCGTACGCCGGGCACGCGCAGCTTCGTCGCCGCGGTGCAGGGCGTGTACGACATATGCCTGAAGCTGATCGGCTGGGTGATCGCGCTGGCGCCCTATGCCGTGGCGGCGCTGCTGTTCTCGATCACCGCGCGCCTGGGCGTGGATGTGCTCATCCAGCTGGCGCGGTTCGTGGGGACCGTCATCGCGGCGCTGGGCGTCCACTTCCTCATCGTCATCCCGATCCTGCTGTGGGTCTTCGGCCGCATGAGCCCGCTGGCGTTCTTCCGTGGCGCGCAGCCGGCACTGCTGACCGCTTTTTCCACCTCCTCCTCCAGCGCCACGCTGCCGACCACGCTCAAGGTCACCGTGGAGAACCTCGGCGTGCCGCGCCGGGTCGCGCGCTTTGTCTGCACCCTGGGCGCCACCGCCAACATGAACGGGACCGCCCTGTTCGAGGGCATCACCGTACTGTTCCTGGCGCAGTTCTTCGGCATCGAACTCGGCATGGGCCAGCAGGCGCTGATCCTGCTGCTGTGCATCCTTGGCGGCATCGGGGCGGCAGGCGTGCCGGGCGGCTCGTTGCCGGTGATCGCGATGATCCTGGCGATGTTCGGGATTCCGCCCGAGGGCATCGGCCTGATTCTCGGCGTGGACCGCCTGCTCGACATGTGCCGCACGGTGGTCAACATCGGCGGCGACATGGCGGGTTCGGTGGTGATCGGGCGTTCCGAGCCGGCCGAGGCACCGGACCCGGCGCTCGACGCCGCGCTTGCGGAGACGCACACCGGCCCGATCTGAGCCCGGATCCGGCGTAGGCCCGGCAGCCGAGGGACAGGCATGGGACAATCAGCGGATCCCGTCCGCTGCCGCCTGCCCTTCGCCCATGACCACGCCGACCCGTCGCGAACTCGCCAACGCCATCCGTTTCCTCGCCATCGATGCCGTCGATGCCGCCAAGTCCGGTCATCCCGGCATGCCGATGGGCATGGCCGACATCGCTGAAGTGCTGTGGAACGACCACCTCAGCCACAACCCGGCCAATCCGCAGTGGCTCAACCGCGATCGCTTCGTGCTGTCGAACGGCCATGGCTCGATGCTGCACTACGCGCTGCTGCATCTGTCGGGCTACGACCTGCCGCTGGACGAGCTGAAGCACTTCCGCCAGCTGCACAGCAAGACGGCCGGCCATCCGGAGCGTCACGAAACGCCCGGCGTGGAGACCACAACCGGCCCGCTCGGCCAGGGCTTCGCCAATGCGGTCGGTTTCGCGCTGGCCGAGCGCCTGCTCGCGCAGCGCTACAACCGCCCGGAGTTCGCGGTCGTCGACCACCGCACCTGGGTGTTCATGGGCGACGGCTGCCTGATGGAGGGCATTTCGCACGAGGCCGCATCGCTGGCGGGCACGCTCGGCCTGGGCAAGCTGGTGGCGTTCTGGGACAACAACCACATCTCGATCGACGGCAATACCGACGGCTGGTTCACCGACGACACCCCGGCGCGCTTCGAAGCCTATGGCTGGCACGTGATCCGTGATGTCGACGGTCATGACGCCGACGCGATCTCGCGCGCGATCCAGGCCGCCATCGCCCAGGACGACAAGCCGGTGCTGGTGTGCTGTCGCACGACGATCGGCTTCGGTTCGCCCAACCGCGCCGGCAAGGAGTCCTCGCACGGCGCCCCGCTGGGCAAGGAAGAGTCCGACGCGACCCGCGCCGCGCTCGGCTGGACCTATGGGCCGTTCGAGGTGCCACAGGCGATCCGCGACGGCTGGAATGCCGTCGAAGCGGGCAAGGCGCGCGAGGCTGCGTGGACCCAGATGTTCGAGGCGTACCAGGCCCGCTATCCCGACCTGGCCGCCGAATTCCTGCGCCGCTCGCACGGCACGCTGCCCGAGGGCTTCGAGGCGCAGGCCGATGCCTTCATCGAAAAGCTGCAGGCCGAAGGCCCGACGATCGCGTCGCGCAAGGCCTCGCAGATGTCGATCGAAGCCTTCGCGCCGCTGTTGCCGGAGATGATTGGCGGCTCGGCCGACCTCGCGCACTCCAACCTCACCCTGTGGAAGGGCAGCAAGTCGGCAGCCAGCACCGACCCGGACGCGAACTACATCTATTACGGCGTGCGCGAGTTCGGCATGTCCGCCATTGCCAACGGCCTGGCGCTGCATGGCGGCTTCATTCCGTTCGACGCCACGTTCCTGGTCTTCAGCGACTACGCGCGCAACGCGGTGCGGATGAGCGCGCTGATCCCGGCGCATGCGATCCACGTGTACACGCATGATTCGATCGGCCTCGGCGAAGACGGCCCGACCCACCAGCCGGTCGAGCACCTCGCGTCGCTGCGCTACATCCCGAACAACGATGTGTGGCGGCCTTGCGACGCGGTGGAATCGGCGGTGGCGTGGAAGGCGGCGATCCTCCGCCAGGACGGCCCGAGCTGCCTGGTGTTCTCGCGCCAGAACCTGACCCACCAGCCGCGCGCCGCGGCCCAGGTGGCGGCCATCGCGCGCGGTGGCTACGTGCTCAAGGACTCGGTCGGCACGCCCGAGATCATCCTCATCGCGACCGGTTCGGAAGTCGGCCTGGCCACGCAGGCGGCTGAGCAGCTCGGCGACGGGGTGCGCGTGGTGTCGATGCCCTCGACCGACGTCTTCGACCGCCAGGACGCGGCCTACCGCGAATCGGTACTCCCCACCGCAGTGCGCAAGCGCGTCGCGATCGAAGCCGGCGTCACTCCGTTCTGGCGCGCCTACGTCGGTCTCGACGGCGCGGTGATCGGCATCGACAGCTTCGGCGCCTCGGCGCCGGCCGACAAGCTCTATGCCTATTTCGGCATCACGGTCGAGAAGATCGTCGAGGCGGCGCGCGCGCTCTGACCGGCCGCAGACGAGGATCGACGTAGATTGGAGAAGCCCGCGAAAGCGGGCTTTTTCCTGCCGGGACTGGGTCCGGAACGCTCCTGTGCGGATGCCCGAGGTCGGCAGCGTCCGGCTCGTCGATATGGCGCGCGTCCCCGCTTTCGGCCCCTCTCCCCCCGGGAGAGGGGTTGGGGTGAGGGCGGCCTCGCGCGAATCCACCCGAAGGAGAAGCGCCGTCTTCTCGGCGACCGATCACACCCCCCGATCCCGTAGCCGCTGCGTCGGCTCGCTTTCCTGGCGGAGATGGAGCAAGGGCTGACGCTGCGCAGATCCGGCCAGGGCGAATCCGCGCGCCCGCAAACGGGTTGCCCCCTGCTGCGAGCTACGCCGCGGGCTTGTCGTGCCTGCTGCCGCCCCGGCAGTGCGGGGAGTCGGGCACCTGCACTTCCGCGGCCCACTCCTCGGGCGTGAAGGTGTGCAGGGCCAGTGCATGGATCTGCTGCATCTGCGGACCGAGCGCGCGATACACCATCTGGTGACGCTGCAATGCCCGCTTGCCCTCGAACGCAGCGCTGACCACCACCGCCTTGTAATGCGTCTCCAGCCCGCGGCTGTGCATGTGACTCTCGTCCTCGACATCGAGGTACGTGGGTTGCAGCGCGGCGAGCGCATCGCGGAGCTGGTCGGCTCGGTTGGTCATGGTCTGATCCTGCACGGGCGGTCGTCGAACGAGATGGAGGCGCGCTGCGCGATCGCAAGCGGTCACGCCCGCGCGCCTCACCCGGTCGGCGTCGGTATGACCGGTTCCTCGCGCGCACCGGCGCGCGCGGTGCGGCGCAGTCCCAGCGACACCAGTCGCGCCATCAGGTGTTCATTCAAGCTCGCGGGCCGATCGAGCCGCATCCGCGCCAGGGCTTCGGCGTCCGTTCCCACCCCGTCCCGCAGCGCGGCAAGCAGTGTCGCGAACTTGCCGCGTCGGCTTGCGGTACGGCCGCGAAGCCAGCCAAGCGCCCGCACCAGCCGCTGCTCGACGATGTCGAAATCGCTGCCCAGCGGATAGTCCGGCAGGCTGCCGTCCTCGCGCAGCGGCGCCAATGTGGACTGCAGGGCGGCCGGTGTGTTGCGCCGCCACGACTGCGGCACCGTGAAGCGCGCATCGAGCTTGCCGGCCGCCTGCGCGCGCGCAATGAGGACGTCCTGGTGCGGCGCCTCGGCGATCCGCGCCATCGCACGTACGCAGTCCTCGTCGGTCGCGCCACGGAGGTCGGCAATGCCGTACTCGGTGATGTAGATGTCGCGCAGGTGCCGTGGAATCGTCGTATGCCCGTAGTTCCAGCGGATGTTGCTCACGCGTCCGCCGTCGGCGTCGCGGGCGGCGCGCAGCAACAGTACCGAGCGTGCATCGGGCAGGGCGTGGCCCATCGCCACGAAGTTGTACTGTCCACCGACGCCCGACACCACGCGCCCGTCGTCCAGGGCATCGGATACCGCCGCGCCCAGCGCGGTGGCCATCATGCAGCTGTTGAAGAAGCGCGCGTCGCGGCGCTGCAGGCGCTCCAGGCCTTCATCGAGGCCGTAGAGCTCGTTGACCTCGCCGACCCGCTTCATGCCGATGCCGCGTCGCGTCTCCTCGTCGAGGCCGCGCAGCCAGGCGTAGAAGTCCGGCGAACCCAGGTAGAAGGCGCCATGCAGGAACTCGCCGTTGCGCTCGATGAGTTCGTCGTCCAGCGCGCTGGTGGTGCCGGCGTTCGCACGTCGCATCAGCGCGGCCTTGTCGACCACGCGGCGCTTGATGACGCCGGCCTCGACCAGGCGTTTGAACCCTTCGTTGATCATCTCGCTGCAGCCGTAGAGGCCGGTGGCGAAAGGCTCGAGTCCACCATGCGCAAGCACCGCAGGATGCGTGGCGAGATCCGGGTCGAGCGCATGCAGTACGCGCCTGTAGGCGGCGTTGTCGGTGTGGCGCAGTGCCAGCGCGTGGCACAGTGCATCGGCCAGCGCGCCGATACCGATCTGCAGCGTGCCGCCATCGCGCACCAGCGCACTGGCGTAGAAGCCGATCGCATAGTCGGCATCGGACACCGCCTCGCGCGGCAGGCCGAACAGCCGCGGCCACGGCGGCGGCGGGGCGACGACGACATCGAAGAATGCGGCGTCCACGGAAGCGGCGCCACCAAGCCACGGCAGCGCGGGATCGATCTCTCCGACGACGAGCGGCCTGGCCTGGCCTGCCGCCTGCAAGGCATCGAGCACGTCGAAGGTCAGATCGGTGTTCGAGGACAGCGAGAAACGCGAGCCGTCGTCGTTGGCGGCGACCTTCTGCACCACGACGTTGACACCGCGCCCAACGAGGGTGCGGGCGACATGCGTGTAGTTGAGGCTGGCGTATCGGCGCTGGGCCTGCACCGAGCCCAGCATCGCGCCGGACTGCATGTAGAACTCCTCGATCTCCATGTGCGGCGGCAGCGCATTGCGGCGCAGCGCATCGACATACTTCAGGCGGACGAAGTCCTCGCCGAAATGCCGCTTGGCGAACGGGCCGATGAAGCGGCCTTGCAGGTCGTCTCCGCCGCGTGGCGGGTCCAGCGACAGGGCGGTATAGAGCGAGAACGGGCGCGCGGGGTCGGTGAGCGCGGCGTCGTAGAGCGCATTGAGCAGGCGGTGCGGCTTGCCGATGCCGAGAGGCGCGCAGACACGCAGTGCGCCGCTGACGTGCTCGCGCACATGCGCCGCCGCCGCATCGAGATTGTCGAGATACAGAGTCATCCCGACAGCCTAACCGCGCTGCGCAGGCGTGTCCCCGCCGGTGACGCGCTGCGCGCCGGGCGCCGCGTCGACCATCACCAGGACTTCGTCGATGCGCCAGTGCACGGCCCGCGCAGCGTCGCGGATCGCATCCGTCATCGCACTGTCGAGCATGCCATCGCGGGTGGTAACGAAAACCACGCCCGACAGGCGCATGCCTTCTTCATGGAAGCGCACCCGGCATGCGATGACATCCGGGTGCGCGGCCACCGCGGCCGCCACCGCATCGGGCAACGGGTCGTGATCACTGCGGTCGACACGCTGGGGGCGTGCATCGTGCATGTCGCGCACCGCATTGCGCAGGTTGCGCACGCCATCGTGAAGCACCGCGCCCGCGATGACGACGGCCGAGGCGGCGTCCGCCCACCACAGGCCGTAGCCGATCCCGGCGATGCCGACGATGCCGGCGACCGCGGTCATCCAGTCGGCCTTGTTCATGTCGGCGTCGGCATGCAGCGGCTTGGAATCGAGCGCGCGCGCCAGTTTGAGTTTCAGTCGGCCGAGGATCACCGGCGGCACGCACGATACCGCCAGCGCCGCGATCATCACCCAGCCCTGCCAGATCACCCTGTCGCCAATGACCACCGACCCCACGACCGGATGTGTGCGCGTGACCAGCACGTGCAGGCCATCGAACACCAGCAGCGCGCCGACCGCCGTCAGCGCGACCGCCGAAGCGAGGAAGGTGATGTCGAATGCACGCTCGCGTCCGTCGATGTAGGTGGCGTCCACGCCGCGGGCGCGGAACCGCAGCGCGATCAGGAACGCGATCGGCGGCAGCAGGCTCAGCACGTCCTCGACCAGCGCGGTCAGCATGGCCTGCGAGCCGCCCATCGAGGCATACATCAACACCGTGACCGCGCCGAGCAGGCCGATCGACCACCAGCACAGGCGAGCGGCGCGCTGCAGGTCACGCTGCTGCTGCGGGCCGATCGGCCGCGGCACGCGGCGCCTCTGCAGATCCGCGGGCGGCGTCATTGCGGCGCAGTCCGTTCGTGCAGGAAGCGGTCGACGCTGAGCTGCCAGGCGTTCTCGCCCGGCGGCAGGGCGAGGCGCCGGTTCGCGGGCCGGCCACGCGCATCGGGCAGCCGATAGGTGCGCGACCAGCTGACATCGCGCCATGGCGACGCGTCCGTGTGACCGCCCGCGACCAGGTGCAGGCGATGGTCGAGCAGGGCCTGCATCAGGGCGTCGTGGTTGCCCACGACCCATTCCACGCGCAGCTCCCGATCGGCGGCCAGCGCTTCGATCAGTTCGACCTCGTTGCCGCGCGGGCGCGCGTCCGAGGCGATGACATGCGGCGGGTCGTGGCTCAGCCCGACCCGGAACGCCTCGCGCGCGCGCTCGCTGCTGTCGTGCGCATCCCGCGGATACGGGGCACATGCGGCCAGGCAGAGATACAGCAGCAGGAGGGGAAGGCGCGACATCAGGGCCTTGTCGGGGATCCGCAATGAAGACCGCGCGTACGGTGGGCGAGGCAATGCACGGCGATTCACGACTCGAGCATGTCCGGGCGGAACAGGCGCCGGCGCGATACGGTCCGGCCCGCCACCATGAACGCCCCGCCGCCGCGGTAGTGCACGGTCACCGGCCAGCGCGGGCGCTTGGCGGCATGCGCCGCAACCACGCGCCAGACGAACAGCGGATAGTCCGCGGTCAATCTGGTCTCGTGCAGGCGGCATTCGAAACGGGCATGGCATTCGCCGACGCCCGGGGCATCGACCTCGCTGCCGTCGACAGCGGTCAGGCCGAAACGCTCGAACTTGTCACCATCCGCGCTGCTGCAGTTGCCGATGCGCGCCACGGTGTCGAGCATGTCGGCGGCGGGCAGATTGATCACGCATTGGCGGCTGCCCAGCGCCAGTGCGTGGCTGCGGTTGGCCGACCAGATGTAGGTGCCGACCAGGTCGTAGCCGAGCATCATGTGCCAGCCCAGGGTCATGATGCCGCGCTCGCCCTTGTGCGCGCTCGACAGCAGCACGACCGGGCCTGGCTCCAGGTAGCGGCGGGTGTCTTCGACGGACACCGGATGTGTGCGAGGCATGGCGCGGTCCCAGCGGGGGTGCGTGCATTGCGTCATTGCCGGCGTGAACGCCGCGTTCGCTCAGTCCAGGGTGTGCACCGCGTCGGCCAGGCGGCGCACGTCGTCGCTGGTGTGGCTGACATAGAGCATCGGCAGGCGCACCTCGTCGCGGACCCGCTGCAGCCACGGGATCAGCTCCTCGCGCCGCGCCTCGTCCAGTGCCGAAAGAGGCTCGTCGAACAGCAGCACGGCCGGCTGCGAAAGCAATGCGCGCCCGATCGCCACGCGCTGCGCCTCGCCGCCGGAGAGATTCGCCGGCCGTCGCTGCAGCAGCGGCGCGATGCCCAGCAGCTCGACCACCTGGTCCAGCGCGAAGGTCCTGGCGCCAGTGCGGTGACCGCCGTACACGAGGTTGCGTGCGACATCGAGGTGCGGGAACAGCCGCGCGTCCTGGAACACATAGCCCACGCGGCGGCGGTGCGCCGGCACGTCGATGCGCGCCGCGCTGTCGAACAGCACGCGGCCGTCGATCTCGATGCGTCCGGCCCGCGGCCGCACGAGGCCGGCGATGGCATTGAGCACGCTGGTCTTGCCTGCGCCGGACGGACCGGTCAACGCGACAACGCGCTGCGTGGCGACGATGCGTACATGGCGGGCAAAACTGCCGCGGCGCAGATCGATGTCGAGATGCAGCATCAGTCGTGCGCCTCGCCGCGCTGGCGGCGCACCAGCCACTCCGATGCGAGCAGCGCGGCCAGCGAGATCGCCACCGATACCGCCGCCAGGCGCCAGATCCCGGCCTCGCCGCCGGGCACCTGCATCAGGCTGTAGATCGCCGAGGAAATGGTCTGGGTTTCGCCGGGAATATTGGACACGAAGGTGATCGTCGCGCCGAACTCGCCCAGGGCCTTGGCGAAGGCCAGCGCCGCGCCCGCGACCACGCCCGGCCAGGCCAGCGGCAGGGTGATGGTGCGGAACACCCGCCACGGGCTCGCACCCAGCGTGGCCGCGGCCTGCTCCAGGCGACGGTCGACGTTCTCGATCGAGAGGCGGATCGCACGCACCATCAGCGGGAACCCCATGATCGCGCTGGCCAGCGCCGCGCCGGTCCAGCGGAACGCGACACTGATGCCCAGGGTGTCCTCCAGCCAACGGCCGATGACCCCGTTTCCGCCGAGCATCACCAGCAGCGCATACCCCACGACCACCGGCGGCAGGACCAGCGGCAGATGCACCAGTGCATCGAGCAGCGAACTGCCGAAGAAGCGGCGACGCGCAAGCAGCCATGCCGTGGCGATGCCGAAGGGCAGGCTGCACAGCGCGGCGGCCGTGGCCACCTTGAGGCTCAGGCGGATCGCTTCCAGCTCCTCGGGCGCGAAGTGGAGCGCTGCCGGCAGGTCCATCGCTCAGCGCACCACGAAACCGTGCGCGCGGAAGATCGCCGACGCGGCCTCGCCATCGAGCCAGCGCACGAAGGCTGCCGCCTGCGGATTGCGGCTCGCGCTCACGCGCGCCGCGGCATAGACGATGTCGGGATGACTGCCGGCCGGGAACGTCGCCAGCACGCGCACCCGCGGTTCGGCCATCGCGTCGCTGGCATAGACCACGCCCAGCGGCGCTTCACCGCGTGCGACGAGGGTCAGCGCGCCGCGCACGCTGTCGGACTCGGCCGTGCGCGACTTCAAGGACTGCCACTGGCCCATGGATTCGAGCGCGGCGCGGGCATACCGGCCCGCGGGCACGCTCGTGGTGAGCGCGAGCGACAGGCGCCCGCGCGGGCCCAGCAGCGGCTGCAGGTCGGCATCCGCATCCAGGGCCATCGGCTGCGCCGTGCTGCCTGCCGGGGCAATGAGGACCAGCGAATTGCCGAGCAGCTCGCGGCGCGTCGCCGCATCGATCAGGCGCCGCTGCTGCAGCCAGTCCATCCATTCCAGATCGGCGGAGATGAAGACATCCGCAGGCGCGCGCTGTTCGATCTGCCGGGCCAATGCCGAACTTGCCGCGTACGAGACGCGCACCGGCGTGCCGGTTTCGCGCTGGTAGCGCGCCGCCGCGGCGTCCATCGATTCCTTGAGGCTGGCCGCGGCGAACACGGTGACCGGCGCGTGCTCCTGTGCCGCCACCGCCGCCGGCAGGCCGAGCGCGCCCAGCAGCAGGGCGGCGGCAGGGCGCAGGACACGGACACGGAAGGGGCTGGAAGTCATGGCGGAACCGGTTCGAAGGTGGGTCGCTCAGGGCGCGGCGACGACAATGATGCGGTCCACCTGGCGCAGGGCGCGTGTCGGCCGCGCATCGGCCGGCACCAGCAGGCGCAGCGGACCGGCGGTGGAATCGAGCGGCGTGCCATCGCAGCGGTCCACCAGATAGACCGCGCGGCCGCCGAGCGTGGGATCGAGTTCGGCCAGCGAGAACAGCACGCGCGTGCCATCGCGACTGTCGATGCGCACGTAGCGGTCGAGCTCGTCGTCCTGCAGGGCAGCCTCGGACATGGCGCCATGCGCCCGCAGCAGCGCCGTCAGCGAGACGCCCTCGCAGTGCTGCAAGGCGTCGCCCGCGAAGGCTTCCACGCGGTGGCGGGTCAGTGACGCGCGCGCTGCGACGTCCAGCGGGAGCACGATCGGCGACGGCGTCACCGGACTGCCTGCGCGCAGGTGCGCGGTGACCGGGTCCGCAGCCTGCGCGTCGGGCGTGGCGACCGCTTGCAGGCACAGCGCGATCAGCAGGTGGCCGAGCGCCACGCGCCCGCAACGCCCGAGGCGTCCGGCCATCGGATCGCCGTGATGCGCACGGCGTCCGTTCAAGGCGTGTCGCGCCGCGGCTGCAGGCGGGGGGCGTGGTCGTCGCGGTTCCGCGGCCATGGGCCGGCGCTGGGACCGGGGTGGCGCGTGTGCAGGTGCATCGGCATCACCGGCGGCGGTCCTCTGCTGACTGCCGGCCGCGCTGGTGACGCGCGACGGCGCGAATCGGCTCGTGCTCACCGGCGCGATGCCCTCGCAGGTGATCCATCGGTATGACGTACACATTGGACATCGCGCCTGCCGTCTGGCGGAGGCCTGATGCTAGTCCACGCGGCTGCGTAGGCGGTGGTGATCCCGTCCGCTCAGGGCGCCGCCAGCGCGGCGTTGAGGACCGTGGCCAGGCGCGCGCCGGCGTCGCGGACCTGCTGCTCGATCAGCGGCAGCTGCGTGTCCACGTAGCTCTGTGCGATCCGCGCACGGGTCGGATACACGCCCGGCGCCACGGCGATGCGGCAGGCCGCCTCGACCCATTGCGCTGCAGCCGGTTGCGCCGACGCCGGCTTCCGCGCGTCGGCCGATGGCGCGTGCGCGGCGATCCGCGTCAGCCACGCATCACCCGACAGCTGCTGGCTGTTGAACATGCCGCTGTCCCAGAACGCGTGCAGGTTGGTACCGCGCCCGCGGAAATTGAGCTGCTTGTCGTTGCCGCCCCGGTCGTGGGCATAGCCGGCATGCATCGGCTGGTGCGCATCGCCGACGAAATGCACGACGAACTTCAACGCCTGCGCGCGTTCGGCTTGCGAACGGCGCGGATCGGCCAGGATCGCGGTTTGCGTTCGGATGGCTTCGACCACGCAGTTCCCGCCGGGACAGTCGCGCGGCGCCGAGTAACGGCAGTTGGACTCGGCGATATTGACGTAATGCCAGGACGCCGAGCGCCGGCCCAGGTCCGGATCTTGCCCGCGCAGCTCATCGGCCCAGGTGGCGACGCCAGCCAGGGTCGGATCGGGCTGGTCGGCCAGCAGACGGGCCACTTCCTCGCGCGCGGCGGGGGTGAGATCACGCTCCGCGAGCTGTGCCACCACGCGGTGGCCCAGCTGGCCCCAGGCGTGGACGGGAGCGGACAGGACAAGGGCGACCAGCAGGCCGCCGCACAGAAGGATTGGACGCATCATCACGTAAGTTTAACCCGCGACGAACCCTGCCCGGCCCGTTGCCACATTGCCGAGCCTGCTCAGTTCAGCGCGGGCGCAGGACGGCTCGAGTGTGCAGGCGGATTCTGTGCCTTCGGCCCGTACGGTGCCGGCGCTGGCGCGAGTGCGATCTCGAGGTGCGCGATCGGAACCCGCGGCAGCAGGCGCCGCGTGAAGTAACGGTCCCGGTAGTAACGGATCTTGCGGCAACGCACCGGGCAGGCGAGTCCCTCGTAAAGCACGATCTGCGTCTGCGGACCCATTGCCTTGAGTTCCTGCGGCAGCATGAGGGCGCGCTTCTCAAGCACCTCGTTGTCCGATACGCCGCGACCGCGGCCATGCGAGCGGGTTCGCGCGCGGCGTCGCACGGTGGTGAAGCCGAGCATCTCGGAATAGTCGTTGGCGTCCTGCTGTTCGCGCGGCGCATAGACGATCTGCAGGGCGTGGTTGGTGAGAATGGTGCGCGAGAGCTCCTTGCCGTAGACCGCGTCGAGTTGCGCCATCGATTGCACGATCGGCAGCAGGCGCAGGTTGTAGCCGGCCATGTAGGCGACCGACCGCGCAATGATGTCGACGCGACCGATCGAAGTGAACTCGTCCATCAGCAGCAGGCACTGGTGCTTGAGCGTCGGATCGTTCTGCGGCAGCACCTTGGTATTGACGTTGATCAGCTGGCTGAAGAACAGGTTCACGATCAGTCGGCTTTCGGCGAGCTTGGCCGGCTGGATGCCGACATAGATGGTCATCCGCTTGCGCCGCACGTCGCGCAGATCGAAATCGTCGGCGCTGGTAGCTGCGTCGAGTACCGGATTGAGCCATGGATTCAGGGGCTCGCGGAACGCGCCGATGATCGAGGCGAAGGTCACGTCGGCCTGGGAGAGCAGGCCGGAGAAGGCGGTCCTGGCTTGGGTGCCGAGAAACGGAGCAGCGGCCAGTCCCTGCAGATAGGGCTTGAGCTCGCCGCCAGTTCCCGAGACCAGGCGGAGTACGGCGCCGAGCGTCGGGTGCGCACCGCTCGCCTCGACATCAGCCCGCTCGAACAGGTACAGCGTGAAGGCAAGGAAGGCATTGCGCGCCTGGCCAACCCAGAAGCGATCCTTGTCGTCCCCGTCCGGGTACAGCATCGCGGCGATCGCCTGCAGATCGGAGACACGGAACGCGGGGTCGTCGGAGACGTAGGTCAAGGGATTCCAGCGATGCGTGCGGCGGTCCTCGGCGAAGGGGTTGAACAGATGGATCTCGTGTCCGATCGAGGCCCGCCAGCCCGATGTCAGGTCGAAGTTCTCCTGCTTGATGTCGAGCACCACCGCCGACTCGCGGTAGTCGAGCAGGTTGGGGATGACGATGCCCACGCCTTTGCCCGATCGGGTCGGCGCGGCCAGGACGACGAACTGCTGACCGGCGAGCCGCAAGAGGCGACCGTGGCGGCGTCCGATGACGATGCCGTCGTCGCTGCGGCCCAGGAAGCCCGCGCGCACCAGATCGAGCAGGCCGGCAAAGCGCGCCCGGCCGTGGAGATTGCGGTGGCTGCGCAGCTTGAACAGCATGACCATCACCGCGAGCCACGCAAGGCCCACCAGTCCGAACGCGATCGCGCCGGCCGTCCAGATCCGCCACGCATACCGCGCCACCTCGGGATGCTCCGCGACGCGGGCATAGGCAAGCCAGGTCCCCAGGCTGGCGGATGCGGTGTCGAGCCCGAGCAGCGCCAGGACGCAGTAAGCCGCCAGGTAGAGGCCTGCGATCGTGGCCACCGCAGTGGCGAGCGCTGCGGCAACCAGGCGTCCGCGGGTCATGGCCGAGTTCCCCGGGCCAGCCGGCCGCAGCCTGTACGTACGTTCCTCATCGCGTGCTGCCCTGGGTGTCGACGAGTACGTAGTCCTCGTTCGATGGCCAGCGCTGAAGCCCGGCCTCGAGCTTGATGCAGGGCCGGCTGTCGCAGGAGGCGATGGCCACGCGTTGTAGCGCCTCGAGCACGTCTGCACGGACCGAGGCGCGCTCCGCACGCTCGAGATTCAGTCGCGCCAGATGGGCGGTCGCACCGATGATGCCCGCCCCCGCGAGCGCCAATGCCAGCAGGGCGCCGCCACCGAGCAACCGGGCGCCCGTGTGGAGCCCTGCATGAAGGTTGCCGAGACTCTCGGTCGCGCGCTCGAGGCGCGTGGCGGCGGCATCCGTGCGCGTGATGGTCGCGTCGAGCTGACGCGTCAGCGCGTCGCGGACCGCGGCGCCGGTCGCGTGCAGCAGTGCCTCGCGACCGGCTGCCAGACGTTGCTCGACGTCCATCGCGGCGCCATGCAGCGCGCCCGCAGCGTCGCGCTGCTCTGCGGCGGCGCGTTCGCACTGCTGGGTCAGATGCGCTGCCAGCAGCGCGGCATTCGCGATGAAGTCTTCCATCTGCGAGCGATCCATCGTCCCGTCCATCGATGTTCCCGGGACATGAGGATGCGTGCAGCGCGAGCAGAATCCGGCGTGGATTTTCCGGATCAAGGGGTCAGGGAACCACCAGGCGACATGTGGAGTACGTGTCATCGCGGGTCGGTGGAAGACGCGTAGACACTTCTCGCTTGCTCAAGTGCCGGACGTCAAACGCACGGAAATACGCATGATTCCCCGTGTTTTCCGAGGTTCCGTGCCCCGGGCGCCCTCGCCGGAACCCACGGCACGGATCCAATGGCAGCGCGTTGACGCGGAATTTTCGCGTCGATAGCGTCGCTCCCGTCGAAGTGCCACGGCCTGCATGGATCGTGGCAGGGGCAGGTCGCGACGCGGATACCTGCGGGAACGCGCGGTTCGATGGAATGGACACCTGGGGACGGACGTCATGGACAGGAGTGCGACAGACGCACGGATGATTCTGCTGGCCATGGCCTGCGCCAGCTCGATCGGCCTCGGTGGCTGCGCCACGCCCGAGGCCGCGGACCTGCGTGGCAAGTGGCGTCCGGTGCATCAGTTCGCGGAAGCACCCGAGGCCATACCGTTGCAGCGCGCCTATGTCTTCCAGGCGTTTCCGTCCGACCAGACCCTCAAGAGCCTGCTCACGCGCTGGTCCGCCGACGCCGGCATCGGCCTGTCCTATCTGCATCCCAACGACTACACCCTGCACGCGCCGGTCGCGCGGCTTCGCGCGATAAGTGTCGAGCAGGCGGCTGCGGCGCTGTCGGAGGCCTATGCAAGGCAGGGCGTCCAGATCGCAGCGGAGCGCGGATTGCTCGTGGTCAGCCAGGTCACTGGCCCGCAGGCGTTGTCCGGCGGGCAGGACTGAGAGGGCGCCATGTCCGGCAAACAAGCGGCATCGCCTGCAGTCGAGCGCGCCGTCGCGCAGGGCGTCAGCTTCGAACTGACGCTGAGTGAGCAGTCGCGCAGGAGCGAGCGCCGGGCGTGGGGCGTGGCGTGGAGCGCAGTGGCGATGTCCGTGCTGTTGGCATGCGGTTATCTGTTGTTCCTGCCGCTCAAGGAACGCGTGCCTTACCTGGTGATGGCGGATCCCTATACCGGGACTGCGAGCGTGGCGCGGCTGGCCGGGAACTTCAACGATCGGGACGTCACCATGGAAGAGGCGATCAACAAGAGCAACGTCGCCCAGTTCGTGCTGGCGCGCGAATCCTACGATTCCGGGCTCATCGGCCAGCGCAACTGGCGCACCACCCTGTCGATGGCGGGACCCGCAGTCGCCCCTGCATATATCGCACTGCATGCCGAACACAATCCGGAACGCCCGTTCCGCCTTTACGGCACTGGCCGTTCGGTCCGTGCCCGCGTACTGAGCATCGTGCTGATCGGCAGCGGCGAAGGGCGGCGACCCTTGGGGGCGACGGTTCGCTTCCAGCGCAGTCTCTTCGACAAATCCAGCGGCCGCGCCGAGCCTCTCGACGCGAGGATCGCCACTCTGGAGTTCACCTACAACGCCGATCTGCGTCTCAGTGATGAGGACCGGCTGCTCAATCCACTGGGGTTCCGGGTCACCAATTACCGGGTCGACAACGATTTCGCCGCATCGCCGGTGCCCGAGCGCGAGTTCCCGCTCCCCCGCGCGACCGCATCGCAGCCGCTCGACGAGACCCCGGAATGGCCTGCCGGGGCAGCTGCCGCCGAGTTCGGGGCCTCCGCACCCGTCACGGAAAACGCTCCATGAGGCTGCCGTCCTCCGCCTGGTGCTTCGTCGTCTCGAGCCTGCTGGCGGCCTCGTCCGCCACGGCACAGGTGGTGGAGGAGTACCGATATCAGCCCGACGCGGTCTATCAGGTGCGTACCGGTCTGGGCATCACCACCCAGATCGAACTCAGCGCACACGAGCAGATCCTCGACTACAGCAGTGGTTTCAGCGGGGGCTGGGACATCAGCCGACGCGACAACGTCTTCTACGTCAAGCCGCGGAATATCGACGTCGACACCAATCTGCTGGTCCGAACCGCAGCGCACGCCTACATCTTCGAGATGAAGGTGGTCGCCACCGACTGGCGCTCGCTGGATCAGGCCCGCGCCGCCGGTGTGCAGTACAAGATCCGATTCAGTTATCCGAGTGACGCGCGGTTCGTGCCCGAGGGAGGCGCCGCGCCCGAAGCGTCGAGTGAACTCGAAACCGGCGTGCACGCCAGTCGCGATTACCACTTCGCTTACGACTACACCCAGCACCGGCGCACACCCCATTGGCTCGTGCCCACGACGGTCTATGACGACCGCCGTTTCACCTATATCCGGATGGGGGATCGCACCCGTTTTCCGAGTGGAAACTTTCCCGCAGTGTTCGCCAGGGACAGCGAAGACGGCGAGGAGTTCGTGGTCAACTCCACTGTCGAGGGTGACGTGATCGTGATTCATGGGACCTATCCCTACCTGGTGGTCCGGCATGGCGCATACGTGGTCGGCCTGCGCAGGAGCGCCGGGCCATGAGCGGCCACGCTTCCGGCGGCGGCCACCCGTCGCAGCCTGCGAACCGGGCCACAAATCCCTATGAGGCACGGGCCGGCCGCGGCGATGTGGATCTC
>Ga0233372_1000249_pt1 | contig 24999 bp, 24 predicted proteins | sample ElkDunMinimDraft_4_FD_191538 | JGI IMG/M metagenome (GOLD analysis project Ga0233372, IMG submission 191538) | Fecal eukaryotic communites from dung pellets of Tule Elk in California, USA - Elk Dung D8 | ecosystem: Host-associated > Mammals > Digestive system > Large intestine > Fecal | place... | reverse complement strand
CTCGGCCATGACCGGCGCGCGGGTCGGCCTGGTCGACAACTGGTTGCGCCACGTGGCCGACGTCAATCACAAACACGCCGGCCTGCTGGCCGCGGTGGACGACATCAACCTGCGCCACGCTCGGCTGTGCGAGCTCAACGCCGTGGAGCAGGCGCTCAACATCTGCCAGACCACCGTCGTCCGCGACGCCTGGGCACGTGGACAGAAGCTCGCCGTGCACGGCTGGGTCTACGCGCTCGGCGATGGCCGCGTGCGCGAACTCGGCATGGACGTCACTTCGCACGCCGAGATCGGCCCGGCCTACGATGCCGCGGTGGCGGATATCGCGCGCGTGGTCGCCCGCGGCCGCCGCGATGACTGATGCCATCCAGGCGTCGGCCGCGCCGCGCCCGGTGGGGCGCTATCCGCATGCACGGCACGCCGGCGGGCTGCTGTTCCTGTCGGGCATCGGTCCGCGCGATCCGGCCAGCGATTCGGTGCCGGGCAACGTGCTCGATGATCGGGGCCGTGTCGTCGCACACGACATCGCCGCGCAGACACGCGCCGTGTTCGCCAACGTGCGCGCGGTGCTCGAGGCCAGCGGCGCGCGTTGGGAAGACCTCGTCGACGTGACCGTCTACCTCACCGACATGGCCGGTGACTTCGCCGGTTACAACGCGATCTGGGCCGAGTATTTCCCCGATCCTGACACCGCGCCCTGCCGCACCACGCTTGGCATCGACGCCCTGCCGACACCGATCGCGATCGAGATGAAATGCATCGCAATCCCGGGTCGCGAACCGATGCCACTTGCCCGCCCTGCTGGAGGGGCGGGGACCACCGGCGCAGCCGATGGCGGGGTGAGCGCAGCGGACGCCGACCTCCCCGCCACACGCGCCACAGGAGTGAACGGATGATCCCCGGACCGCTGAACCTGCAGAAGTGGATCGATGAGCACCGCCACCTGCTCAAACCGCCGGTCGGCAACAAGTGCATCTACGACGGCGACTTCATCGTGATGGTGGTCGGCGGGCCGAACGCGCGCACCGACTATCACTACGAGGAAGGCCCGGAGTGGTTCCACCAGCTCGAAGGCGAGATGATGCTGCGCATCCAGGAGGACGGTCAGGTCCGCGACATTCCGATCCGCGCCGGCGAGACCTTCCTGCTGCCACCGAAGGTGCCGCATTCGCCGCAGCGCGGCCCCGATTCGATCGGCCTGGTCATCGAGCGCAAGCGCCTGCCGCACGAGCAGGACGGCCTGCTGTGGTTCTGCGAACGCTGCAACCACAAGCTGTTCGAGCGGTATTTCCATCTCTACGACATCGAGCAGGACTTCCCGCCGGTGTTCGACCTGTTCTACGGCTCGATCGAGCACCGCAGCTGCGGAGCCTGCGGACACCTCAACCCGCGCCCCGCCCGCTACGACCCCGACCCGGACACGTTGGCCGATATCACCTGATACCTGCCGATCCAGGGACTGGAGACCGCACATGCCCAGGCACCCGACCATCCCGCTGCTTTGCGTCCTGCTCGCCATGCTGGCCCCGGTGCAGGCGCAGGTTGCCGACAACGCCGAACTCGCATCGATCCATCGCGAGGATCAGCAGGCACGCGCAGACGCGGCGAACATCGACTGGCCGGTGGTGTACCGCGAGGATGCCGCACGGCGTGCGCGCGTACTCGCGTTGATGCGCGACGGCGCGCTGCGCACCGCGGCTGACCACTATCACGCGGCAATGGTGTTCCAGCACGGTAGCGGTCTGGAAGACATCCGCATCGCGCACGCGCTTTCGACGCTGGCCTCCACGTTGGACCCGGACGAAATCCGCTACCGCTGGCTCGCCGCCGCGTCATGGGATCGCATCATGACGACCCGGTTGCAACCGCAGTGGTTCGGCACCCAGTTCCACGGCGACGAGGCCGGCCTGTTCCTGTATCCCGTGGCCGACGGCGCGGTCGACGATGCGGAGCGAGTACGCATGGGAGTGCCGCGGCTGGCTGACACGCAGGCCACAGTCGGTGAGATGGCGGCTGCGATGGGCCAACAGGTCCACCCCGACCCGCCGACGATCGAGCAGCTGCGGCAGGAACGTCGCCCGGGCGAAACCCCCGCCCCCTGAACCGGCTGTGCGCCTGCGGCGTGATCGGCGCGGGCGGGTCGTCTAGGATGACGGCCATGCTGAAGATCGACATCCACGCCCACTATCTGCCGCGCGACTGGCCCGATCTGGCATCGAAATATGGCGATGCGCGCTTCCCGGTGATCCATCACACCGCCGACGGTCGCCACCGCATCTACAAGGACGGGCGCTTCTTCCGCGAGATCTGGTCCAAGACCTGGGATGCGCGCGAACGCATCGACGACTACGCCCGCTTCGGCGTGCAGGTACAGGTGATCAGCACCGTGCCGGTGATGTTCAGTTACTGGGCCAAGCCGGCGCACGCGCTGGAATTGCACCAGTCGCTCAACGACCACATGGCCGCGACCGTCGCCGCGCATCCGCGCCATTACGCCGGCATCGGCACGGTGCCGATGCAGTCGCCGCGGCTGGCGATCCAGGAGCTGGAGCGCTGCGTCGACCAGCTCGGCCTGCAGGGCGTGCAGATCGGCAGCCACATCGGCGACTGGAATCTCGACGCGCCGGAACTCTTCCCGTTCTTCGAAGCCGCAGCCGATCTGGGCGCGGCGATCCTCGTGCATCCCTGGGACATGATGGGCAGCGAGTCGATGCCCAAATACTGGCTGCCGTGGCTGGTCGGCATGCCGGCCGAGCAGTCGCGCGCGGCCTGCTGCCTGATCTTCGGGGGGGTGCTGCAGCGGCTGCCCAAGCTCAAGATCTGCATGGCGCATGGCGGCGGCAGCTTTCCGTACACGATCGGCCGCATCGAACACGGCTTCAACATGCGCCCCGACCTCGTGGCCACCGACAATCCGCACAATCCACGCGGGTATCTCAAACAGCTGTATTTCGATTCCTGGGTCGCCGACCCGCGTGCGCTGCAGTACCTGCTCGACACCTGCGGCGCGGACCGGGTGATGCTCGGCACCGATTATCCGTTCCCGCTGGGTGAACAGGTGCCCGGCGCCGGCATCGAGGAGATTCCGCTCGATGACGCCTCGCGCGCACGCCTGTATCACGGCACCGCGCTCGAATGGCTGGGCCTGTCGCCCGGCCGCTTCGCGTGACCGCGCGCCGCCGCTCCCCTCCTGTCGCGCGCCCGCGCGGCCTTCCGACCGAACGAACTCCATGACCGATCCGCACACCCTGTTTTCCGACGATTACGCCGCCGCCGCCGATGCCGCCGATCCGCTGCAGCGCTTCCGCGCGCAGTTCCATCTGCCGCGCTTCGGTGACGTGGAGCAGGCCTACTTCGTCGGCAACTCGCTCGGCCTGCAGCCGCGCGGCGTGCGCGCGCAGGTCGAGGACGTGCTCGACAAGTGGGCGATGGAGGCGGTCGAGGGCCACTTCCGCGGCAACTCCCAGTGGATGACCTATCACCGCCTGCTCAGTGCGCAGCTGGCCGAGATCGTCGGCGCGCAGCCCGAGGAAGTGGTGGCGATGAACTCGCTGACCGCGAACCTGCATTTCCTGATGGTCGGTTTCTATCGCCCGACCGCCGAGCGCCCGGCGATCCTGATGGAGGCCGGCGCGTTCCCGTCGGACCGCTACGCACTCGAGTCGCAGGTGCGCTTCCATGGATTCGACCCCGACACCGATCTGATCGAAGTGCAGCCCGGCGCCGACGGCCTGTTCGGCATCGACGCGGTGGCCGCCGCGATCGAGGAGCATGGCCATCGCCTGGCCCTGGTGCTCTGGCCGGGCGTGCAGTACCGCACCGGTGAAGCCTTCGATCTCGCGGAAATCGCCCGGCTGGGCCATGCCGCGGGCGCCGTGGTCGGTTTCGACCTGGCGCACGCAGCCGGCAACCTGCCGCTCCGGCTCCACGACAGCAATGCCGACTTCGCGGTGTGGTGCCACTACAAATATCTCAACAGCGGCCCCGGCGCCGTGGCCGGCGCGTTCGTCCACGCGCGCCACGCGATCACCGACCGGCCGCGTTTTGCCGGCTGGTGGGGCCACGACGCGGCGACGCGTTTCCGCATGGGGCCCGACTTCCAGCCCACGCCCGGTGCCGAGGGCTGGCAGCTCAGCAATCCGCCGATCCTCGGCCTCGCGCCGTTGCGTGCCTCGCTGGATCTGTTCACCGAGGCCGGCATGCCGGCCCTTCGCAGCAAGTCGGAAGCACTGACCGGTTATCTGGACACCCTGATCCGCAGCCAGCTGGACGACGTGCTCGACATCGTCACGCCGCGCGATGTCGCACGCCGCGGCGCGCAGCTGTCCCTGCGCGTGCGTGGCGGCCGCGAGCAGGGCCGCGCCCTGTTCGAGTACCTGTCCGACAACGGCGTGCTCGGCGACTGGCGCGAGCCGGATGTGATCCGCATTTCGCCGGCACCGCTCTACAACACCCACGCCGACGTGCTGCGCTTCGTGCGCGGCGTGGCCCGCTGGCGCGACGCGTGACGGCACCCGCACGCCATCTGACGATCATCGGCGCGGGCTTGGCCGGTGCCCTGCTCGGCATCCTGCTGCGGCGTCGCGGCTGGGACGTGGATCTGTACGAGAAGCGCGGCGATCCGCGCGTGCAGGGCTACGGCGGCGGCCGCTCGATCAATCTGGCCCTGGCCGAACGCGGCCGGCATGCGTTGCGCGCCGCCGATGCGGACGACGCGGTGATGCACCACGCGATCATGATGCGCGGCCGCATGGTGCATGTGGGCGACACCGAGCCGTTGCTGCAGCGTTACGGTCGCGACGACAACGAGGTGATCTGGTCGGTGCACCGCGGCGACCTCAACATCGTGCTGCTCGATCTGGCCGAGGCTGCGGGTGCTCGGCTGCACTTCGACGCGGGACTCGACGCGGTCAACTTCGATTCGAGGCGCGCGGTCTTCCGCGATCCACGCGACGGCAGCACGCGCGAAGTGCCGTTCCAGGCGCTGGTCGGCGCCGATGGCGCGGGTTCGGCGCTGCGCGCGGCGATGCACCGCGTGCGCGATCTCGGGCAGCGCAGCGATTTTCTCGACCACGGCTACAAGGAGCTCGAGATCCCGCCGCGCGCCGACGGCGGCTTCCGCATCGAACCCAATGCGCTGCACATCTGGCCGCGCGGGCACTACATGTGCATCGCGCTGCCCAACGACGAGAAGACCTTCACCGTCACCCTGTTCCTGCCCCACCAGGCCGGCGCGGACGGCGGACCGGCGTTCGACCAGCTGGGCGATGTCGAAGCGGCGCGCGCGTTCTTCGAACGCGACTTTCCCTCCGCGCTGGCCCTGATTCCCGACTTCGACCGCGACTGGGCCGGCAACCCGGTCGGCCAGCTGGCCACGCTGTATCTGGAGCGCTGGCATCTCGACGGCCGGGCAGTGCTGCTCGGTGACGCCGCGCACGCGATGGTGCCGTTCCACGGCCAGGGCATGAACTGCGCGTTCGAGGACTGCGTGGCGTTGGCCGGGCACCTCGATGCGCACGCCGACCTCGCGACCGCGTTCGCCGCGTTCGAGGCCGAGCGCAAACCCGATGCCGCGGCGATCCAGCGCATGGCGCTCGACAACTACCTGGAGATGCGCGACCGCGTCGACGATGCCGACTACCTCCTGCAGCGCGAGCTCGAACTCGCGCTGCAGGACCGTCACCCCGGCCGCTTCGTGCCGCACTACGCCATGGTCACCTTCATGCGCATCCCCTATTCGCTGGCGATGAGCCGCACCGACGTCCAGCGCGGCATCCTCGAACGGGCCACCGCCGGGCATGCATCCCTCGCTGCGCTGGACTGGAACGCGATCGACGCCGAAGTGCTCGCGCAACTGACGCCGCTCGAGGACGTGCCCGCATGAACGGACGTTCCGCCTTCCCCGATCACGGATCCGTGCCGCCGTCCCGACCTGCCGCGGCAACCCACCGGCTGCCACACGCATGACCGACAGTTTCCTTTTCTACGATCTCGAAACCTTCGGTTCCGACCCGCGCCGCACGCGGATCGCGCAGTTCGCTGCGATCCGTACCGACGCCGATCTCAACGAGATCGACGTCCCGATCGATTTCTTCGTGCGCCCGGCCGACGACCTGCTGCCCTCCCCGGTCGCGACGCTGATCACCGGCATCACGCCGCAGCATGCGCTCGCCAGGGGCCTCACCGAGGCGGAGGCATTCGCGCGGATCCACGAGGAGATGGCACGACCGAAGACCTGCACGCTGGGCTACAACTCGCTGCGCTTCGATGACGAATTCGTCCGCTTCGGCCTGTACCGCAATTTCCATGACCCCTACGAGCGCGAGTGGCGCAGCGGCAATTCGCGGTGGGACCTGCTCGATGTCATGCGACTGTGGCATGCGCTGCGTCCCGAAGGCCTGGCCTGGCCGACGCGCGAGGACGGGGCCACCTCGTTCAAGCTCGAGCACCTGGCCGCCGCCAACGGCGTGCGCACCGGTGACGCGCATGAGGCGCTGTCGGATGTGCGCGCGCTGATCGGCCTGGCGCGCTTGTTCCGCAAGGCGCAGCCGCGCCTGTGGGAGTACGCGGCGAAGCTGCGCGACAAGCGCCACGCGGCCTCGATGCTCGACACCATCGCGATGACGCCCGTCCTGCACGTCTCGCAACGCTACCCGGCGGCGCGCATGTGCGCCGCCGCGGTGCTGCCGCTCGCCCGGCACCCGCGTTACGACAGCCGGGTGATCGCGTTCGACCTCGACGGCGACCCGGACTGGCTGCTCGATCTCGACGCCGAGACGATCGCCTCGCGCGTGTTCGCACGGCGCGAGGATCTGCCCGAGGGCGTGGCGCGCATCCCGCTCAAGGAAGTGCACAGCAACCGCTGCCCCGCCCTCGTCGCCTGGCCGCATCTTCGGCCCGTGGATTTCGAGCGTCTCGGCATCGAGCCGCTCGACGTAGAGCGGCGTGCGGCGCGGCTGCGCGCGGCGGGCCCGGCGCTGGCCGAGAAGATGCGCCGGGTGTTCACAGTGGAACGCGCCTTCGAGCCCTGCGATCCGGACGGTGCCCTCTATGACGGCTTTCCCGGCGACGGCGACAAGCGCCGCATGGCCCAGGTCCGGGCGACGCCACCCGATCAGCTCGGCTCGCGCGACTTCGGATTCGAGGATCCGCGTTTCGATGCGCTGCTGATGCGCTACCGCGCGCGCAACTGGCCTGGCACGCTCAGCGCCGACGAGCGCCTGCGCTGGGACGCCTATCGCTGCGAGCGCCTCGGCCCGGGCACGACCCAGTCGGAGCTGGACTTCGCCGGGTATTTCACGCAGATCGAAACGCTGCGCGCCGAGAATCCGCACGATCCGCGCCGGGCCAGCCTGCTCGATGCCCTCGTCGAATGGGGCCACGGCCTCGCCACGCGTCTTCCTTCCGATCCGCCTGTTCCGGCGCCTGCATGACAACGTACTTCAGCGACAAGAGCTTCCGCTTCCTGCGCGGTCTGGCCCGCAACAACGACAAGGCATGGTTCGCCGCGCACAAGGCCGAGTATGAAGCGCATGTGCGCCAGCCCTTCCTGCAGCTGATCACCGACCTGCAACCCGACCTTGCCGCGGTGAGCACGCAGTTCCGCGCCGATCCGCGTACCCAGGGGGGCTCGCTGTTCCGCATCTACCGCGATGCGCGTTTCTCCAACGACAAGTCGCCCTACAAGCAATGGCAGGGTGCGCGGTTGTTCCATGTGCGCCGGCGCGAACTGCCGGCGCCTTCGTTCTATGTGCACCTGCAGCCGGGGGAGAGCTTCGTGGGCGCCGGCCTGTGGCATCCCGAACCGCCCACGCAACGCAAGCTCAGGCAGTTCATCGTCGACAACCCGGGCAGCTGGAAGCGCGCGGCGCATGATCCGCGGCTCCGCAAGCGCTTCGAATTCGAAACCAGCGAGATGCTGGTGCGTCCACCGCGCGGCTTTCCTGCCGACTTCGAATACATCGACGATCTCAAGCACAAGAACTGGGTGTTCTGGCGCACGCTCGACGACGCCACGATGACCGGGCCGGGGCTGCGGCAGACGATCGCCGCCGATCTGGCGACACTCGGCCCGTTCGTCGATTACCTGTGCGCGGCGCTGGATCTGGAGTTCTGAGCATCGCCGCGCGCCCGCTGCGTTCAGCGACGACTGCGCCATCGCAGCCGACAATCGCTGCGTCTCCAGCAGCCCGGCAACCATGAAGCGTCTCGTCTGGATCCTGTGTGCGGCACTCGTGCTGTTGGCCGGTTACGTGGTGGCCGGCCCGTTCCTGACCGTGCACGCGATCCGCGACGCGGTGCGTGACGAGGACTCGCGGGCGCTCTCCCGGCACGTGGACTTCCCGGCGCTGCGTCAGAGCCTGCGCGTGCAACTGGCCGACGCGATGGTCCGCGAAGCAGGTCCTGGACTGCAGTCGAGTCTGCTCGGCGCGATCGGCCTGCGCGTCGCGGGCAGCGCCGCGGGCGCCGGCGTGGACATGATGGTGACGCCGGTGGGCCTGAGCACGCTGATGCGCGGACAACGACTGTGGAACCTGGCCGGCGGCGCATCGCCGATGCGGACGGGACCCGATCCCGAGGCCGGCGATCCGCTCGAGGATGCGCACTACCGCTACCACTCGCCGTCGCGCTTCACTGTGACCGTGCGTGACGACCGCAACCGGCCGATCGAGTTCGTGCTGACCCGGCGCGGGCTGCAATGGAAGCTCTCGGATATCCACCTGCCCCTCCAGGACGCGGCGCCGCAAAGCGGCTGACCTCGCGCGCGTATCCCTTCGAGCGGGAAGCGACCGGTCGAGCAACCGCTGCAAAAGCGAGCGCCCGGGCAGACGAAACGACACTTTTCCCCGGTCGCACGCCGACGCCAGTGCAACCGGAGCCTCCGCAGCGCGGCCTTACCGCAGCCCAGCACTGCCCGCGCTACCTACCGGATCAGCTTTTGCCAGCCCTTGCGCCCGGACTCCCGCCGGGCCGGTGATACATCACCAGGTACACCCCGACCACCCACGCGGACGCCGCAGCCCAGCCCGCGAGAATGTCGGACGGGTAATGCACGCCCAGATACACGCGCGACAGGCCGACCATCGGCACGAACACGGCCATCGCGGCGATCACCCACCAGCGTGCGCGGGTCGGCCAGGCCAGCAGGATCAGCACCGCGGCCAGCGTCATCGAACCCATCGCATGGCCGCTGGGAAAACTGTAGGTGGCCTCGGGCGCGATCGATTCCCACAGGCTCGGCCGGTCGCGCGCGAACAGCTGCTTGGTCCCGAGGTTCAACAATGCCGAGCCGCCCGTCGCCACCGCCGCGAACAGACCGTCGCGCCAGCGTTTCATCGCCAGCAGCACCAGAACCAGCCCGATGTCGACCGGCACCACGCCCCTGGCGTAGCCGATCTGGGAGAAGAACAGGAACACCCGCGTGTAGCCATCGCGCGCGGCCTCCTGCGCGAATCGCAGGATCGGCTCGTCGAACGGGATGACTTCCGACTCGTGGACCTCGTCGGCGAGCTCCATGAAGCCCCACATCGGCAGCAGCACGCCGGCGAACAGCAGCAGGAACTTCCAGCCGTGGCGACGCAGGAGGCCGCCGGTTTCGCGCGAGCCCTCGGCGACGGCGTTCCCGCCGTCAGGCATCGACGCTGCGGCCGTAGTTGCGGTGTACGTAGTCGTCGACCAGGGCGACGAACTCGTGGGCGATGTTCTCGCCGCGCAGGGTCATCGCCTTCTCGCCGTCGATGAAGACCGGCGCCGAAGGCGCTTCGCCGGTGCCCGGCAGGGAAATGCCGATGTTGGCGTGGCGCGATTCGCCGGGTCCGTTCACCACGCAACCCATCACCGCCAGGGTCATGTTCTCCGCGCCCGGGTGGGTGATCTTCCACTCCGGCATCTTGCCGCGCACGTGGTCCTGGACCACGCCCGCCAGTTCCTGGAAGAACTCGGACGTCGTGCGGCCGCAGCCCGGGCACGCGGTGACCATCGGCGTGAACGCGCGCAGGCCCATGGTCTGCAGCAGCTCCTGCGCGACGACGACCTCCTTGGTCCGCGACGCGCCGGGCTCGGGGGTGAGCGAGATGCGGATGGTGTCGCCGATGCCTTCCTGCATCAGGATCGCCAGCGCGGCGCTGGAGGCGACCATGCCCTTGCTGCCGATGCCGGCCTCGGTCAGGCCGAGGTGCAGGGCGAAATCACAGCGCGCGGCCAGGTCGCGATAGACGGCCACCAGCTCCTGCACGCCACTGACCTTGGCACTGAGCACGATGCGCTCGCGCGCCAGGCCCAGTTCGACGGCACGTTCGGCCGAATCCACCGCCGAGCGGATCAGGGCCTCGCGCAGCACCCGGCCTGCATCCCAGGGCTCGGCGCGCGAGGCGTTCTCGTCCATCAGCGTCGCCGCCAGCGACTGGTCGAGCGAACCCCAGTTGGCGCCGATGCGCACCGGCTTGTCGTAGCGCATCGCGAACTCGATCAGCTGCGCGAACTGCGTGTCGCGCTTCCTGCCGAAGCCGACATTGCCGGGATTGATCCGGTATTTCGCCAGCGCCTCCGCGCAGGCGGGCTCGCCCGCCAGCAGCTGGTGCCCGTTGTAGTGGAAGTCGCCGATGATCGGCACCTCGATGCCCTGCATCGCCAGCCGCTCGACGATGCGCGGCACCGCCGCGGCCGATTCGGGATTGTTGACCGTGACGCGCACCAGCTCCGAGCCCGCGCGCCAGAGCTCGCCGATCTGCTTGGCGGTGCCGGCGATGTCGGCGGTATCGGTATTGGTCATCGACTGCACGACGATCGGTGCATTCCCGCCCACCGCGACCCCACCGATATGCACCTGACGGGTGCCGCGACGGGGCGCGGCGCCGAAGGCGGGCAGTGTCGTGGGTTCCGACAGGCAGACGGGGGTCTCGGGCGTGGGCTGGGCAGACATGCGTGCATTTTAGCGGCTCGCGTCCGACTTGACGGTGACGCGGGGCGAAACCGCGCGCGAATGCGACCAATGGCCGCAGCGCGGGCCGCGCCGCGCTGGACTAGGATGGCGGGCGATGCAGCCCCAGCCGCCCGCCACCGCCCTGCTCCGCACCCTGTACAGCCTGCGCTGGTTCGCGGTGGGCGGACAGTCACTCACCATCCTCTGGGTCACCCACGGCTTCGAGATGGACCTGCCGCGCTGGCCGCTATGGGGCCCGGTCCTGCTGCTGGCGGCGTTCAACGTGCTGGTCCATGTGCGCCTGACCCAGAGCCGCGACGCCACGCCGGCCGAGGCCTTCGCCCATGTGCTGGTCGACACTGCGGTGCTGGCCTGGCTGGTGGCCTGGACCGGCGGCATCGCCAATCCTTTCGCCTCGCTGTTCCTGCTGCCGATCGCGCTGACCGCCATGGCCCTGCCCCGAGGCTGGGCCATCGCCGCTGCGCTGGCCTGCGTCAGCGGTTACATGCTCGCGATCAGTTTCGGGCAGCCCCTGCCGCACCTGCACGACCACTACAACCTGCACCTGGCCGGGATGGCGGTGAATTTCTTCCTGTCGGTGGGCCTGGTGTCGTACTTCATGATCCGACTGGCCGCCTCGCGCGACCGCCGCGAGCGCGAACTCGCCGCCCTGCGTGACCGCTTCGTCCGCAACGAAGGCATCCTGGCCCTGGCGACCCATGCTGCCTCGGTCGCCCACGAACTCAATACGCCGCTCGCGACGATGACCCTTCTGCTCGACGATCTCGACACCAGCCGCATGGCCGGCGACGGCGCCGAGGACGTGGCGACGCTGCGGCGCCTCGTCGACACCTGCCGCGACCGGGTGCGCTCGCTCGCCGATCCGGCCGATCCCTCCGCCAGCACCCGGGTCGACATCGGTCGCGTGCTCGAACACTGGCAGCTGGTCCGTCCGGCCATCGCGCTGAGCCGCAGCGGCAACGTCGATGTGCACCAGCGCGTCGACCGCACCATCGGCCACCTGCTGCTGGCCCTGCTCAACAACGCCGCCGATGCCAGCGAAGGCAATGGCAGCAACCGCGTGGACCTGCATCTGCAGATCGAGACCGGCATGCTCGACGGCGCGATCCGCGACTACGGCACCGGTTTCGATGCGCAGGCGCCGTTCCTGCCGGTGCTCTTCCGCAGCGGCAAGCCCGATGGCCTGGGCGTGGGCCTGGCGCTGTCCCACGCGGTGATCGAGCAGCTCGACGGGGAACTGGACATGGAGGAAGCCGAAGGCGGCGGTACCCGGGTGCACTTCCGCATCCCCGTCGAGGCAGGCGAGCGCCATCCGACGGAGACGATGCGATGAGGGGCCTGCTGGTCGACGATGACACCCTGTACCTGGAAGCGTTGCGGCGCGCGTTGACCCGGCGCGGCATCGACTGCGAGATCGCGGCCGACATGGCCACCGCGCTGGCCATCGCCGCGCGCACGACGCCGGACTTCGCCCTGGTCGATCTCAAGCTCGGCGAAGCCTCGGGACTGTCGCTGATCGAGCCGCTGCGGGCGATCCGCGCCGACATGCGCATTCTGCTGGTCACCGGCTACGCGAGCATCGCGACCGCGGTGGAAGCGATCAAGCGCGGCGCCGACGACTATCTGCCCAAGCCGGTGTCGGCCGACACGCTGCAGCGCATCCTGCTCGACACGGAACCTGCGCCCGGCGCGCCGGGGCCCGAGCGCGAGGAGGAGGACACGCTGGAGAGTCCCACGATGATCCCGCTGCACCGGCTGGAGTGGGAACACATCCAGCAGGCGCTGACCGAGACCGGCGGCAATATCTCGGCGACCGCGCGGTTGCTCGGCATGCACCGGCGCTCGCTGCAACGCAAGCTCGCCAAGCGCCCGGGGCCGGAACGACGGCCACCCGGCGACGGCTGAGCACGGGCGGGGCCGGCGCGACCACTGGCGGCAGGGCGGCGGCATGCGTGCACCGCGCGGCCCCTGCCAGGCACGCATCGCGCGGAACCTGCGCCACCCCGGGCGTGCCCCGGCCCCGACGCGACGCGGTGAACCGGCCGGTCAGGCGCAGGCCGCGGCCGGCGCTTCTCCGGCCGCGCTCGCGGATTACTGCGCGGGCGGGGTCTGCGTGTCCGGCGCCGCCGTCTCGGCGGCCAGCGGGCGCACCTCGAAGACCACGGTCTGGGTCGGCGCATGCGCGAAGTGCAGCGTTGCCTCGACAGTCTGGCCAGCGCGCATCGGCTCGACCGGATTGATGAACATCAGGTGGTTGCCGCCGGGACGCAGCACGATCTCCGCACCGGGCGGAAGTTCCACGCCGTCGGGCAGTTCGCGCATGCGCATCATGCCTCCGTCATGGCGCATCTCGTGGATCTCCACCGACTCCGCCGCGTCGGTATCCACCGAGACCAGCCGGTCCGACGAGGTTGCCTTGAGCGTGATGTAACCGCCCGCCACCGCCGCCGTGGGCGGGGTTTCGCGGATCCACGCATCGCTGACATGCACCCCTTCGGCCACCACCGCAGCGGCGTCGCCATCGCTGGTCGCGTGGGGCGGGCGCTGGTCGCCGCCCTGTCCGGCGCCGGGCTGGCAGGCGGCGAGGACCAGCGTGGCCAGGCCCGCGGCGAGAACGGTCGTTCGTGACATCGGAATGCTCCTTGGGTCGCCGTTCGGGAGTCGGCGTGGGGGTCGATTATGCCGCGCGCGCAGGCCGCGCCCGATCGATGCCGCCGCCGCGGGATCCCCTCGCGCACGCGCGCCGTGTATGCGACGCCCGACCGCGCGCACGGGAATGCCGGGGCGGGCCCGGGCAGGCACGGCGGAAGAAGCCAGCGGGATGCGATGCGACGTGCTCCGCGAGGGAATGCGGTCAAGCGTGGATGCACAGCGCCGGGCCGGCAATGCGACACGCTGCCGCAGCCGGGGACCCGCTCGCGACGGGTATCCTGTGCCGATGCTCGATGCCCGACCCGACGTGCTCACCCCGACCCAGCTCAACACCCTGGCCCGGGGGCTGCTGGAGGACACCTTCCCCAACGTCGTCGTCGAAGGCGAACTGTGCAACGTCTCGCGCCCGGCCTCGGGACACATGTATTTCACCCTCAAGGACGCGCGCGCGCAGGTGCGCTGCGCGCTGTTCAAGCCCAAGAGCCAATGGCTGCGTTTCGCGCCGCGCGACGGCATGCTGGTGCGTGCACGGGGCCGGGTCACGCTGTACGAGGCGCGCGGCGACTACCAGCTGATCCTCGATTCGCTGGAAGAAGCCGGCGAAGGCGCTTTGCGCCGCGCCTTCGATGCGCTCAAAGCGCGGCTGCAGGCCGAAGGCCTGTTCGACGCGGACCGCAAGCGCCCGCTGCCGGCGTTCCCGCGACGCATCGGCGTGATCACCTCCCCGACCGGCGCGGCGGTGCGCGACGTGCTGAGCGTGCTTGCGCGGCGCCTGCCGCTGGTCGAAGTCGAGGTCCTGCCGGTCCCGGTGCAGGGCGCGGACGCGCCGCCGAAGATCGTCGCGATGCTCGAGCGCGCCGGTGCCAGTGGCCGCTACGACGTGCTGCTGCTGGCGCGTGGCGGCGGTTCGCTCGAGGACCTGTGGGCGTTCAACGACGAAGCGCTTGCGCGCGCGGTGGCCGCGTGCCCGGTCCCGATCGTCTCGGCGATCGGCCACGAGACCGATTTCGGCCTGACCGATTTCGCCGCGGACCTGCGCGCGCCGACCCCGTCGGTGGCCGCGGAACTGCTGGTGCCCGATCGCATGGAGCTGCTCACCCGCGTGCGTCGCCTGCAGCGTCATGTCGAGGACGCGCAGATGCGGGCGATGCAGGGGCGCTTCCAGCGTCTCGATCGCGCGGCCTTGCGCCTGCAGGCCCAGCGCCCGCAGGCGCGCCTGGATGCGCTGCGCCGACGCCAGGACGAGGCGATGCGCAACCTGCAGCAGGGTATGCGCCGGCAGCTGCAGCGACGGGAGGCCGCTCTGCGCCATGCCGGTGCGGTGTTGCGGGCGCATTCCCCGCAGCGCCGCCTGCCGCAGTTGCGCGAACGCCTGGCCGCGCTGGCCCCGCGTCTGCGCCCCGCCCTGGCGCGACGGCTGCAGCGCGATGCGCTGCATCTGCGCGGCCTGGCCCGTTCACTCGAAGCGGTAAGCCCGTTGGCGACGATCGCCCGTGGCTACAGCATCGTGCAACGTGACGACGGCCGCATCGTGCGGCGCGTCGACGATGTCGGCCCGGGCGATGCGCTCCGGATCCGCCTCGGCGACGGCAGCGTCGCGGCGCGTGTCGAAGGGGCGGAAACCCGGGCCGACAGCCGGACAGCCCCTGGCGCATAGGGGGGGGCAGGACGCCTTCCCACCGCTGCGCCCCGCCACGGGGAATCCGTCGTGCGCGTTGTGCCCGGCGGGACCCAGGCCCGGCTCCGCGCGGCCGACGGATGCAGCGTTCCAGCGGCCCGACTCTCCTCCGACGCCATCGATGAGATGCTGCGCCGTCACGTCACGAGGGAGCGTCGCACGATGACCAAGGCATCCGACCTGTTCGTCCAGGCCCTGGAAGCCGAAGGCGTCACCCACGTCTTCGGTATTCCCGGCGAGGAGAACCTCGACCTGCTCGAATCCCTGCGCGCCTCGGCCATCGAGCTGGTGCTCACCCGGCACGAGCAGGCCGCAGGCTTCATGGCCGCCACCCATGGCCGCCTGACCGGCAACGCCGGGGTATGTCTGTCGACGCTGGGGCCCGGCGCGACCAATCTCGTCACCGCCGCCGCCTACGCGCAGCTCGGCGCCATGCCGATGCTGATGATCACCGGGCAGAAGCCCATCCGCACCAGCAAACAGGGCCATTTCCAGATCGTCGACATTGTCGACATGATGCGGCCGCTGACCAAATCCACCCACCAGCTGGTCTCCGCGGACGCCATTCCCGCGCGCGTGCGGGATGCGTTCCGGCGCGCCGAGGAAGAGCGCCCGGGCGCCGTCCACATCGAACTGCCACAGGACGTCGCCAGCGACGAGACCGACGCCCGCCTGCTCCCCGCGCCGTCGACGCGACGGCCGCTGGCCGAGGACAAGGCCATCGCGGTGGCCGCAGAGGCGATCCGCAGCGCTCGGCATCCGTTGCTGATGATCGGCGCGGGCGCAAATCGCAAGACCACGGCGAAGATGCTGCGCGCCTTTGTCGACCGGCTCGGCATCCCCTTCTTCAGTACGCAGATGGGCAAGGGTGTGCTCGACGAGACCCATCCGTTGTGGCTCGGCACGGCGGCGCTGTCGGACCACGACTTCGTGCACCGCGCGATCGATGCGGCGGACTGCATCGTCAACATCGGCCACGACGTGATCGAAAAGCCGCCGTTCTTCATGCATCGCGGCGAGCGCACGGTCATCCACGTCAATTACGCCAGCGCGGTCGTCGACCAGGTGTACTTCCCGCAGATCGAAGTGGTCGGCGACATCGCCAACACGGTCTGGCAACTCGCCGAAGCCCTCGATGCGCCCCAGCCGCATTGGGACTTCGCATTCTTCGCCCGGGTGCGCAGCGCGCTGTGCGAAGACATCGCCCGACTGGCCGCCGACGAGCGCTTTCCCGTGCACGGCCCGCACCTGGTGAAAACGCTGCGCGATGCGCTCGATCGCCGCGACATCGTCTGCCTCGACAACGGCCTCTACAAGCTGTGGTTCGCCCGCAACGATCGCTGCCGCGAGCCGAACACGCTATTGCTCGACAACGCGCTGGCGACGATGGGCGCCGGCCTGCCATCGGCGATCGCGTCGAAGCTCGTGCATCGGGATCGCAAGGTCGTGGCGGTCTGCGGGGACGGCGGTTTCATGATGAATTCGCAGGAACTGGAAACCGCGGTGCGCCTCAAGCTCGACCTCGTGGTGATCGTGCTGCGCGACGACGCCTACGGCATGATCAAGTGGAAGCAGCAGCACGAGGACTACCCGGTCTACGGCATGGATTATGGCAATCCCGACTTCGTGCGGTATGCCGAGAGCTACGGCGCACGTGGCCACCGTCCCGACAGCGCCGCGTCGTTTGCCGGGATCCTGCGCATCGCGCTGGATACCCCCGGCGTGGACCTGATCGACCTCGCCATCGACTACGGCGATGACGACGCCCTGCTCAATACCGAAATTCCCGAGCGCAGCGCCGCGATCGTCTGATCCGCGCATCCCCACACCCCCGATTCCGGAGCGCCCCATGGCTACGAAGAAGACCGCCGCCCGCACGCCCACCGGGCTCGCCCGCAGCTATCCGTACTACCTCGCCAATGCCGCGGTCGCCGCGAATACCGATCTGGAGGTGCGCGACAAGTACAGCGGCAAGGTCGCCACGCGCGTGGCGATGGGTGATGCCACCGCCATCCGCAAGGCGATCGTCGCCGCGCACAAGGCCCGTGGCGCGATGGCGGACTTTCCGCCCGACAAGCGCCGCGACGTGCTCGAGCATTGCGTGCGCCGCTTCCAGGAGCGTTTCGAAGAACTCGCGCTCGCGCTGTGCATCGAGGCAGGCAAGCCGATCAAGGACGCGCGCGGAGAGGTCACGCGACTGATCGACACATTCCGCATCGCGGCGGGCGAAGCCACCCGCACCGAGGGCGAGTATGTCGAGTTGCAGATCTCCGAACGCACGCGCGGCTATCGCGGCATGGTCAAGCGCGTGCCGGTGGGTGCCTGCAGCTTCATCACCCCCTTCAACTTTCCCCTGAATCTGGTCGCACACAAGGTCGCGCCGGCGATCGCGGCCGGCTGCCCGTTCGTACTGAAACCCGCCGCCAAGACGCCCGTCGGGGCGCTGATCATCGGCGAGATCCTGGCCGAAACCGACCTCCCCAGGGGCGCTTTTTCGGTGATTCCGTGCAGCAACGAGGACGCTGCCGCGCTGACCGAGGACGAGCGCATCGCATTGCTGAGCTTCACCGGCGGGCTGATCGGCTGGGATCTCAAGGCGCGCGCCGGCAAGAAGAAGGTCGTGCTGGAACTGGGTGGCAACGCGGCGTGCATCGTCGACGAGGACCCCGGCCTGCCGCTGGACAAGGTGGTCGAGCGCCTGGTGTTCGGGGCCTACTACCAGTCCGGCCAGAGCTGTATCGGCGTGCAGCGCATCTACGCGCATCGCACTGTCTACGACGCACTGCGGCGCAAGCTCAAGAAGGCGATCGGCGGTCTCCGCAGCGGTGACCCGCGCGACGAACGCACGTTCGTCGGCCCGGTCATCGACAGCGACGCGGCCGACCGCATCGAATCCTGGATCGCCGCGGCGCGCAAGGGCGGCGCCAAAGTGCTCGCCGGTGGCGCGCGCGAGGGCAACATCATCCCGGCGACGCTGCTCGAACAGGTGCCACGCGATGCCGACCTGCAGCGCAAGGAAGTCTTCGGCCCGGTTGCGATCCTGGAGCCGGTCGACAGCTTCGACGAGGCCATCGACCGGGTGAACGACAGCGATTTCGGCCTGCAGGCCGGCGTATTCACCGCAAACCTCGCCAACGCGATGCGCGCCTGGGACCGGATCGAGGCCGGTGGCGTGGTGGTCGGCGACGTGCCGAGCTTCCGCGTCGACAACATGCCCTATGGGGGCATCAAGGACTCGGGCATCGGCCGCGAGGGCGTCAAGTACGCGATCCGAGACATGACCGAGGAACGCCTGCTGGTGATCCGCGACCCTGCCTGAGCAGGCGTTTCGGCCCGCTCACGGCCGACGGCGTCAGGCGGTCGCGCGCCTCGCGGCCTCGGCCGGCACGGCGGCCTGCGCCGGCGCGTGCTCCCTGGTGATGCCACGCGCTCGGTCGCGCGGGTCCGCGGGACCGTCTTCGGCCGCCATCGCGGGATCGAATATCCGTACCTGCCGACGCCCGCCCCGCTTGGCCGCATACATGGCCTGGTCGGCGTGACGCATCAGCGTGGCCAGATCGTCACCGCCGGGTCCGATCTCGGCTACGCCGAAGCTCGCGGTGATCCGAAAGGCATAGCCTTTCGAAGCACCATTGATCGCCATGAAACGTGCCTGCACCTCGTTGGCGACACGGACCGCCGCGGCGGCATCGAACCCCGGCAGGAACAGCGCGAACTCCTCTCCGCCGAGACGGCCGAATGCGTCGACGCTGCGGCACATTGGCCGCACCGCTTCCGCCACCTGCTGGAGGGCCCAGTCGCCGGCGGCGTGTCCCGACCAGTCGTTGACCTGCTTGAAATGGTCGAGGTCGAACATGACCAGCGCTGCAGTCTCGCCGGCACGCTGGCACTGCACGAGCGCCGCCTTCGCGCGCTTGGAGAAGTGCTGCCGGTTGCATATGCCCGTCAGCGCATCGGTCTCGGTCATGCGCTTGAGCCTGAGTTGCATGCGCTTGGTTTTGTAGGCCCAGTAGCCCACCGACCCGACCAGTCCGACCAGCACCAGCGCCAGCAGCAGCCAGCTGCGCGCGCGTTGCTCGGTGACGTTCTGCTGCAGGACCAACAGCTGGTTCTTCTGATGCAGCAGCTCGATCTGCTGCGCCTGCTGCAGCGACTGGTGGCGCACGATCTGGTAAGCCATCTCGCGCGATTTGACGTCGTTGAAATGCGCGCGTTCCGCTTCGGCATACAGACGGTGGGCATCGAGCGCAGCCGCTGTGCTGCCCTCCCGCAATGCAAGTTCGTAAAGCGTCCGGTAAGCGACGGCGAGGGGTAACGCGCTCTTGAGAGTGGCAATCGCGTCGACCGTTGCCCGGGCGTGACGTGTCGCCGCGGCGTGGTGCCCCAGGGCCATCTGATACTCGGCGAGCGCCGAATGGAACTGGCCGATCAGAATCGGATAGCCCGCGGCCTCGACGCGGGGCAGATACGTCGTCAACAACGAGATCGCTTCCGCGGTTCGTCCATTCCGGTGCAGCCAGACAGCCGTGTATGCGCGGGAGAACCCGGCGAGGATCGGCTCGTCTGCCCGATCGCAATTGTCGATCGATCTCTCCGTCTCCTCCCGCGCGATGGGAAGTTCCAGGCCGAGCTTCGACTCCAGGACGAGATTGGAGGAAATACACGAGCTGCGTGCGTCCGGGGAATCGGACAACACCTGTTCCGCGTAACGCATGCCGATCTCGTGCTCGCCCACCTGGTTGTAGACAATGCCGGCGCCCTGCAATCCGTTGTGTCGAACGCTTCGATCCAGGACTTCTTCCTGCAACGGCATCACCTGCTCGAGCAGGCGCAAGGACGCCTCGAACTTGCGCGTGATCGCGTAGATGTTGGCGAGCAGCCCGCCCGCTTCGTAGCGGATCGCGGCGGGCGTTTCCGGCGTCGTCAGTCGCTCAAGCGATGCGACTGCGCCGTTCGTATCACCCGTCACGGCACGATGATGCGCGCGCAGGATTGCCAGGCGGTTCCGCTGGAGTTGCGAAGCCCCGTCCGCCATGCCCTCGAGCCTGGAGAGCATCAGGCCCAGCGCTTTCGGATCAGCCGTTCGCAGGGCGCGTGCCTGTTCGAAGGTGACATCGAAGTCCGGTGCCTGAGCCCACGCTGGCGCCAGGCCGGCGACTGCCAGCGAAACGATCAGCAGTTGATGGGCGATACGCATCGTTGCTGGCGAGACCCGGGGTGTCAGCGATCGGAAGGATCGTCAGGCGTATCCGTATCGGGCGACTCCTCGTCAGGCTCGTCAGGAGATTCTCCGGTCCAATCCGAATCGCCGCCGTCCGGTGTGGCGATCATGCAGATCATCGTCGGGCGCGCATCCAGCAACCGCGCCAACGCCGCATTGTCGGCAAACGATAGGTCGGTCTGAAGCCCGTCGGTTCCGGACTGTGCCTGCGCACTCCCGGAACGCCAGCGCACATCCGTCTCGACAGCCGCGCGCTCGAGATACCCGATCAGATCCATGCGATGGTTCCCTGTCGTCCGCAACCTGTCGGCCGCGATCATTCCAATGATTGAAGACGTCCCCACATCTCCTCGTCCCGCACCATCGCCTCCCCGGGGCATCACGAGTGTCGTGTGCTGGTGCAGTGGGGGCTTCGACGAGTCCCCTGAGCGGCACCCGCTCCATACGGGGCCGCACAACCGGAAGCGTAGCAGCTTCGTACAGGGTCGCAAGGTGGTCCAGGGGGTAATCCTCCGACAGACGGTCGACCAGCAACCTCCGCTCGGCGGCCGTATTGCTGAAATGACCCGTGTCGCGGATCCCGGCCACGCCTACCTGCCAGAGCACCAGCCACGCGGACGGATCGATGATCCGCCGGTAGAACATGAACTGGCTGGCCTCGTAATGCTGGCAACCAACTTCGCCCGGTCGACGCCGAGATCCGCATACAGGCAGTCTTCTGCCGAGATGCCGGGCTCCATCACCGCCACAAAGCCTTCCCCCCGTGCCGCGGCGATGGCACGGTGCGGCACGCAGGCGAACACGCCGGGGTGGCCGTAGAACGGGCCACAGACCTCGCGGCCGGCGCGGACCTCGGCCAGCATCGCCTCGACCATGTCGGCATAGGTGCGGTGGCGCGAGCGGCCTTCCCGGTAGAACGGCTGCAAGCTGCGGGCATCGGGGTTCATGCGCATCAGCCACTGCTCCACCAGCGGATCGGAGGCGGCTACGAAGACGACATCGGCGGTCTCGATATGCCGCCGCGCACGCGGCGCCAGATGGGCACCGAGCATCATGCCCACGCCGACACAGGCCAGACGGCCCCTGCTTTCCATGCTCGATCGCCCCCTGCGAAGGCGGCAAATCTAGACGCTGCGCGCCCTGCCGACAAGCATCTGCCAGTGCGTCGCCGTCATCTGCCAGCGCGACCAGCCCGTTGCGCCCACCTTTTCAAAGCGCAGTCCTCGCATCAGTCCTTCCGCGGCCCCGTGGCCCACGCGATGCCGCGTCCACAGCGCGTCCAGCCCGCCCGGGACCAGCACCGGAGGCAGCAGCGCGGCAAGCACTTCCCGGGCGATGCCGCGTGCGCGACCTGCCCCGACCAGCATCAGGCCGGTTTCGGCGGTCCGTCGCTCTGCATCGGGCACCAGAGACAGCAGTCCCAGCGGATCGTCGCCCTCGTCCAGACGCCAGTAGCGGGCCGACGGAGGTGCGCGTCGCATCTGGCGCAGCGCAGCCGCGAAAGCGCGGTCGGCGGCTTCGGGCCCCAGCGGTTCGCCGATCTGCGCCATCGTGTACGCGTCGACATATAGCGCCGCGAACAACACCGCGTCGTCGCCCCCCAGGGGCCTCGCGAGCACCCGGGGAGTTGCAAAACGGCCCGGCCAGTGGATCGACGTGTCGGGGATCGTCATCGCGTCGGCGGCGCGGTCAGCACATGCCGCAGCCCTGTCGTTCTCATCGTCGACACGGCGCAACGCAGGATGTCTTCCGTCGACAGGCGCGGTCGCACTCCCGGTTCACTCCTCCGACTCATGGCTGGACGCAGGACGCCAGTGGAAAACCGCGACGGCGCGTGGTCGGTGCGTCAGGCGCCCCGCGCTCGGAGCACCGCCTCCACGTCCGCCAGCGACAGCCCGCGTGCGCGCAGCAGCACGATCAGGTGATACAGCAGGTCGGCGCTTTCGCCGAGCAGTGCCTCGTCGTCCTGTACCACGCCGGCGAGCGCGGTCTCGACGCCTTCTTCGCCCACCTTCTGCGCGATGCGGCGGATGCCGCTCTCCAGCAGCCGGGTGGTGTAGCTGCCCTCGGGACGTTCGCGCGCGCGGGTGTCGATCAGCGCGTCGAGCTCGGCAAGCGTGCCGGCCGGCGCGGCCGGGAAGCAGCTTGCACGCTGCAGATGACAGGTGGGGCCGCGCGGATGCGCGAGCACCAGAATGGTGTCGGCATCGCAGTCGGCGTCCATGGACACGAGGTCCAGCGTGTGACCGGACTGCTCTCCCTTGGTCCACAGGCGGTTCTTGCTGCGGCTGAAGAAGGTCACCTCGCCGCGGCGCAGGGTCTCGGCATAGGCGGCCCGGTCCATGTAGCCGAGCATCAGCACACGCAGCGTCGCCGCGTCCTGCACGATCACCGGCAGCAGGCCGTCGCCCTTGGACCAGTCGAGTGCGTCGGCGTCGGGCGCCGTGGTGAGGGGGGCGGATGTCATGCGTAGCGGACCTCGATGTGCTGCGCGGCGAGCGCACGCTTGAGTTCGGGAATGGCGATGCGGCCGCTGTGGAACACGCTGGCCGCGAGCGCGCCGTCGACGTCGGCCTGCAGGAATGCATCGGCGAAATGCGCGATCTCGCCGGCGCCACCCGACGCGATCAGCGGCACCGCGCACACGGCGCGCGCGGCCGCCAGTTGCTCGAGATCGTAGCCGGTGCGCACACCATCCTTGTCCATGCAGTTGAGGACGATCTCCCCGGCGCCCAGTGCCACGGCCTCGCCGATCCAGTCCAGCGTGCGGATCGGCAGTTCGCGCGTCCGGTCCGGGTCGCCGGTGTGGCTGCGCACGCGCCATTGCCCGTCGGCTTCGCGGATCGAATCGATACCCACGACCACGCATTGCACGCCGAACGCATCAGCAAGTTCGGAGATCAGTGCAGGACGCTCCAGCGCCGGCGTGTTGACCGAGATCTTGTCCGCGCCGGCATGCAGCACCGCGCGCGCGGTGTCGACATCGCGGATGCCGCCGGCCACGCAGAACGGGATGTCGATCAGCCGCGACACCCGCTCGACCCAGCCGCGGTCCACCGAGCGCCCCTGCGGGCTGGCGGAGATGTCGTAGAACACCAGCTCGTCGGCGCCGGCGTCGCGATAGCGCAGCGCAAGGTCGACGATGTCGCCCATGTCGACGTGGTCGCGGAACCGGACGCCCTTGACCACGCGACCGTCGCGCACGTCGAGGCAGGGAATGATGCGGCGGCTCAGCATGCCAGTGCCTCGGCGAGGTCCAGCCGGCCTTCCAGCAGGGCGCGCCCGAGCACGATGCCGCCGCAGCCCTGGGCCTTCGCCGCGCGCACGTCTGCGAGTTCGCGCACGCCGCCCGAGGCCTGCACATCGAGCGTGGGCGCCAGCGCCTTGAGGTGGGCGTAGAGATCGAGATTGGGACCCGACAGCATGCCGTCGCGGGCGATGTCGGTGCTGAGCAGGTGCCGCAGGCCACCCTGCGCGTAACGCACGGCGAGCACGTCGAGCGTGGCCTCGTCGGTCTCGGTCCAGCCATGCACCGGCAGGCGCCAGACGCCGTCGCGGCCCTGGCGGGTGTCGAGCGCGACGGTGATGCGCCCGGCGCCGAAGGCCTCGATCCAGCGGATGACCTGCGCCGGCTCGCGCACCGCCAGCGAGCCGACGACGACGCGCTCGGCGCCGGCATCGAGGAGGCGGCGCACGTCGTCCTCGCACCGCACGCCGCCGCCGGTCTGCACGCGCAGGCCGGTGACGCTGGCGATGCGCGCGAGCAGTGGTGCCAGCGTGTAACCACCCTCGCGCGCGGCATCGAGATCGACCAGGTGCAGCCACTGCGCACCGGCTGCGGCGTAGGCCTCGATCTGCACCAGCGGGTCGTCGCCGTAGCGGGTTTCCTGCGCGTAGTCGCCCTGCGCCAGACGCACGACACGGCCGTCGCGGATGTCGATCGCGGGATAGACGGTGAACGACGACATGACTCAGGCCTCGAACGCAGGGGAAAGGAAGTTGCGCAGCACGCGCGCGCCGACGCCGGCCGAGCGCTCGGGATGGAACTGGGTGCCGGCGATGTGGCCGCGCCGCACGACGGCGGCAAAGGCCTGGCCGTGGTCGCCGGCCATGACGCAGTCGTCGGTCACCGGCGCGGCATAGCTGTGGACGAAATACGCCTGTTCGCCCTCGATGCCTTCGATGAGAGGATCGGCGCGTAGCGCGTGCAGCGTGCTCCAGCCCATGTGCGGCACGCGCAAGCCGGGGCCGCCGGCGAGTCGCGACACCCGTCCGGGGAGTACGCCCAGCCCCGCCACCTCACCTTCTTCGGACGCATCGAACAACAACTGCATGCCGACGCAGATGCCGAGCAAGGGCCGCTCCAGCGTACGCAGCACCTCGACGAGGTCCAGTTGCGCAAGCCGCGCCATGACCTGCGCCGCGGTGCCGACGCCGGGCAGGATCACCCGGTCGGCGGCGCGGATGCTGGCCGCATCGGTGACCAGGGCCGCATCGATGTCCAGG
>Ga0233372_1000246_pt1 | contig 25172 bp, 24 predicted proteins | sample ElkDunMinimDraft_4_FD_191538 | JGI IMG/M metagenome (GOLD analysis project Ga0233372, IMG submission 191538) | Fecal eukaryotic communites from dung pellets of Tule Elk in California, USA - Elk Dung D8 | ecosystem: Host-associated > Mammals > Digestive system > Large intestine > Fecal | place... | reverse complement strand
TTTCCTTGAAGGCAAAGCGGAAGGCTTTTTGGATGGAGAAATCAAGGGCATTAATGATGCTAAACGTGAAATGGCAAAAGCGATGCTTGTAGAAGGAATTCCTATTGATAAAATCAGAATCATTTCTGGTCTTTCTGAACAAGAAATTAAAGAACTATAATTTTTGATTTCTTTGCTTGAAAGAACTTATTGACAAGTTTTACAAATAGCCACGAGGCTAAAAACCTGTCGCAATGACAATTTCAGGGTTGTCATGGCAAGAGGCCTTGCGCCTCGTGGCCATCTGTTAGCAAGGAGATTGCTTCTGTCACTACGTTCCATCGCAATGACAAGATTCGTGGGCAAGTTCGTTCGCAATGACAAGTTGCAGGCAAGTTCGCGCACAAGTTGTGGGCGATGGGATTGCCGCGCCGTGCATTCAGCACGGCTCGCAATGACAAGAAGCGTGTGGCAATGGGATTGCCGCGCCGTGTATTCTACACGGCGCGCAATGACAACTTGTGTGCAAGTGGCAAGAAGCCGCGAGCAAGAACCATTCGCAAGAAGTTGTGAACAAGAAGCGCGAGGCAAGTGTTTGTTTGCAATAAAAAGGTTTGTCGACGATTTTTGCGAAGCAAAAATCACCTTTCCTTAATAGTTGTGTTTTGTGCTGAGTGATTTTATTAGTGTTTTATCAGGGTTAAATTTTTTCGGATTGTTTTTAATTGCTCGCTAGAAAAACTTTGTTCGTGTTCTGAAGATAAAGGGTACATGATGTTTGTTTCATCGGGACAAGATACGCTTGCGCTGGCAAAGAGTCGAAATACTGGTAACCATGCGTCACTACCCTTGCCTAATGTCTTTCCTAGAATGGTTTTTTCGCAAAAAGGCGTGTCTTCAAATCCATCTTCTAAATTGGAGAGGTCACTGCCTGTGAGTAAATCTGATGTGGTGGCTGTGGTGTGTCGAAGTCCAAAGAAATGACCGGATTCGTGAATGGCTGTATAGATTATTTCGTCTGAATGGAGTTGTAATATGCCGCTTGCACTAGCTACGTGCGTTGCTAAAACAACGGCAGCGCCAGAATCTGACATGCTTATGCCAAATAATGGTGAATACCCTAAAATCCCTAAGGCGTCTATTCTATGGGCTAATATTAAGTCTAGGGCCGAAGATTCGTCTTTATTTTCTGCGCTTGTTAATTCGGGGAAAAACATGGATTTTTCGCCGTCACTATGGTATGGTAGCGTTTGTGCTTTTTCTGAAGGGTAAATGTTTTTGCCTGCTAGATTTTCTGCTGTTACTGTGTAAAATGTGTCTATTTTTATTCCTTTGTAATAGGATTTGAATTTTTCAAAAATCTTGGCTGATAGTTTTTCAAATGAAAGGCTGTCTGTTGTTCCGGTGTATAATCCTGTTTGAATTACCCGAATGGAAAATGATTCTGGGTAGATTCCTTCACCTTCAAATCGCAAATTTTTTACATTGCCTTTGTAAAATGATTTGCCTTCACCTCGAAGGCTTGTGGCCCAATAATATGGTTTGGATTCTTCACAAGTGAATTGATATACTAAACGACCTTCTTGCGTTTTGGGCGAAATTCTGCGAACTATTTTTCCATAGCTTGTATTGTTTTTTGAATAAATTCGAAATAATTGTAGTTCTGGGGCGTCAAATGATGTGTCAGCGTCAAAAGAGAGTTCGTAATTTCCACCAGGAGAGACCATTAAAATGATGCCATGAGTTAATTGTGCGGCTGCGGAGTCATTTAAAGCAGCGTCATTAGGGAATAAGCCGTAAGCGAATTGACCATCTGGGTATAAAGTAATTTCACTTGATTCATCATCAAAATAAGAGCAAGCTTCTAGAAAAAAGCTGACTAAAAAAATCAAAATAGCTCTTAAAAAATTTTTTCTCATTTTTTTGTTCCGTTTTCGCTCACTTAAGCGTTTTATTCTAATGGAAACTATAAAAATATACTCAATAAAGGATACTAATGATTTACGATTTTCTTTCTCCTTGGCTTAAAAGACCGGCTCTTTGTGCTTTTCTTTTTGTGAGTTTGTTTATCGCAAGTGCTACCTACCCCACTTACGGCATTGTTTTTATTCCTATTGGTTTGTTTTTTGCTTACCATTTACCTAAATGGCTTTTAAAAATATGCCTTATTTGTCTTGTTCTTGCTGTTATTTCTTTTAGCCTTGAAGCGTTTTCTAATAAAGATTATCATTTAAAACTAACTGATAATTTTCCAGAAAAAAGTTATGGCTCTGTGGAATCTTTAATCCCGCGGTCTTCAGGAATTGCGGTTATTGTTAAGACAGATTTTGGTAGATTGCGACTTACTCATAAAAGTGAAAACCAGCCACCAATGCCTGGTGACTCTATTTGCTTTAAAGCTAAATATTACCCCAATAATCCGCCGACTGTTCCAGGAGCATTTAATACTCCAAAATGGCTTTATTCTCAGAATTTTATTGCTTACGGGAAACTTGAAAACTTTCAAATTTTTTCTTCTTCGTTTTCTTTTGAAAAAACATTTTACCAGTTTAGAATTTGGATTAAAAATAGACTTTCACCTTTTTGTAAAAGTGCTGAAACTGGTTTGCTGCTAGGGCTTCTTGCTGGTGACCGTTCAGGTATTCCAGATGCACTTCAAAATGATTTCAGAAAAACCGGCCTTATTCATGTGCTTGCTATTAGTGGCTTTCATGTGGTTTTACTTTCTGGCCTTTTACTTCTTTTTTTAAAAGCTATTCGGATTCCTCATAATATGGCAAAACTTTTGGCTGTTTTACTTTTGCTTATTTACATTCCCATTACCGGGAGTTCACCTGCTGTTATTCGAGCTGTTTTTATGTTTTCTATTGTTCAAGTTGGTAGCGTATTCCAGAGAAAAACTGATAGCCTGAACTCTTTAGGTTTTGCCTTATTGCTTATTGTTCTTTACCACCCTTCTGAAATTTGGAATCCGGGGTTTCAACTTTCGGCTTCGGCTACGGCAGGTATTATTGCAGGGCTTGGCGCCAATCCTTTAAAAAGTTTTTCTCAAAAAATGTCTAAAAATAAAATTCTTGCTTTTATTGATGAAAATATTATCCAAAACGTCTATGTGACATTTTGCGCTACTCTTGCAACCGCTCCGTTTCTCGCTTACCATTTTCAAACCTTTTCACCTTTTTCTTGGTTTGGTAACATTTTAGTTGTTCCTCTTGTTTCTTTTAGTATGTATGCCGGGCTATTCACTATTATTTCTCCTTTTGAAATAATGCAAGAAAATTTTGGTGCTGTCGCTGGGAGTTTATTAAGATTAGCTGCTTTAATTACAAATAAATTATCCAATTCTCCAGCATCACAAATTACACTAGGGCCATTTTCTGTTCCCGTTTTATTATTTATGAGTTGTTTGTTTGCAACACTTCCTTTAATCAATAAAATCAAAGTTTATCGAACAATTAATTGTTTTTTAATTGGAGCTTTAGCTATTTACTTTTTTATACAATCTTTATTTTTACAAATTTTTCCTTCTTGGAAATTGACTTTTATTGATGTGGGACAAGGCGATAGCATTTTACTTGAAACGCCTTCAAGAAAACATTTTTTATTTGACACTGGAAATGGTGGTAAAAAAAATGATGCCGGGAACAAAATTATCCCTTATTTACGCCATTTTGGAATTCGCTCTTTAGATGCTGTAATAATCACTCACCCTGATGCTGATCATTATGGCGGCTTAGAACAACTTTTAAAAGATTTTCCTGTTAAAGAAATTTGGATAAGCGAATGTGCTCGCCTAGAAGAAAAAACTTCTTGGCAAAACACACTTGCGCTTGCCTGGAAATTAAAAATTCCTATCCGGGATATTGCCGTTGGATTTTTCTATCACGAAAAAAATCTCTTTTTAGAAAGTTTGCACCCTGACCCTTTACGTTGCGGAGAAACGAATAAAGAAAGTATTACATTTTTAGTTTCCGGCTTTAAAAGAAACATTATTTTAACTGGAGACCTTACAAGCGAAGGTGAACAAGAAATTATAAACAGACATTTACTTTATAAAACAGACATTTTAAAACTAGGGCACCATGGTTCTAAAACATCATCTTCAAGAATTTTTTTAGAAGAAACAAAACCAGAATACGCTATTATTTCTTCGGGCAAAAAAAATCGCTACAAACACCCAAGCAAAGAAATTTTAGACAGACTGGATTCTCTAAAAATTCCTTTTTTAAATACGTCACAAAATGGGAGCATTTTTATTGATGTTGATAAAAATGGTTTGAAAATGTCTGCAACTAATGGTTTTCTTAAGTATTTCCGAAATGCGAAATAACATCTTTGGCAAGAGCTTTTGTAGAAGCAAAACCAGTAAAACCTTCATAAATTGGAGCTGTTGGTACTCCATTGGAATCAAAAATCTCCGTTTTCCCGGAAAGTGTTCCAAAGAAGCCTCCTGATTCTTTGAATAACAAAGGGAACGGAGCAATATCCCAAAGAGAAACAACCGGGTCAACCATAATGTCTGCACGACCAATTGCTACAAGATAATAACCATAACAATCGCCCCAACCTCTATAAAGCCTTGCTGAGCGACGTAAATTTTCAAAAGGTTTTCCATAACCTTTGTCTTCCATAGTGTTTAAAGTGCCAGAAAGAACAAGGGCTTTTGATAAATCGTTTTCTTTTGAAGTAAAAACACGAGTTCCATCGAGAAAAGCTCCATTGCCTTCTGATGCATAAAGAACACTATGCAATGCAGGTAAACGAATTATTGAAACTAGTGGATTTCCTTTGTGGTAAAGAGCGATTAAAGTTCCAAACAAAGGGACGCCATGAATAAATGATTTTGTCCCGTCAATCGGATCTAAAATCCATTGGTATTTTGCATCTTTTGATTCTATGCCAAATTCTTCGCCAATAATTCCAAAGCCAGGTGTTTCTTTTTGAAAGAATTCGCGCATAACTTCTTCTGCTTTTTTATCAGCAATAGTTACTGGCGTTGAATCAGGTTTCCATTCTACCGAAAACCCTGATGAATAAACGCTTAAAATTTCTTTTTCTGCAAGTTCTGATGCTTTTAAAGCTATTTCTAAAAAATTCTTATTTTCCATTTAACCATTCCTTTAAAAGCTTTATAAAAAATTCATTTTCTTCTGGTTTTCCAATAGTTACGCGAATCCATTCAGGCAAGCCGAAATTAGAAAGACCGCGCACAATCATTCCACGAGACTCTAAGAAAGCGACAAGTTCTTTTGCCTGTTTTCCAATTTTTATACAGAGGAAATTTCCTTGACTTTCTATGAATTCTAGTTTGCATTCTTCAAATGCTTTTTTTAATGTAAGCATTCCTTCGCTATTTTTTTCACGGGTCATTTGAACAAAATCCAAATCTTCAAGAGCCGCAATGCCCGCCGCTTGAGCTGCTAAATTTATATCAAATGGAGGCTTTACTTTCCATAAATTGCGGATAACACCTGGCGAAGAGACCCCATAACCTAAACGTAAACCTGCAAGTCCATATATTTTACTGAAAGTTCTATTGATAAATAAATTCGGAAATTCTTGCACTCTAGAAATTAAATTCGGGTAATCTGTTGCCACTGCAAATTCCGCATAAGCTTCGTCTAAAAAGAGTAAAACATTTTTTGGAAGTAAACGAAGTAGTTCTAAAATTTCTGATTCTGAATAATAAACACCTGTTGGATTATTGGGATTACACAAAAATAAAACACGAGCTTCTTTTGAAAATTCGGCTAATTCAGCTATGTTGGCTTTTGCGACTCCAACCGGAAACGGTTTAAAAATTCCACCTGCTTCAATCGTTGTAAATTCATAAACAGAAAAAGTTGGCGTAGCACTTACACAAATATCGCCTGGAGCAATAAAAGCTTTACCAATTAAATCAATAATTTCGTCAGAACCATTTCCAAGTATAAGACAGTCTTTAGAAACGTTATACTTTGAAGCTAAAGCATTTAAAAGCAAAGGCGCATCGCCCCTTGGATACAAATGTAAAGTATTAGCTATTTGCAAAAAAGCTGCTTTTGCTTTTGGAGATGTTCCCCACGGGTTTTCATTTGAAGCTAATTTCACAGCATGAGAAAGACCATAACGTTCACAAATTTCTTCAATTGATTTACCAGGAACATAATCTGATAATTTTTCTAGTTCTGCGCGTGGTTGAATGGTCATAAAAGCCTCTTATTTTTCAGGATTTTATTGATATAAAATTTAATGTAAAACCCTTTTGAAAGCAATTTAGAATTTTATTGTTAAAATTTTTCCCTTTCCAACAGAAAAAACGGAGCCAGAGAGCTCCGCTTTAAAGTGATTTTATAATATGATCAACTAAAAGAAGAACTCAGCACCAACATACAAGCCGCTTGCATCTCCACCCATGTTACCATGGTCGCCGCTACGGACAAATAATTGAGCTTTTAAATCAAGTTGATTTGGAATTACAAAATAGCCTGCACCAAGCCAAATAATGACTTGGCTATCGCCATCGTCATTACCGCCACGTTCTCTGCCTTCAGCATCTTCCCATGTGCTTTCGGTTAAACGGTATTTAAGTTGAAGGCCTGCAAATGGCGTGACTCCGACATTTGGCACAGTATAAGCAACTTCACCACCTAAGTGAATTTCAAGGCCACGTTCTGAATTGTCGTGTTCAAAACCCCAGAAAATACCACCTTCAGTACCAAATTTAAAGCCTGGCACATTAGTTGGCACAGAGAATTGAGCACCTGCATAAAGAGCAATTTCATCGCTAGAAACTTCATCGCCACCAATAGGGAGATTCATGTCTAAGAAAGCGGTTACCATTGGAGCAACTGTATAACGACCGCCAATAGTTAAATCGCGAAGGCCATCGCCACCATTTACACAGCCATCACAATCTTCTTCACTCCAGAACTGATAACCAAAGCTTTGAACAGAGATTTCTAAGTTCTGGATAATGCTATAGCGAGCACCTATTTTTAAACCAGATTGAGACCAATCATGGTGCCAGTCATAATAAAGACCGCCAGCGAAAGATCCTTTACCGGCTTCAAGAACAGGATAATAATCCCAAGTTGCAAAACTTGCTGTTGCTATAAAAGCACATGCCATCGCTATTTTTTTGAACATAATTACTCCTAAAAAACTTGATGTGCCAAATTTAGCAAAAACAAAAAATTCCCGAGCGGAACGCTCGGGAATTTAAAAGATTTCCAAAAAGGTTCGGATTAGAAGTTGATAACAACCTTAGCGTTAACACCCATCCAGTCACCGCCCATGGATTCTGCTTCATCAGCAAACTGCATAATGAAGTTACCCTTAACAGCAAACATGTCGTTAATTGGATAGCCAGCACCAATCCAAAGTGTGAAAGCACTATCACCGGAGCCATATTCAACAGGACCAGCTTCAACATCGCTTAAGCGAACGTCAAAAGAAGCACCAATCCATGGAGTAAGGCCGATGGAAGCGATGGTATAATCCAATTCAGCCTGAATTTTAAGGCCAAGACCTTCAGTCATGTCGTTGTCTTCAAACTTGTAGCTAAGACCTGCTTCGCTACCAAATGCAAGACCTGGCATAAATTCTTGAGTGTATTGGATAGCTGCATAGAGTCCAAATGGATCGTATTGACCAACTACATCTTCAGAGTTTAAAGGAATTTTTACGTCTAAAGCTGCAATAAGAATTGGCATGAATTGGTAACGAGCACCAACAGTCATTGCTTTAAGACCAGCATTTTCTGGGCAATCTGGATGGCCGTCTTCACCGCAATCATCTGGTTCATTCCAAAGCTGGAAAGCAAGACCAGTAAGGGAAAGTTCCAAATTCTGCATGATTACGTATTCAGCACCAAGAGTGATGTTCATGTCAGAAGTGTTATCAGTCCAACCATATTGAACACCAGCTTCTACTTGACCAGAATTTGCCTGGCCAACTGGGAAGAATGTGTATGTAGCAAAAGAAGAACTAGCGGCAACTGCTGCTGCAAGAGCGATTTTCTTAAGCATTTTATCTCCTTGTATAAATGAATTTGTTTAAAACATAGTAAACTTTTACAAACATTTCTAGGATAGAGCCGTGATATAAATCTTTTATTGTTACAAAATGTGCTTTTCATCACATAACAGATATCGCATTTCAAAAGAACCAATCTTTATTTAGCTGTTGATAAATGCGTTTTGATAAAAACAAATTGTCTCTTACGATGAGAGTTGTTAGCTGTTTGTCATTGCCTTTTTGCACTTGCCACAAGTCCCTTGTCTGAGAAAATGCTCACTTGCGAAAGAACTTGCCCCTAACTTGTCACTAGTGATGGGACTTGCCCGTAGTTCGTGTCATTGCTATGGAACTTGCTCGCGGTTCTTGCCCGCGAATAACTTGTCATTGCGAGACGTGTAGAATACACGGCGTGGCAATCTCCTTACCAGTTCTACACTTGTCGCAGTTCTTGTCTGAGAACCTTGTCATTGCGAACCCCAACGGGGTGAAGCAATCTCCTTACTAACAGTTCGCCACGAGCCACACTTGTGGCGTGGTGGAAGCAATCTGCTTGCAAGCAACACTTGTTTTTGGATTACTTCGCTACGCTCGTAATGACAAGAACCAAGATGGCCGCGAGGCTAAAAGCCTCTCGCCATGACAACTTGTTGTTAGATCGCCACACTGCGTTCGCGATGACAATCCGTACTGCGCTTTTGGTCATGGAAAATTAAGCAAGCTTATTTTCCGCGACACTCGCTTGTATAGGTTTGTAGAACCTTTCGGCGCTCGGTCATGCCAACTCGCACAAGTGCGGTTGGCGCGACGCTCGCTTATGAAGGTTTGTTTGCGATTTGAAAATTTGTTTTCAAATCACCTTTCCTTTCTTTATTTCTATATTGTTTTCAAATTGATTTTATATAGAGGTCTTTATGCCGAAACTTCGTTCTCTTACTACTATTGAAGGTCGTGAAATGGCTGGTGCTCGTGCTCTTTGGCGCGCTACTGGCACAAAAGAATCTGATTTTGGAAAACCTGTTATTGCTGTTGTGAATAGCTTTACGCAGTTTGTTCCTGGCCATGTGCATTTAAAAGATTTAGGTCAACTGGTTGCTCGAGAAATTGAAAAAGCTGGCGGCGTTGCTAAAGAAACCGGCACTATCGCTGTTGACGATGGTATCGCTATGGGACATGGCGGTATGCTTTATAGTCTTCCTTCTCGTGATTTGATTGCTGATTCTGTTGAATATATGGCTAATGCTCATTGTGCAGACGCTCTTGTTTGTATTAGTAACTGCGATAAGGTTACGCCTGGTATGCTTATGGCGGCTATGCGTTTGAATATTCCTGCCATTTTTGTTTCTGGCGGCCCTATGGAAGCTGGACATGTGAAAAATGAAGATGGTTCGGATAGAGCTCTGGATTTGATTGATGCGATGATTGATTCTGCTAATCCGAATGTTTCTGACGAACAGTCTAAAGCTATTGAAAATGCAGCTTGCCCTACATGCGGAAGTTGTTCTGGTATGTTTACGGCTAATTCAATGAATTCTCTTACTGAAGCTCTTGGGCTTTCTTTGCCGGGGAATGGTACTATCGTTGCGACACACGCTGAAAGAAAGAAACTTTTTGAACAAGCGGGTAAGCGTATTGTTGAACTTTGTAAACGTTACTACGACGAAAATGATACTTCTGTTTTGCCTAGAAGTATTGCGACTAAGAAGGCTTTTGAAAATGCAATGCGTTTAGATATTGCTATGGGCGGTAGCTCTAATACTGTTTTGCATTTGCTTGCTGTTGCTCAAGAAGCTCAAGTCGATTTTACTATGAAAGATATTGATAATCTTTCTCGTAATACTCCTTGCTTGTGTAAAGTGGCTCCAACGGTTCATAATATTCATATTGAACAAGTGAACCGTGCTGGTGGTATTTTTGGTATTTTGGCTGAACTTGATAGAATGGGACTTATTCATAAAGACGCCTACACTGTTCATGCAAATACAATGGGCGAAGCTATTTTGACAAATGACTTGAAAAACAATCCGTCAGAAGATGTTAAGCAGCGCTATCTTGCAGGGCCTGCTAAGCAATTTAACCTTACGGCATTTTCACAGAATACTTTCTATGATTCCCACGATTTAGATAGAGAAAAAGGCGCTATTCGTGACGCAGAACACGCTTACACAAAGGATGGTGGGCTTGCTGTTCTCTATGGTAATTTGGCTGTTGATGGTTGTATCGTTAAAACGGCTGGTGTTGACGAATCTATTTGGAATTTTACTGGTAAAGCTATTGTTTTTGAAAGCCAAGAAGATGCTGTCGATGGTATTCTTGGCGGTAAAGTGAAAGCTGGTGACGTAGTGATTATTCGCTATGAAGGTCCAAAAGGTGGCCCTGGCATGCAAGAAATGCTTTACCCAACTAGTTATCTCAAGAGTATGGGGCTTGGAAAGTCTTGTGCGTTGTTGACTGATGGCCGTTTTTCTGGTGGTACAAGCGGACTTTCTATCGGACATGCTAGCCCTGAAGCGGCTAACAAAGGAAACATTGGACTTGTTCGTACAGGTGATATTATTGAAATTGATATCCCTAATCGCAAAATCAATGTGGGTCTTACCGATGAAGAATTGGCAAGTCGCCGTCAAGAAATGGAAAACCGCGGTGCTAATGCTTGGAAACCAGAAAACAGAAACCGTGTTGTTTCTAAAGCTTTGCAAGCTTATGCTGCTATGGCTTCTAGTGCAGATAAAGGTGCTGTACGCGATTTGTCTCTTATCGGCATTAAATAATTTCTATTTGAAAAATTATTCTTGCAAAAAATCCTCCGACTATTCGGAGGATTTTTTGCAAGAAGTTTATTTTCCTAATCTTATCTGGAATACGTTTTGTCCAAAATGAATTAAATAAAAACCAGAGCGCATTTGATTTAATCGGATTATATTTCCATTCCCTTTTAAAACGGCAATACCATTTGCATTAAACAAATACCATTTTTCTTTTTTTCACTTTTTTTCTTTTAAAAAGATTCCTACGCTATACAAAACCAGACTGCGACAATTTTTCTTACACAATCTGGTATAGTCAAGTAAATAAGGGGCTTCCAAACACTAACACATAATATAAAATTTAATTGTTACTACCTAAATTTGATTTTTCAAAAATACATTTCAATTTGCATTACCTATATTTTTGCCAATGGATCAAGAGCAGGATTATTTTCCGACAAAAGCTTATAAACTTGCTTCTGCAAAAATGCAAGCTTTATTGAATGGAGAACTTCAACGGCTAGAGAAACTCGGGCCGCTTTCTGTTGAAGTTTGTAAAAAAACACTCCCAGAAATAATCCAATTTACAGAACAATACCACAAAGCATTTACGAACTATTTAAACGCTGTTTTACCTCAGCACAAAAATGGCATACAATGCGGGCCAAATTGCGGAAATTGTTGCAGACATTACCCTATGTCTATTGAACCTTTTGAACAAATTGCTTTTTACAACGCTATCCGAAAAAGAGAAGATTTATTTTCTATTCTAGAAGCCTGCCTTGCAAGAACAAAAAATTTTGCAGAATTATTAGAAAAAAGCCAAACAGAAATTCCACAACCAGATGACCCCGAAGAAAATGCTTTACACGCTTTTTTTGAACAAAACTTTCCTTGCCCGTTTTTATTAAAAAGCGGAAGTTGTGGTATTTATGAACATCGCCCTGTTACATGCCGTATGTATTTTAGCGAAACACCTAAAGAATTTTGTATAGCAGAATTTTTACAGACCAAGAATAACCGTAGTTTTATTGTTTACCTTCCTGATGCTATCGAAGAAGCCATTGCCGATGTTTCTCGTTATTATGAAAAGCTAAACTTATCGGAAGCTCTTTACGAAGGTATTCTTGAGCTCAATTCACTAGACGGAGAATTGTTTGCATGAACGATGAACAACTCGAATTATTCCCGTCTTTTCGTAAAGCAGAAATTACGGTTTCGCCAGATTTTTCTGAAAAAAACATGGTTAGTATCCGTTACAACGCAAGACTTAAACGACAAATCCGCTGTTCTGCAAATGGTATTTTCGGTAGGCCAGAACTTATTTTACCAGAATACATGAAATCAGATGATTTTGCTAAATCTCGTGATTTGGCGGCAGAATGGGCTACTTATGCTTTACGCCGTAAAACGCAAAAAAACAAAGCGCGTATTAAAGACATTTTAAGCCGTTTTTGGCAAAGTATTGACCAAGTTCTTGCTGAACGAGGCGAAACTTCTTTATATGTTGTAGAAAAGCTTCCTCCTATTATTTCTAAAGGGAACCACCACGATTTAGAGCAAATTTTTGCTGCGGTTAATGAAACTTATTTTAATGGTAAACTCCAATGCCGCATTACCTGGAGTAACAGAACTGGCGGACAAAGTTTCCATTCTATCCGTAAAGACCCTTTTACTGGGGAATCATTCCATTTAATAAGTATTAGTCGTGGTTACGATTTTAAAAACTGCCCTTTTTTTGCTATTGCAGGCGTAGTTTACCATGAATGCTTACATATTGCTATTCCGCCAAAGCAAGGTTCAAAACGGCGCATTGTTCATGGAAAAATTTTTCGCCAACACGAAAAGCGATACATTTATTACGATGAATGGCAAAAATGGCATAAAGAAGTTTTACCCGAAAACATCCGCATAATGCGCAAAAAACGATAAAATACTTTTACCGTTCAAAAAGATTTTCTATTTTATCACGCATAAATTCAAACCTAAAAACCAAAGGCATAAAATGGCTAAACTTTCTATTGAAGATTTAGAACTCGCCGGCAAGCGCGTGTTCATTCGTGTTGATTTTAACGTTCCACAAGACAAGGTAACAGGTGAAATCACAAACACAAAACGTATTGAAGCTGCTCTCCCAACAATCCAATATGCTTTGGATAAAGGTGCTTCTGTTGTTTTGGCTTCTCACCTTGGTCGCCCAAATGGTCAAGTTACTCCTAAGTTCTCACTTGCTCCTGTTGCTAAAAAGCTCGAAGAACTCATTGGCCGCCCTGTAAAATTCTTGAACGATTGCGTTGGTGCAGAAGTTGAAGCGGCTTGTGCAGAAGCAAAACCAGGCGATATTATTCTCCTTGAAAACCTCCGCTTCCATATTGAAGAAGAAGGTAAAGCTAAAGACGCAGAAGGTAACAAGATTAAGGCTGATAAAGAAGCTGTTGCTCAATTCCGCGCTTCTCTTACAAAACTTGCTGATGTTTATGTAAACGATGCTTTCGGTACAGCTCACCGCGATCACTCTTCTATGACTGGTGTTGCTCTTCCACAAAAGGCAGCTGGTTTCTTGATGAATAAAGAACTCAAGGCCTTTGACCAAGTTTTAAACAACCCTCCTCGCCCATTCCTTGCTATCCTTGGTGGCGCTAAGGTTGCTGATAAAATCCAACTTATCAACAATCTTCTTGATAAAGCAGATGAAATCATTATCGGTGGTGGCATGGCTTTCACATTCAAGAAAGTTTTGAATAACATCGAAATCGGTTCTTCTCTCTTTGACGAAGAAGGTGCAAAACTCGTTCCTGAACTTATGGAAAAAGCAGAAAAAGCAGGCAAGAAGATTATTCTTCCTGTTGACTATGTTGCTGCTGACAAGTTTGCTGCAGATGCTGCTACAAAAGAAGTTAGCGATGCAGAAGGCATTCCTGCTGGCTGGATGGGCTTAGACGTTGGTGTTGAATCTACAAAGCTTTTTGTTGATGCTATTAAGCGTGCAAAGACTATCGTCTGGAACGGCCCTGCTGGCGTATTTGAATTTGAAGCTTTTGAAAAGGCTACAAAAGCAATGGCTGACGCTATCGTAGAAGTTACTGCAGAAGGTGCTATCACCGTTATTGGCGGTGGAGACACTGCTACAGCTGCTAAGAAATACGGCGCAGACAAGAAAGTAACCCACACTTCTACTGGTGGCGGTGCTTCTCTTGAACTCCTCGAAGGCAAAGTTCTTCCAGGTGTTGCTGTTTTGACAGACAAGTAAGATTTTCTGTTAAGCATAAAAGATTCGCGATTCGAAAGAATCGCGAATCTTTTTTTTCTTAAATTTGACATTTTTTGACACTATCATAGTAATACATTTATTACTATGATTACATTTTTCCTTATTACTCTTGGAATTTTAACATTGCTAGGTTGTGGCGGAATTGATGATGCCTGTTGCATTACTCTTTTTATAAAAATTCTATTACCTGTTATTGGATTTGTCTTATTGTTTTTGTTTTTTATTATAATCTAAAAACATGTATCTATTTTTTATTAAATTTTCTCCATTATGGAAACACGTTATAATTCTAAAGAAGTTGAAGCCCGTTGGCATCAAAATTGGGCTCAGAAAAATAGTTTTAAACCGAGTGGAAAAGGCGAATCTTTTTCTGTCGTAATCCCACCTCCAAATGTGACTGGGGCCTTGCACCTTGGTCATGCTTTGAACAATTCTATTCAAGATATTTTAGTGCGCTATCGCCGTAAAACTGGTCGCGATACTCTCTGGATTCCTGGTACTGACCACGCTGGTATTGCAACGCAAGCTGTTGTAGAAAAAAGACTCTTTGAAGACGAACGCAAAACTCGCCACGACATTGGTCGCGACGCTCTTATTGAACGCATCTGGAAATGGAAAGATGAATACGAAGCACGCATTACCACTCAGCTTAAAAGTTTAGGCGTTAGTTGTGATTGGAGCCGCCAACGCTTTACTTTGGACCCAATTTGTGCTAAAGCGGTTCGCCATGCCTTCTTTAATTTGTTTAAAAAAGGACTTATCTATCGCGGCAAGCGCCTGGTAAACTGGGACACCAAACTCCAAACTGCTGTGGCTGATGACGAAATTTATCGCGAAAACGTAAAAGGTCATTTTTGGACTTTCAAATACCCATTAGCCGATGGTTCAGGTTTTATTCCTGTCGCTACCACCCGCCCTGAAACAATTCTTGGTGATACGGCTGTGGCTGTTCACCCAAGCGATGAGCGCTATGCACACTTTATCGGAAAAACTTTGAAAGTTCCTTTCGTAGATAGAGAAATTCCTATTATCGCCGATGCCATTCTTGTGGATAAAGAATTCGGAACTGGTTCTGTAAAAGTGACTCCAGCACATGACCCGAACGACTACGCTACAGGGCTTCGTCATAAACTCCCAATGATTAACATTTTAAATCCAGATGGCACTTTAAATGAAAATGCTGGAAAGTTCCAAGGCTTAAAAGGCATGGCTGCTCGTGAAGCTGTTGTTAAGGGGCTTGAAGAATTAGAACTTCTCATTAAAGTGGAAGACCACGAAATGGAAGTTGGCCATTCTGACCGTTCTAAAACAATCATTGAGCCATACCTCAGTGACCAGTGGTTTGTAAAAATGGATGTTCTTGCCGAAAACGCAATGAACGCTGTAAAATCTGGAGAAATCAAAATTATTCCTGAACGCTATGCCAACAAGTATTTAGATTGGCTCGGCGAAAAACGCGATTGGTGTATTAGCCGTCAGCTTTGGTGGGGGCATCGTATTCCTATTTGGCATACCGATGCTAGTGAAGATGAATTGAAAGCTGCTTTTGCTGACCGTAATGACATTTACTTCTACAAAGCCGAAAATGGTGGTTATCTTGTTTGCAGTCAAGAAGAAGACTTACAAGAAAATGCTGTACCTGGCCGCGTATTAAAACAAGAAGAAGATGTGCTTGACACCTGGTTCTCTAGCGGACTTTGGCCGCATTCTACTATGGGTTGGCCAGAAGAAACTGACACACTCAAAAAATACTACCCTACTTCTGTGCTTGTAACAAGCCGCGACATCATTACACTTTGGGTCGCTCGCATGGTACTCTTTAGCCAAGAAAACATGGGAACGGTTCCTTTTAAAACCGTTTATATTCACCCGAAAATTCTGGATGGTAAAGGGCAAACCATGAGTAAATCCAAAGGGAACGGCGTGGACCCAATGGATATCGAAGAAAAGTATGGTACTGACGCTCTCCGCTTTGTGATGGCAAGCCTCTGCACCGACAACCAAGATGTGCGTTTGCCGGTAAAAAAAGAAGTTCAGCCAGATGGCAGAGAAATCAACACCAGCGAAAAATTTGAAATCGGCCGTAACTTCAGCAATAAGTTGTGGAATGCCTGCCGTTTCCTTTACCCACAACTTGAACAAGCTGGTGCTCTTTCTCAAGAACTTCCGATGGATAAGAACTTATTCGCTCTTGAAGACAAGTGGATTTTGAGCCGTTTGCAAACGACCATCAAAGATGCAACCCGCATGCTTGAAGAATATCGTTTTGCGGAACTCGCTGGGTTCTTGTACCGCTTTGTATGGGACAATGTTTGTTCTAGCTACTTAGAAATCAAAAAAGCTGTAATCAATAGCGAAACGCTCACGCCTGAAAAGAAAAATGCAATGGCTATCCTGAGCTATGTGTTGAAAAACGTGCTCGACTTGCTCCACCCTGTAATGCCATTCATTACAGAAGAACTCAATAGCATTTTGTTCCAAGGTTCAGAAATGGTTATTAGCCGTGCTTGGCCAAAGGCAGACGAAGCACTTATTGACGCAAAGATTGAAGGCGCTTTTGACCAGGCGTTCGCCGTAGTGGAAAGTGTTCGCGGTGTTCGTGGTCGTTACAACGTAAGCCCAGCACAAAAACTAGTTGCCGTTGTAAGTGTTGATAATGAAATTTCTGAAAATTCTGTCAATGACTGCAAAGCTATCATTACTGAACTTTCAGGCCTTGAAACTTTGACAATTGCAGTAAAAGCGCCTAAGCCAAAGTTCAGTGCAAGTGCTGTTGTGCCTGGTGGTGAACTTTATGTTCCACTTGAAGGCATTCTTGACCCAGCTGCAGAAATTACTCGCCTTGAAAAAGAAATTGAAAAAGCGAGAAGTTTCGCTACTTCGATTGAGAAAAAGCTTTCTAACCAAAAGTTTGTCTCAGGAGCTCCCGAGGCGGTAGTCAACGCTGAACGAGTAAAGTTGGCTACACAGCAAGATATCATTGCCAAAAATGAAGCGGCATTGAAAGAGCTGAAGTAGCTCTCGAACGACAAATGCGTAGGGCGAGAGTCGCAGCCATGCTTGCATGGATATGACCGAGCCCAGCATTTGGTACTTGAGCGAAGCGAAAGTACAAAAATTTGTGAGTGGCGTTCCAGAAGCAGTTGTGAACGCTGAACGCACAAAGCTCGCTACACAGCAAGATATCATTGCCAAAAATGAAGCCGCGCTGAAGGAACTGCGCTAGTTCACGTCATTGCGAGGCTCCGCAAGGAGCCGAGGCAATCCATTTTAAAAGAGATGTTCAAAGAACATCTCTTTTTTCATTTTCATTCAACGTTTACTTTTACAAGCTATTCTTTTCTGTATATTCAGCCCAAACTTCTGTAGCTAAGTATTTGTCACTGCGACAATGGAGATCAGCAACTCCATCATCTATCAAATCAGCTGTTTCAGACTCATAGTAAATGTCCGTCGCTTCCTGCAAAGATACATGGAACATATCGCTAATACAAGCAATAACTCTAGCGCATTTTGCACTTTTCAAAATTTGCTTGCTTGCATCGGTCATAATCGCTCACTTTTGATATAGGTCAAGCAACGGCGAAGCATTTCTTCAGAACGAACGCAATACTGAATATTCGGAGTCATAAACTCCAAAAAACCTAAAGTTTCCTGCAATGAAATTTCGCCAGTCAGATATCGATCTAAAGTTAAAAAGACCCTATCATTGGCGATACCGCCAACAACTAAATCATATTTGCTTTCATCTTCTCCTGCCCGACATTTGGATATAAAGTCAAGCCAAGTCTTATCGTAAGCCTCAAATCGAAAAATATTCCATTCAGTTTCATCAAAGGAAAATTCATAGATATTCAGCCACGCATCTTTTCCCCTACGTTTAAAACGCTCTCCATACCTTTGAGCCTGTTCCAAAATAGATGTAAGGTAAAAACCTCGCCCAAAATCAAGATATTTACGAGAATGCTCCAAATCGGGCCTTTCAACAACAACCGACGAGGAATGATACAGTCTCATTAAGTCAGTACCCCTTTTTCCTTCATATATTCCGTAAGGTCTTCCATAAGGTAGCGGGAACCAAACGTATGCAGGACATCGTAAGAAGGGACAATATAACCGTATAAAATACCCGATTTTTTCAAACGCTTATAAATCTCTCGCTGAGGAAGTTTCAGCAAGAGCGAGAGTTGTCCAATGCAATAGGTCACAAACTCAAGCGTTTTATTATCCATACCCTAAATATACATTATTCAAGTAAAAAACACCCCACTATATTCAAAAAGGCAAAGCCCCAAAAAATCATTTCCTGCCCCCATATTTTTTTCAAACTTTTTTCCCTCATCCTATTTTTTTTATTAATTTATGAGAGTAAAAGAGTTTTTGCTCTTGTTCTCTAGTCGAAATCAGCAAATTTCATCAGTACGGGAACGAGGCGAACGCTCACGCAGGCATACCGTTTTACGGCATGTTTCAGATTGTCTTATCAGCTACTTGGCTGGTTTTTGGTCACATAGACCATAGGCAACAGCCCGTTTGGGGCGTGGGTCGTTTGTGTTTATCGTACTAGGCAATGCTGAGCCTCGGCTAGGTAAATGCAACGACTTGCGCCTTTTTTGTTTCCTTACAAAAAATGGCATGGTTCCTTGCTGAGCAGGGGCGGAACTCATTAGGTTAAAACACAACCAATGAGGACTGTATGAAACATCTCAATAGAATCGCCGCTGCCGTAGCCTTTATTGCTACGACATTCCTTTTCACCGCCTGCGGTGGAGAATCTTTCACCGACCCGCGTGACGGTCAAAAATACAAAACCGTTAAGATTGGAGACCAGGTATGGATGGCGGAGAATTTGAAATACAAGGCCGGGGCACAAACTGTTGGCGAAGAAGGGAGTCACTTTGTATGGGATTCTGCACTTGTCGCATGTCCTGAAGGATGGCACTTGCCTAGTAAGGAAGAACTAGAAAGCATATCCTCGGATACAAGTTATTATAACATTTGGTCATCAACAGAAAAAGAGGATTTTTCAATAAAAGCATATCAACGAAATGGAACATCAATATTCCCAAATTATAAAAATCCATTTGGGATAACCCCTTATGTAAGATGTGTTCAAGGCGACGGAACAAAACAACCGAGATTTTCTGAATATAAAGGATACAAAGCTATTCGGATTGGTAGTCAAATATGGATGAAAGATTATTTGACAATTGAGTCTCCGAACAGTGTTTGTTATCTGGATGATTCCGAAGAGTGTTCCAAAGGACGCTATTATCCATATTCAGAAGCGATGAATATTTGCCCAGAAGGCTGGCATTTGCCATCAAAATCTGAGGCTGCAAAGTATATAAATAAATTAAAAAAAGAAGGAGCCGATCAAAAAAGTACAAGAGGCTACTATGATGTTAAAACGGAGTCATTTGAAAGTGTATTAAGTGAATCGATTTTTTGGACAAATTCTTTTGGCTACGCTGTTATAGATTTGTATTCTAGAAATAATTTAAAAGTTGATGAGTTTTACGAGATAAGAGAAGGACAATGGAAGCTTGCTGTCCGTTGCATCGCAGATACAGAAGACAAGGAGTGACAAACATGACCGTAAATTTTATAGTAAACGGACCCCTCAAGATTCCTACTATTTCAAAAATTATTCGTAAGAAAAGGAAGATGTTCGTAGATTCATCTACATTTTGGAAAAATGAGCAAGCGAAAGAAATCGCAAGTCGAAAAGGGTGCTACATTTTTGCAAGTGCATCTGGGACAGGATACACGCCCCTTTATGTTGGTAAAACAAATAAATCTTTTAAAACAGAATGCTTCCAAGCTCATAAGAAAACAAAATTAGATGAATTTCTAAAAAATGTTGGTAAATCCTCTTTATGGGTGTTTTTTATCGTTTTGGAACGTACAAAAGACTATATGGATGAAATAGACGCATGTGAATCGCTACTTATCCAAAAATGTAAAAGGGCAAATCCAGATTTGTTGAATGTCAGAAAACTGAAAGAACCTTTTTCGATTGAAGGAATACATGGCACCAAAAACTTGGGAAAGCCAACCTTAGCTGTTCGTAAACTAAAAAAATGTCTCAACCTCAATCAAATGAGGGAAAAATGATATTCCACAGATTATATTGGGTCTTGCTTATAGGTTCTTCTTTTTTCCTTTCTTCATGCTCTAACCATGAAGAAGTTGCATGCAATTTAGTCACTGATATTTTAAAAGAAAATTTCGGTGAAACATTTGATGCATTGGGAATGGAAACGGCAGAATGCAAGGCTGTCGAATTAGGGGAACCTGTTCGTAGTAGATATTACCATAACGCAAAAGCCTACTTGGACAACGGGAAAACGCTTAGAATTATAGTCGAAGTAAAATGGGATTCTGTTTATGTACAAATTCCTAACGAATCAATCATTCGCGACGACTAAGTTTTTTCGCGACAGTCTTTTGGCTATACTCATGATGTTTTTCACCTCCTGCATGGAGGTAGAACATCATGTTTATGAAAATAAAAACGATATCAAAATTCGCTTTGAAATTCTTGCCAATCACTCGATGGTTCAAATGTCAGATAACCAAACAGGCGGTGATGTCATGGGAGATGTAGCAACACAATTTCGTGCTGTTGACAAAGGGATGGTCGTTAAGGAATACAAACGTGAAAAAAACGGAGAAGCATATGATGTTGTTTCTGGAACATTTTCTGCTAATTCAAAAAATAAAGATTTTTCGGATTACGCACCACTGTTTGAAAAGGACAAAATAATTATACCCACTCCGTTTGACAATTCCGAGTGGAATGATGATAATTCCTACCTGTTTACAAATTCGACATATTCTGTTCATGTCGCCAAGGCTCTTTGCCCTACGGCTTCCGCCGCATACACCCTTCGGCACAACGGTCAAATTCGCGAGATTGATTTGAAAGTCAAAGGTGATTCATACATCGCAGAATTTCCAATCCTATGGTGGTTGAATGGAAATGTCGATGCTGTTGTCTTGACAAAATAAAAATGCGTTAGGGATAGTGTCCCCTTGGGGCGGCGCTGTGGCGCCGTTTTAGGAGGTGGGGGACGAGCGAAGCGAAAGTACAAAAGTTCGTGAGTGGCGCTCCAGAAGCAGTTGTGAACGCTGAACGCACAAAGCTTGCTACGCAACAAGATATTATTGCGAAGAATGAAGCCGCGCTGAAAGAGTTGAAGTAAAATCTTCTTTGCGAATCGCCGAAAGGCGAGGCAACAATCAAAAAATAGGTGTTCCCAGAACACCTATTTTTTATAGCCATCCCATAAAACCATACTTTATATAAAAAGGGCGGCCTAAGGCCGCCCTAAAAGCATATAACCCAAATTATTGATAAAGAGGGTGTTCTTTACAAAGAGCGATAATTTCTTCGCGAATCTTTTTCAAAGCTTCTTCATCATCTCTTGCTTGAATGGTGCGATCAATAATATCAGCAACCTTCACGCTATCTTCTTCTGTAAAACCGCGAGTAGTAATAGCTGCTGTACCAATACGCAATCCAGATGGATCAAAAGGTTTACGAGTATCAAATGGAATGGTGCTACGGCTAGTAGAAATGCCAACCTTTTCCAAAGCAACTTCTGATTCTTTACCAGAAACACCTTTAGAAGTCATATCTACAACCATAAGGTGGTTATCTGTTCCATCAGAAATAATTTTGTAACCACGTTTCATCAATTCATTTGCCATTGCTTGTGCGTTCTTAATAACATTCTTTGCATATTCCTGGAATTCTGGTTGCAAAGCTTCGTAGAATGCAACAGCTTTACCTGCATTGATGTGGTCATGTGGGCCACCCTGCATACCAGGGAAAAGGCCTTTATCAATAGCTTTGGCATATTGTTCTTTACACATAATAATTGCAGCACGTGGACCGCGCAAAGTTTTATGTGTAGTTGTTGTTACAATATCAAAATAAGGAACTGGGCTTTCAAGAGCTTTACCCGCAATCAAACCAGCGATATGAGAAATATCAGCCATAGTGATGGCGCCAACTTCATCTGCAATTTCTTTAAAGCGTTTCCAATCCAAGTTTCTGCTATAGGCAGAGAAACCAGCAAGAATCATTTTTGGCTTTTCACGAAGAGCAATTTCACGAACTTTATCCATATCAATGCGGCCAGTTTCTTTTTCTACTTCGTACTGAACAAAGTTGTAAAGCATACCAGAGAAATTTACTGGATGACCATGTGACAAGTGTCCACCGTGATCTAACTTAAGACCAAGCACTTTATCACCTGGTTTTAAAACAGCTAAATAAACCGCAGCATTAGCTGGTGAACCAGAAAGCGGTTGAACGTTCACGTGTTCGCAACCAAAAAGTTCTTTACAACGATCAATTGCCAACTGTTCCATTTCATCAATGACTTCGTTACCACCATAGTAACGCTTACCTACATAACCTTCACTATACTTATTAGTCAATACAGAGCCCATGGCTTCCATAACGGCTTTTGAAGTGTAGTTTTCTGACGCAATCAATTCAATGCCATATTCCTGACGTTCAGTTTCTTTCTGAATAATGTCATAAATAGCTGAATCTGTTTGTTGCAAATTTTTCATATGAACTCCTTGATTTGACTTAAAAATAGAAATTATTCATTTTTCAACAGAAGAATTTCCTTTATTTTCTTTAAGATTTTTCACTTCTTTTTTCTCAGAAAAAAGAGAAATCAAAACACCTGCAAGCATATAAAGTAAAACTGCCGATAAAAGACCTAAAATTTCAGACTGAGTTGCCGATGAAACAAAAAGAAAAAGAGCTATGGATAGCGGAATACAAAGAAGAAATAAAATTCCAGAAAGTTTACTATTCATAAAAATTTCATTTTCCTATTGATTTAAAATCTGGTAAAATTTGTTGGCAAGCACTATCTTGAGGTGGTTTGCGATAAATGGACAATGTCTTTTTAAAAAGGCCTTTCACAGAGGGAGAAATACTCCAGATATTACCTTTATTACATTTATCCACATCTTCTTTTAGCTTTGCTACAAAACGTCCTTTCTGAATACTGTAATCAAAAACTTCTGATTCAGGCAAAGAATCTGGCGACACTATTTTTTGCGTTTTTCCAAAATTTGCTTTAATCGTTTGCACGTAATAAAGAGAAGTTTCTTGCAATTCCTGAGAAACTTTCTGGCTAGAAATTCCAACACAAGAACGAATCGCCACAATTAAAATAACAATCAAAACTATCACCAAAACCACTGGCAAAACTTTTTTCCAAGGCAAGTGAATCGCTTTAACACCAAAAGAATCCAGATTTTCAGATTCTGAAAATTTCCAAAGTTTTATTCGCACTAAAAAAGAAGCACAATGCTTAGGAAACAAGAAACAAACTAACGCAATAACAGAAAAAAGTACACCAAAAACAATCAGTGCCGGAGACAAAATTTCTAAAAACGGCAAAACCGCTTCTTGTAAATTCTGAACTTGATTGTAGAGAACTTTATCTTCTGGGAAATTCTGTAATGCTAGTTTCCCTGTGAAATTATTATAACGCAACAAAGCTTTTTGAACAAGTTCTGTTGCAACTTCTGTCAAAGAACTCACCACAAAAAATGCGGCCCAGAGTAAAGCGGCTAACACTGTAAATAAGCCACCAAAAGTCCAGACAACACGTTTTGCAGATAAGAACATAATAACCTAACGGGCAGCAACTAACTCAGCAGCCATTTTCTTTGCCGCCATATAGTCTGTTTTTCCGGTACCAAGTTTTGGCATATTTTCCACTTGGAACGCAAAAGATGGAATCATAAGCGAAGGCATGCCTGAAGCACGTAATTCAGAAAGAAGATCCGCCGGCATTTTATCCATATTCTGGTAAAGAAGAACAATGCGTTCACCTTTAGCTTCATCGGCTACTGTTGTAACAGAATAATCGAAGCCATCCAAAATTTCTAAATCCTGAATAAACTTTTCTACAGCGCCAAGAGAAACCATTTCACCACCAAGTTTTGCAAAACGGCTATAGCGGTCAACAATGGTCAAGAATCCATCAGAATCGATATAACCTTTATCGCCTGTTCTATAGAATTTATTCCCATCAACCATAACAAAGGCATTCTTTGTTCTTTCCGGGTCTTTGAGATAACCTTCCATAACTTGGCAACCACCAATCAAAATCATTCCGGCTTCGCCGACTGGCAATTCTTCGTTGGTTTCTGGATCAACAATCAAGAACTGAGTACCTGGCAAAGCCATACCGACAGTACCACTCTTTGTGTTTACCTGCATTGTCAAAAAGTCACTTAACAAAACATTTTCCGTATTCACAGATGCAACAGGAGCTGTTTCTGTGCAACCATAACCTTCAAAAATTTCTTTACCAAACTTTACGCGGAATGCTTGCTGTAATTCCGGACGCAAGCGTTCAGCACCGGCAATAATTAAACGCAAATACTTGAACACCATCGGGTGAACCCAACGGTTGACAGCAAATGCGCGTAAGAATGTCGGCGTTCCCACAAAGAGCGTTACTTTAAATTCAGCACAAGCACGAGCCATTGTTTTAATATCTGTTGGGTCAGCAATTGTTACAACAGGGCAACCTTCCACAAGAGGCAAAGTCGTTGTCACTGTCAAACCAAATGAATGGAAAAGCGGGAGCTCGCAAAGCATAACATCATCTGTACAAACATTCATAATGCAAGCTAGCTGCTGAATATTTCCAATCATATTACGGTGCGACAAAACAACACCTTTAGGTCTGCCTTCAGAACCAGAGCTAAACAAGATAGTTGCAGTATCAGAAAGTTTAACACGCTTAAAATACAAGAATTGTAAAATTCTGGCCGGGATTAAAACTGCTTGCAATAAACAGAAAAGCATCTTGATTTTTGGAATACTTTTCATTACATCTTCTGCAAAAATAAGCTCGCAATTACCATCACCGATTTTTGAATAATCATTTCCACGATTTCTTAATTTTTCAAGGAACGTGCGGCTTGTAATAACCGTTTTAACGTCAGCTTGTTCAATACAGAAAGAAACGTTTGACGGAGAAGATGTGTAATTCAAATTGACCGTTGTTTTGCCAAGCATCCACAAGCCTAAATTCACTATAATTCCGGCTGGTGTCGGCGGAAGCATAATACCTACATTTTTTTCATTTTGAGTTATTGCTTTTAATTTTCCACCAAAGGCAAGG
>Ga0233372_1000242_pt1 | contig 25280 bp, 28 predicted proteins | sample ElkDunMinimDraft_4_FD_191538 | JGI IMG/M metagenome (GOLD analysis project Ga0233372, IMG submission 191538) | Fecal eukaryotic communites from dung pellets of Tule Elk in California, USA - Elk Dung D8 | ecosystem: Host-associated > Mammals > Digestive system > Large intestine > Fecal | place... | reverse complement strand
TGAAAAGTTAAGTTTTGCCGCTTTATATAACGGTGTAAACACAAACACAAACCAAATAAATATTGGAGTATTATCAATCTATTTTCACCATCCTTTTACATTTCCTGATTTTACAGATAAAACAATCAATCAAAATATATTAAAAGCGTACGAAGGCATCTATAAATCAGAACAATTACCCATAAAAATAAATGTTTTTATTAAAGATGGTAAGCTGAATGCACAAGCTATTGGACAACCATCTTTCCCATTAGCTGCAAAATCAAATACAGAATTTGCATTTGACACGGCAAAAATAAAAATAACGTTTAAAAAAGACGAATTCATTCTAAATCAATCGGATACAGAATACTTATTTATCAAAGAATAAAAAGACAAAATTCATCAAAATAATAATATTTTGATAAAAAAAGCATAGTTTATCAGCTATCAATTTGTTTAATTGATATTTATGATTAATTTTGCACTCCTTTAATTAGGAATGGAATGTTTAATTAAAATTTTTTTATTGTGGACAATTTAAGCTACAAAACTATTTCAGCTAACAAAGCAACTGTTCAAAAAGAATGGGTTGTTGTTGATGCTGAAGGTCATAACTTGGGTCGTTTATCTACAAAAGTAGCAATGCTTTTAAGAGGTAAGTACAAGCCAAATTATACACCACACGTTGACTGTGGAGACAATGTAATCATTATCAATGCTGAGAAAATCAATTTAACTGGAAACAAATTGAATGACAAAACTTACGTTCGTCATACAGGTTACCCAGGTGGACAAAGATTTTTAACTGCAAAAGTAATGCAACAAAAAAATCCAGCTTTATTAGTTGAGAAAGCTGTAAAAGGAATGTTACCTAAAAACAAATTAGGAGCGCAATTATTCCGTAATTTAAATGTATACGTTGGAGCTGCTCACAAACATGAAGCGCAACAACCTAAAACTGTAAACTTAAACGAGATTAAGTAATGGAAGTAATTCACAAAATCGGTAGAAGAAAAACTGCTGTAGCACGTGTTTATGTTTCTAAAGGAACAGGAAACATTACAGTAAACAAAAAAGAATTCGCAGTATATTTCCCAACTGCTACTCTACAGTACAAAGTTATGCAACCTTTAGCAATGACTGAAAATGCTGCTAACTTTGACGTTAAAGTAAACGTTTACGGTGGTGGTACTACAGGACAAGCTGAGGCAGTACGTATGGCTATTGCTAGAGCAATGTGTGAAGTTGATGTTGAAAACAGAGCAATTTTAAAACCAGAAGGTTTACTAACTCGTGACCCTCGTATGGTTGAGCGTAAAAAATTCGGTCAGAAGAAAGCTCGTAAGAGATTCCAATTCTCTAAACGTTAATATTTATTTATTATTAAAAAATCTAAGTTTTTGTTGCTCGCCTGCTGAGGCAGGAGGTAGTTTAGCATCTAAATGGTTAAGACCGAATTATTCGTCGCTACTTTTCCATTGCTAATCATCAAGAACGTAAACTATTCACAAAAATGGCAAACAAAGTAGAAGTTAAAGAATTACTAGAAGCAGGTGTTCATTTTGGACACATGACTAGAAAGTGGAATCCTAACATGGCGCCTTACATCTACATGGAGCGTAATGGAATTCACATTATTAATTTATATAAAACTGCAGCTAAAATCGAAGAAGCTAACGAAGCTTTAAAAAAGATTTCTGCATCAGGTCGTAAAGTATTATTTGTTGCGACTAAAAAACAAGCGAAAGACATCGTTGCTGAAAAAGCAGCAGCTGTAAACATGCCTTACATCACTGAAAGATGGCCAGGTGGTATGTTAACTAACTTCGTAACTATTCGTAAAGCTATCAAAAAGATGGCTTCTATCGATAAAATGAAGAAAGATGGTACTTTCATGACTTTATCTAAGAAAGAACGTTTACAAGTTGACCGTTTAAGAGCTAAGTTAGAGAAAAACTTAGGTTCTATTGCGGACATGACAAGATTACCAGCTGCATTGTTTATTGTAGACATTAAAGCTGAACATATCGCGGTAAAAGAAGCTCAAAAATTAAACATTCCAGTATTTGCAATGGTTGATACTAACTCTGACCCACGTCAAGTTGATTTCGTTATCCCTGCAAACGACGATGCTTCTAAATCGATCGAAAAAGTTTTATCTTTAGTTACTGGTTCAATTGCTGAAGGTTTAGCTGATAGAAAATCTGAAAAAGATGATCAACCAGCTCCTGCAAAAGAAACTGCTGAAACTCAAGAATAATATCAAACAAGATAAGTCGTTAGCAGAGAGCTTTTACAAGTCCTCACTAACGGCTTTTTTTAATCAAAATTAGATAACAATTTAAATTTTATATACAATGGCAAATATTACTGCTGCAGACGTAAATAAATTAAGACAAATTACAGGTTCAGGAATGATGGACTGTAAAAAAGCTTTAGTTGAAGCTGAAGGAGATTTCGAAAAAGCAGTTGAAATCTTACGTAAAAGAGGACAAAAAGTTGCTGCTAACCGTTCAGACCGTGAGTCTTCAGAAGGTGCTGCTGTAGCTGCAATCAATGCTGACAAAACAGTTGGTATTGCTTTAACTTTAAACTGTGAAACTGACTTCGTTGGTAAAAATGAAGGTTTCGTAGCTTTAGCTAATGAATTAGTTCAAAAAGCTTTATCTTTCAATACTTTAGAAGATTTATTAGCTTCTCAATACAATGATTCAATTACAGTTGCTGAAAAATTAATTGAGCAAACTGGAGTTATTGGAGAAAAAATTGAAATTGGTAGCTTTAACAGAATTGAAGGTGCTTTCGTAGGTTCTTACGTTCACTCTGGTAAAATTTCTGTTGTTGTTGCTTTATCTGCTAACGTTGATGGTGCTGAAGAAGTTGCTAAAAACGTAGCGATGCAAGCGGCTGCAATGAACCCAATTGCTTTAAACGAAGCTGGAGTTGATGCTGCAGTTATCGAAAAAGAAGTTGAAATTGCTAAAGAGCAATTAAGAGCTGAAGGAAAACCAGAAGCAATGTTAGAAAACATTTCTAAAGGTAAAATCCAACGTTTTTACAAAGACAATACTTTAGTAAACCAAGATTATATTAAAGATGGTTCTATGAGTGTTGCTAAATATGTATCTTCTGTAGATGCTAATTTAACAGTTACTGCATTTAAACGTGCTGCTTTAGCATAATTAAATACAAATTTATATATAAAAAAACCGAACATTAAATGTTCGGTTTTTTTTATTTATCATCTGCAGATGGACCATAGATTCCAGGCACAGCAATATCTAATAATCGCATATAAACAGTTAACTGACCACGGTGGTGAATTAAATGGTTTGTTACAATAAAGCGTAAAGCTCCAGCTTTAGGAATAGTAGAAATTATATAATCGCCAGCTTTTAATGTCCAATTGGTAAAATAATTTTCTTCGGCTAAATTTTCGATAATTTCTTTATTTGCATTGTAACTATTTTCTATAGAAAGTTTTAAATCTTCAACTTTATTATAGACCAAGGGCTTATAATCTGTTTGTAAATCAAAAACATCAGAGGTTAAAGCCAAAGCTACCCAGCCATGCAATTCAACAATATGATTTGCTAATTGACCCAAAGTCATCGATTTTGGGTGAGGTTTAAAATCGAATTTATCGTCAGTCAAATTATTTAAAACACGTAACGTATTATTTTTTTCGTGTTCAAGTTCTACTAATAATGATTTTTGAATACTCATATTTTAAAATTTTAATTTTACGCATTAAGTGTTTTATACATTTGTAAGGCTTTACCGTCTGAAAGCATTGAAACAAAATGTGAAATATGTAGCAAACGCTCATATACATTAGTTTGTTCAAACTTGAAACGTTCTGGTAATAATTTTAAAATCATCGAATCGTAAGCAGACTCTTTTTGATCAAATTTATTGGTATAAGCCGAACAAAACTTATCTAATAAAAAATTTATAACTTGGTAACCAATAATTTCCTTTTCAATCACATCATTCGCATTATAAACCTTTTTAATACAAATTTTTAATATTTCGTTTATCTGTTCTTTAAAACGACTTTTATCCATTAAAGCACAAGTAAACTCACCGTTTAAAATAGCTTCTTCGTTCTCTAAAAATATTTTTACAGCATCTTGAATTAACGAATTTATTGCAACGGCACGCAAGTACGAAATTTTATCTTCGACACTCAAAAGTTGCTCGTATTTTTGCTGATCGATAGCTCCAGTTAAAGGTTTTAGGTAGTTCTGAATTAATTCTGAATCTATCCATTGCAAATTAATTCCGTCTTCAAAATCAATAATTGTATAACAAATATCGTCGGCAGCTTCAACCAAAAAAGTTAGCGGATGTCTTTTATAACGAATATGATCAGAGGAATCTGAAGTAGAAATTAGACCCAAATCTTTAGCAATTTCATCAAAAGCAAGCTTATCACTTTGAAAGAAACCATATTTTTTGTCTTGTATTTGACTCGTTGGTTTTTTAGGCAAACTTTCCTTCGGATATTTCATAAAAGCACCTAAAGTGGCGTAAGATAAGCGCAAACCACCGGTTACTCCAGGTCGATTACTTGCAAGAACCGAAAAACCATTTGCATTACCTTCAAAATCAATCAAATCTTGCCATTCTTTGTCAAATACTTGATCTTTATATTTTAATCCATTACCACTTTTAAAAAATTCACCAATGGCACGCTCGCCAGAATGTCCAAAAGGCGGATTTCCAATATCATGAGCCAAAGAGGCAGCGGCAACAATAGTTCCAAAATCATTATAAGAATGACCAAATTTAGTGCCTAAATACGGATATTTTTCTAGAATTGCTTTTCCAACCACACGACCTAAAGTACGCCCAACAACAGATACTTCTAAACTGTGTGTCAAACGCGTATGTACAAAATCGGTTTTAGACAATGGAATTACTTGTGTTTTATCTTGTAGGCTTCTAAAAGCACTCGAAAATATAATACGATCATAATCCGAGTCATACCCCAAACGCATATCGTCTTGATCGATACGTAAACGTTTGTGCAGATCACCTTGTCTGGTTAAAGACAATAATTTTTCCCATTTCATCATAGCTATTAACCTAAAATAACCCTCTAAAATAAGCGTAAATAATTAAAAAAGCTAAACCTGTAGCTAAAACAATTAACGCCCAACGTAATCTTTTTGAACCTTCTAACTTATCTTGCTTTCTTAAAAAATAAAACTTAAGAAATAAATTTGCGAACATAATAAGTACCAATATTTGTAATATTACATATTGTAACTGAATATCTGGATTTGCATATTTATTTAATAAATAGGCAAGAATTAAAAAAATGAATAAATATTTATTTAGAAATTGGAATATTTTTGACATACTTAAATTTTAAGTTTACTTTGAATAATATTATTTTTTACAGATTGAAAAACTAACTGCTGTGCTTGTGCAAAAGACAAATTATATTTACGTTCCATTGTTACAAACTCTGGAGGATATTGACTTAATAAAAAATTGTAATACGAATCTAATAGATTTTGATTTGGCAATTTAAATTCAAATTCTAAATCAAAACGGCGACGTAAAGCAGAATCAATCATTTGAATTTGATTGGTTGCTGCAATTAAAATTGATTTTTGTGGAAAATAATCCATCAATTGTATAATAGCATTAACTACACGTTTCATTTCACTATTATCATTAGAATCATAATCACGAATCTGGCCTAGTGAATCGAATTCATCTAAAAGTAAAACAGAGGCTTCGTACTGAACTTCTTTAAATAAAGCTTCGACATTTTTAGCGGTTTCACCTAATTTAGATGAAATAATAGTTGCCAAATTAATAACCACAAGTTTTAAATTAAAATGCGTTGCAATTGCCTTTGCCATATGTGTTTTACCACAACCTGTTATACCATAAAGTAAAATTTTATTAGCAACGGGTAACTTGTATTGTAATAAATCGTTTTTAAATTGATATTCGAGCAAAAATTGATTCATTTTAACTTTTAAATCGTCATCTAAAAAAACTTCATCAATTGAAACTTTACTACGCTCTAAAAAATAATTGTTCATGATTTATATATAAAAAAACAGTACATAAAAGTACTGTTTAGTTTTTTATTGTTTTAATTCTTCGGCCACTTTTTCCAATTCAGAATACCAATCTTCACCAAAACGACGAATTAAAGCCGGTTTTAAAAATTTATAAACAGGTACGGCTAATTCTTTTCCTAAAATACAAGCGTCGTTGCAAATATGCCAACGATGGTAATTTACTGCTGAAAATTCGGAATAATCGCGAATACGAATAGGATACAAGTGGCAAGAAATTGGCTTTTTCCAATCAACTTTACCTTCGTTATAAGCCTGTTCAATACCACATAAAGCCGTATCTCCATCAAAAATAACATAAGCACAATCGGCGCCATTAATTAATGGCGTTTCAAATTCACCGTCCGATCCTACAACCCAAGTACCTTGCTCTTCAATAGCTTTTATACCTTCAGGTCTAAGATATGACTTAATAATAGGATAAATATCTTCTAAAATTTTATTCTCTTCTTCGGTTAACGGTGCACCAGCATCCCCATCTACACAACAAGCTCCTTTACAAGCTGTCAAATTACAAACAAATTCTTTTTCGAAAATTTCTTCAGAAACAATCGTTTTACCAAGCTGAAACATATTTTGATACTGTATTTAAAAAAACAAAGATACTGATTATAATAACTAACTCAAAACTCAATAATTAGCCTAAAAACAATGTTTTTTTAATAGATAAAATAAAAAATAACAGTATTTTTGCATGAAATTTAAAAAATATTCATTTAAGATGGAATTTAACTTTAAAGAGATAATAACAGCCTCAATGGTATTATTTGCTGTTATTGATATTATTGGTAGTGTACCAATTATTGTAGATCTACGCCAAAAAGTTGGTCATATCCAATCCGAAAAAGCATCAATAGTTGCTGCTGTAATTATGATTTCTTTTTTATTTTTAGGTGAACAAATTTTGAATTTAATTGGGATTGATGTTAAATCGTTTGCGGTTGCAGGTGCATTTGTTATATTCTTTTTAGCTTTAGAAATGGTTTTAGGAATACAATTGTATAAAGATGACCAACCTAACACAGCATCAATAGTTCCGTTAGCGTTCCCTTTAATTGCAGGAGCAGGAACTATGACAACAATATTAGCCTTAAAGGCAGAATATCAAACTATAAACATAATTTTTGCAATACTTTTAAATATTTTAGTTGTTTACGTGGTATTAAAATTATCTCCATATATAGAAAAAAAATTAGGCAAAAATGGTCTAGGAGTTATTCGTAAAGTTTTTGGTGTAGTACTTTTAGCTATTGCTGTAAAACTATTTACCACTAACATTAAAGGATTATTTTAATTATGCTTTACGATGTTCTTATAGTAGGAGGAAGTGCAGCTGGAGTTTCGTGCGCATTAATTTTAGGATCGGCAAATAAAAAACCATTTGTTGAAAATAAAAACATTGGAATTATTGCACACCAAAAAGCTTCGGCCTTACAAAATGGTTTATATAATAACGCCTACGGAATTCCGGCAGGAACTACTGGAGCTAATTTATTAGTAGATTCATTAGATCAGTTAAAAAATACGTATCCTAATATTATTTGTATAGAAAACGAAAAAGTTATTAAAATTGAACGACTAGTTAACTCATTTTCTGTAACTACAAATAAAGATCAAAAACTAGAAACAAAGCTATTAGTTATAGCAACTGGGAATGGAACGATGGACATTGAAGGGTTGGAAGAATATATTGAACCCCATCAAAAATCGATAGTTAGCAAAAACAGAATTCAATTAAAAAATATTGATCATAAAATAACTGAAGGATTATATGTAGCTGGAACATTAGCAGGGCATAGAAGCCAATTATCAATAGCCGCAGGAAGTGGAGCGATGGTAGCAACAGATATTTTAGTGAGTTGGAATGATGATAATGAAACTCAATCACACGATTCAATCAAAAAATAAATAAAAACTCCCGAAAATATTTTCGGGAGTTTTTATTTATTTTAAAAGTTACTAATCTATTTTAATAGCAGTAACATTTTTATCTATTTTGTTAACCAAACCAACTAAAACTTTACCAGGACCAAATTCAAAAAATTCGGTAGCGCCGTCAGTAATCATTTGTTGAACAGATTGTGTCCATTTTACAGGAGCCGTTAACTGGATGATTAAATTTCTTTTAATTTCGGCTGGATCAGAAATAGCAGTTGCAGTAACATTTTGATAAACCGGACAAATTGGTGTTAAAAATACAGTAGCTTCGATTGCTGCAGCAAGTTCTTCTCGAGCTGGTTCCATCATTGGCGAATGAAAAGCACCACCAACAGGTAAAATTAAAGCACGTTTTGCTCCAGCTTCTTTCATTTTCTCACAAGCTAATTCTACAGCCTTATACTCTCCAGAAATTACTAATTGTCCGGGACAATTGTAATTAGCTGCTACTACAACACCATCAATACTAGCACAAATTTCTTCAACCTTTTCATCAGCTAAATTTAAAACTGCTGCCATTGTACTCGGGGTAATTTCGCAAGCTTTTTGCATTGCTAAAGCACGTTGAGAAACTAATTTTAATCCATCTTCAAAAGACAAAACTCCATTAGCAACAAGTGCCGAAAACTCACCTAATGAATGTCCTGCTACCATCTGAGGTTCAAAATCAGGATAAATTTTAGCTGAAATTACAGAATGTAAAAAAACTGCTGGTTGTGTTACTTTAGTTTCTTTTAGTTCATCTGCTGTTCCTTCAAACATGATATCAGTAATTCTAAAACCTAAAATACTATTTGCTTGTTCGAATAATTGTTTTGCAACTTCAGAAGTTTCATATAAATCTTTACCCATACCCGTAAATTGGGCACCTTGACCTGGAAAAACGTATGCTTTCATATATTATGATATTTTTTTCGTTTGTTGAGCTGCAAATGTACTAATAAATTCATAATGAGTATAAACAAAAAAAACTGCCTAAAAAGACAGTTTCTTAACCCTAAATTTAATTTACGAAGTTTTTAATAAGCCAAAACTTAATAAAAAACATATTATTGCCTATATAATTTGTTTCGTATATTCTATAGATGCATAAAAAGTAAAAAGGTTGCGTTGAATCTTACATTTATTTTTAAAAAATTAAAAATTAAAAGTTACACCACCTAAAAGGTTAAACATAGCTTGAGGATAATACCCTGCACCTTCAATAGTTTTCACTTGTAATGGATTAGACCAGTTATCGTTATAAGTATAATAATATCCGTTAGAAATATATTTTACGTTAAAAATATTATTTAACAAAACTGAAAATTGAATGGATTTAAAAATTTTATTAGGAATCCAATTATAATTAATATTAATGTCATTAACAAAATAAGCTTGTAATTTAGAGGCTTTTGTATCAGTATTTCCCATATATTGTTCACTAACGTATTTCGTGAGGAAAGTTAATTGCAAACCTTGAATTGGAATATAAGTTATTGCATTTGAAGCAACAAAATTAGGTGAAAACGCAATATTAGTTTTGCCAAGATTTAAAATATCTCCATCCCATTCTGTTTTAAAATCTAAATTTTTATTCGAAGAAATTGATACAGAAGGAGCTATAAATAATTTGGGCATAATTTGTACAGTACCATCAAGCTCAATCCCTAATCGATAACTATCACCAACATTTTCTCGTATTGGAGCTCCCACATCATTAAGTGCACCAGTAACAACTAATTGATTTTTATATCGCATATAAAAACTATTGATATTAAATTTAGTTTTAGCGTTATTAAAGCGCCAGCCTAATTCAAAATCGTTTAATTCTTCCGGCTTAGGACTTCCATTTTCATAATCATTTCTATTTGGCTCACGATGTGCTTTAGCATATGAAAAATAAAGACTGTTATTAGAATTCATCACATAATTAATTCCTCCTTTAGGATTAAAAAAGGAAAAATTATCGTTAACGAAACCAGTATCGAGACTATTGGCTTTATAATTTACAAGTCGGAGTTGCATATCACCATACAAGCTTAATCTGTCAGTAAGGTCATAAGTTACTTTTACATATGAATTAAGGTCTTTTTTTGATGAATGATCAAAATAATAGCGTTGATAAGGTTGAGCCATAACAGCCTCTTTAGTCCATAAAACTTTACCAATATGATCGCCATCATATTTATTTGCGGCACCTCCAACAACTATATTCCAATTATTTTTAGAATAAGTACCCGAAAAAACTAATCCATAAAAATCATTATCCAAAATTTTGCGTCGAACTAAATCAGTACTAGAAATAGAATTATCAGCAGATAATAAATTATAATCGGCAACATTTTCACCAGATTTGTAATTTTCAAAAAAACCATATCCTTTAGTATAATGCAATGCAAAATGTGTAGTAAAAGTATTAGCCCATTGCTCAGTCCAATGCAATTGGTAATGGTTTTGTGTATAATTATCCACTTCATTATCATAAAACTTCATTATACCATTCGAATCATAATAAATTCCCGAAGTATTAAATCTCCGATTTGTTTTTAACAATTCTTTATCTTCAATTCCATTCCAAGCTTGGTAGGTTATTTCTTTACCTCCAAAAGCCAGTACTTTAAATAATGATTTTTTAAATTTATATGAACCCTGTAAAAAATAAGATTGTAAATCTGAAGTAGCTCTTTCAATATATCCATCAGAAGATATTTTTGATAAACGACCCGAAAGTTCTAGTTTGTCATCAATTAATCCTGTTGAAAATTTAACTGTGTATTTTTGGGTATTAAAACTACCTAACGAAGTTGCCACGGATCCAGAAGCTGCTTTAGATTGGGCATCTGTTAATAAATTTAAACTTGCGCCAAAAGCTGCCGATCCGTTAGTTGAAGTTCCAACGCCACGTTGCAACTGAATATTTTCGGTGCTTGATGCAAAATCGGGTAAATTAACCCAAAAAGTTCCTTGAGATTCAGAATCATTATACGGAATTCCATTAATTGTAACATTAACTCGTGTTGCATCGCTACCACGAACGCGAATACCGCTATAACCAACTCCGTTACCTGCATCAGAAGTAGAAACAACCGAAGGCATATAGTTTAAAAGTATTGGAATATCTTGACCTAAATTTCTTTTAGAAATTTCTTTTTTGGTCAATGTAGAATGAGCAATTGGCGTTTTATCAGTAGCTCTGATTGCTGAAATAACTACTTCATCTAAATTTGATACCTTAACCGTATCTGCTTGTTTAGTTTGTGCCAAATTAATTTGGCAAATTAGAAACGCACAAACTAAACCTAAAATTGAATTTTTCATTCGTAAAAAAAATTACAAATAAAAAGGGGTCAATTATTTAATTGTGTTAAAATTAATGATTGAAATGTTTTGTCGAGAAATATTTGGCTAGGAGCCAAAATTACATAGCGTGCACTCTATGTCTCTCTAATGTTTCCCTTGGCAGCATTACCTGCCCAGGTTCAACGGGTATAATCTCAGCCGTATAGGCACCCCTTTTGAGATAAACAAATTTATAATTAAAATTATAAATTAAAATTTTTTCGAAGATTTTTTTTTATGCTTAAATTTTTCTTATCGTCTAAGCGTTTTTTTATTACCCGTTTTGGAATTTTTGTAGTAATCCGTTTTTCATCTATTTTTAAATCGTTGAAAATTAAAGTATATAATTTATTTACAGCAATTTCTTTATTTTTAAACTGACTACGAGTTTCACTACATGAGATTATAATATCGCCTTCAATAGATATTTTATTTTTCCACTTATCAAGTAATCTCTCCTTTTCAGATTCTGTAAATCCTAACGATTTATATATATTAAAAAAAATAATTATTTTAGTAGAAACTTTATTAATATTTTGTCCGCCAGAGCCAGAACTTCTAACAGCTTTAAACAAAATTTCTTTTTTTATAACTTCAAAATTCATTTTTTAGGTTGATGTGCCTCTTTCAGTAAATCATTTACCGTTTTTACAGGATTAAATGTTTCAATAGGAACTTCAACAAAAATAGAAATCCAATCTGCCATAGCTCCATTCCAAAGTCCAGGAAGTTCGTATGCTTTTAAATCTCGACCTTCGTGAGTTTTATGAACTATAAAACCAGTATTAGAATCTATATATTGTGTTAAATCAAATTTTTGACCATTATGTCTTTTAATACCACACACAATATCTACAGGATTAAAATGAGTAGATTGAGATAAAATTAAGCGTTGGCTTAAATTCGTAACATCAATTTGAGCAGATTCAATAATTTGTAAGCTAATTTCACCTTTATCGTTTTTAATCCAAAATGGACCTCCACCTGCTTCACCTTCATTTTTTACCATTCCACAAACACGTATCGGACGGTCTAGTTTATTATAAACAAAATCCTTAATTTCATTTAAACTACTGTTTGTCTTAATCTTATGTGGAATAAAAATATTAAGATCTTTTTCCATGTAATTTAATATCTCAATAATATTTTCAGTTTTTTGTACTGAATCGAATTTATTTAAAATATTAAAAATAATTTGTTGATGCTTTATTAAAATACCTCCAATAACTTTTTTATTAAAAATTATTAGTTCTAAATTTCTATTTGCAACATTATCAATATTACGAATGAATACAATATCTGAATTCAACTGATTTAAATTTTCAATCAACGCACCATGACCACCTGGTCTAGTCAATAATTGATTCTCATTATCTCTGAAAAATTTATTATCAAGATCAAATGCAACACTATTTGTACTAGTCATTTGAGTTGAAAATGTAGCCGTAATGTTATTCTCATTTTCAGAGATAATATCTCTAAAATCTTTTTCAAATCCGTCAGATACGGTAAAATGTATTTTTGGATCATTACCCGACATTCCCAAAGCTTCTTCAATATGTTTATGTACAGGTGTGTGATAAACTTCACTTTCGGGATTATGAAAAGTAATTAAACCTTTGGGCTTGTTTGTAAAATTTAAATATTTTTCATCTAACATCACTTTTACGAAACAAAGAATTTTATGATCGGAAGATAGTGAATTGTAGTTCACAAAGATTTTTAAACATTGCTGCTGGACTATATTGTAAAAACTAAATTTATCTAATCCAATAATAAATGTTTGTAATTCATGAGCTTCATACTTATTGATGTAAGAATTTATGCTTTCATTTTCGGGATTATATTTTGAAACAAAATCTGTTAAAAATTTAAACATACGAGAGGCAGCACCAGAAGCTGGTACAAATTTTTCTACATCTAAATCTTTAACGTTATTATTATAGAAAGAAACCGTAATATTTTTTTCAGAATCTGAAAGTGTTTTTATACCATCGTTTACAGTCGCTACTCTAACCAAGTTAGTAGGAATTGTTCCTTTAGTACATTTATTGTATTGATCAACAATTTTATCTATGTCAATATTTTGTTCGTTTAGCAATTTTAAATCTGAACTAGATAAAGAATCTTTTAAATTAAATATTTGCATGTCGTAATTTTATACTAACGATAACTCCTAATTCTTGAAATTATTATTTAGTTAATGTTTTTATATTTTTGACATTTTTCTCCATCTTAAATATGAAGAAATAGCCAAAAATGTTAAAATTATATATTGCAAAGATAATAATTTTAAATCTCTAGATACAAATAAAGGAACAATCATTACATTTCCTAATGTCCAAAGCACCCAGCTCTCAACTTTTTTGAGTGCCATATACCACATTGCGACAAAAAATATGGCTGTTGTTAGCAAATCTATAAAAGTCAAAATAGTGATCTTAATGTTAAAAAGCATATAAATAATATATACGAGAATGAAAGTGAAAATGCCTATTACTATTCCTAACACTTTTTGTTTTGTTGAAGTTCGAGATATTTTTAACGATTCATTACCATCAGATTTGCTGTATTTCCAATTATACCACCCATAAATACTCATAACAGAAAAATAAGCGTTAACTAACATGTTTCCAACATCGTTAGTCAAATACAATAAATATACTGTTATTCCAGTAGATATTAGCCCTGTAGGATAAACCAAAATATTTTCTTTACGCGCATACCAAACGCTTAAAATTCCCAGAATAAAACACAAAAACTCAAGTAAGAAATTAATACCCGAGGTTTGATTTAATGAAGTAAGTAAAAAATCTAACATAGTTTATGTATCAAAAAAATGAGCATTATTTTCAAATGCAGTTCCAATAACAACAATATCAGCACCATTAGTAAAAGCCATTTCTATCTGTTTCGCGCTTTTAATACCACCACCCACAATTAAAGGACAAGTAATATTTGACTTAACTTGCTTAATAACATCAATTGGTACTGGAAAAATAGCGCCACTTCCAGCTTCTAAATAAATCAGCTGATTTCCCATCCAATTTCCGGCAGTAGCAGTGTCAACAATTAAATTAATATCGTCAGACTTTATTGGTTGTGTTTGGCTTATGCGTTGCACTGCAGTTTCCTTACCTCCATCAATCAAAATATATCCTGTAGAAATAATTTCTAATTGAGTATTTTTTAAAATTGAAACAGAGTTTACTTGGTGCTCAATTAAATACTTTGGATTACGGCCAGAAATAAGGTTTAAAAACAAAATTGCATCGGCATGTTTACTAATTTGAGATGGATCGCCAGGAAATAAAACTATAGGTAAATCCAAATTATTTTTTAGCTCCAAAATAATTTCGTCAATTATGTAGTTCGTTACAACGCTACCACCAATAAAAATATGAGTAGCTGGTGATTGCTTAATTTTTTCAATTAAAAATGGAAGCTTATCTAAATCGATCTTATCTGGATCAATTAAAATAGCTAATAATTTCAGCTTATTTTTAACCGAGTTTACAATTTCTTTATAAAATTTATTGTTTTCTGTTGGCATAAACTAGCGTATAATTCTCAATTTCTTTATAAAAGATATCGAAATCCATTTTTTGATTATTAAAATTTAAAACCGCTTGGGCTTTTTGATCCTGGATTTTAAATGGCGAAACCATAATATGATCCAAAAAACTGATTCCTAACTCATTCATTATTTTAAAAATAGATTCTTTAGCGCCCCACAAAACAGTTAATGTACGTATTTTATCAGAATCTTCTAAATCGTTTAGGAAGCTTTCATTAGAAAATTTATTTGCAATACGTAAAACTTTATCGCGTCGCAATTCTATATCAATTCCAATTTCTTCCTCACTGATTGCTATAACAGAGAAGTCGAAAGAATGTGTAATCGAAATTTTTTTACCGTCTAATAAACTCGGTTTTCCAACTTCGTCATAACGTAGATCATGATCCGTATATCCACAATGTTGCAACAACATTCTAACCGCTAAAAATCCTTTTTTATGTGATTCTGACTTCATTCCAGAAACACGATCCAAGCTTGAAGGCTTTAAAACAACGTTTTTAAATAGAAAGTCAAAATTTTCAGTAATCTTCCAAATATAAATATCTGTATTCGAAGTAAAATTTATTTTTTTAAAAAATGCCATTTAGTTATTTGTTATACAAAGTGTTATAAACGTTTTAAAATAATAAAAAAATTAATTAAAAAACGTAACTTTGTAAAAATTTTGTTTACACAAATATACGATAAACGATGAGTAAAGAAACGATACCTTATGTACCTTATAAAGTTAAAGATATTTCTTTAGCTGCTTGGGGAAGAAAAGAAATTGAATTAGCTGAAGCAGAAATGCCAGGTTTAATGGCTTTAAGAGCTGAATATAAAGATGAGCAACCTTTAAAAGGCGCTCGTATTGCTGGATGTTTGCACATGACAATTCAAACAGCAGTTTTAATTGAGACATTAAAAGCATTAGGAGCTGAAGTTACTTGGTCTTCTTGTAATATTTTCTCAACTCAAGACCAAGCTGCTGCTGCAATTGCAGATGCGGGAATTCAAGTTTACGCTTGGAAAGGTTTAGATGAAGAATCTTTTGATTGGTGTATTGAGCAAACGTTATTCTTTGGTGAAGATCGTCAGCCATTAAACATGATTTTAGATGATGGTGGAGATTTAACAAATATGGTTATTGACCGTTACCCTGAATTAGTTGCAGGAATTAAAGGTTTATCTGAAGAAACTACAACTGGAGTTCACCGTTTATACGAAAGAGTTAAAGCTGGAACTTTACCAATGCCTGCAATCAACGTAAACGATTCGGTTACTAAATCTAAATTCGATAACAAATACGGATGTAAAGAATCTGCAGTAGATGCAATTCGTCGTGCTACAGATTTAATGTTAGCTGGAAAACGCGTGGTTGTTTGTGGATACGGTGACGTAGGAAAAGGAACTGCTGCTTCTTTCCGTGGAGCTGGTTCTATTGTTACAGTAACAGAAATTGATCCAATTTGTGCTTTACAAGCTGCAATGGACGGTTTCGAAGTTAAAAAATTAGATACGGTTGTTGGAAATGCTGATATCGTCATTACAACTACAGGAAATAAAGATATCGTTGTGGGTCGCCACTTCGAGAAAATGAAAGATAAAACGGTTGTTTGTAACATTGGTCACTTCGATAACGAAATCGATATGGCTTGGTTAAACGCAACTTACGGATCTTCGAAAAAAGAAGTTAAACCTCAAGTTGATATTTACAATGTAAACGGAAACGATATTATTATTTTAGCTGAAGGACGTTTAGTAAACTTAGGTTGTGCTACAGGTCATCCATCTTTTGTAATGTCAAACTCATTTACAAACCAAACATTAGCTCAAATTGAATTATGGAAAAATTCGGCTAATTATGAGAATGATGTTTACATGTTACCAAAACATTTAGATGAAAAAGTTGCTGCTTTACACTTAGCTAAATTAGGGGTTGAGTTAGAAACTTTATCTGAAGGACAAGCTGCATATATCGGAGTTGAGGTTCAAGGACCATTCAAACCAGAATATTACAGATACTAGTTTTTAGTACTATATAAAATGAAAAAAGTCGGGAGAATATTCTTCCGACTTTTTTTGTGTTTTTAAACTGAAAAATAAAATTTGTAATTAAACCTGAATATAAAGAATTAGAGTACTGTTTGGAACTAAAGCCATAGCAACTAAAAAAGGCTATCAATATTTAATTGATATAAAAACTAATAAAATACTTTTTGAATTGAAAAAAGATGATCGTATTTTTAATTTAGATTATAATAAAATTAGAAGTTGATTCGTTTTAGTAATAAAAATATTTCAAAATGAAAAAATTAATTTTATCTGGTGCAGCTTGTGTATTTTTACTTGTATCATGCAAAACAAAACAAGTAGAACAAATTGAAGAAAATAGAACAACGCAAATTTCTGACATAAAAGCCGATGCAAAGAAAGATGTTAGACAAGTAAAAGCTTTTCGAAAAAATCGTAATGCAACTTTAGAAAAAGATTGGCATAAAAGTATGCAAAAAGCTAAAATAGATTTAAGAGAAGCCACTCAAAAACTAGAAATTGCAAAAGTAAATCATGATAAAGAAGCTGAAAAAGTTGCACAAAGCGCTTATAATGATGCGCAAAAAACTTTTAATGAAGCTGTCGTTTTAAGAAAAAGACATAATGCTCGTATAGAAAATGATTGGCACAAAACCATGAGAGCCGCCAAAGCAGATTTACAAAAAACAACTCATAAACTTGAGGATGCTAAAGCAAAACACGATAAAGAAGCCGAAAAAATTGCACAAAGCGCTTATGACAGTGCACTAAAAACATTTGACGAAGCCGTAGCTTTACGCAAAAATCACAATGAAGAAGTAGAAAGTGATTTAAAAAATGCGACAGAACGTGCTGAAAACAGATTTTATGCTGTAGAGAAGAAATTAGCAGAGGCTAAAATAAATCAAAATAAAGAGGCCGAAAAAGTTGCTCAAGAATCTTACAACAAAGCGATTCAAGATTTAGAAAATGTGCGAGACACAACTACTAAGTTACTTAATGAATCAGATACACGATTAAAGAATTTGACAAAAAAATAAAACAAAACCCACTAAAATAGTGGGTTTTGTTTTTTGTAAGATATATAAACTTATGCTTCAAATGGTAATATAGAAACGTAAGATTTGTTATCTTTTTTCTTTTGGAATTTAACAACTCCATCAACTTTAGCATGTAAAGTATGATCTTTACCCATGTAAACATTTTCACCTGGATTGTGTTTAGATCCTCTTTGTCTTACAATAATGTTCCCTGCAATAGCAGCTTGACCACCATAAATCTTAACACCTAAACGTTTCGATTCTGATTCTCTACCATTCTTCGAACTACCGACACCTTTTTTATGAGCCATGTTGTGTAAAATTAAATGTTAATACCTTCGATTACAATTTGTGTTAAAGCTTGACGGTGACCATTTTTCTTTTGGTAACCTTTTCTTCTTTTCTTTTTGAAGATGATAACTTTATCTCCTTTTAAGTGCTTTAAAACTTTAGCTCCTACAGAAGCTCCTTCTACAGCTGGGGCGCCTAAAGTAATTGTTCCGTTATTGTCTACTAAAAGAACTTTATCAAAAGTGATAGTTGTTCCTTCTTCAACATCTAAACGGTGAACAAAAACTTTTAGATCTTTGCTAACTTTAAATTGTTGCCCTGCTATCTCTACGATTGCGTACATAACAATGTTTTTAATTAAACTATTTTAAGAGCGCAAATATAAAACATTTTGTCATAATATCAAACACTTACGTACAATAATATAAAAAAATTACTTACCTTTAATTTGTAACAATTAACCTGTAAATCACACTAATACTTAATAAGGTTTAACCTAAATACTAAATTTATTTTATGAAAAAACATTTATTAACATTAAGTAGTATTCTTCTATTGCAAACCACATTATTTGCACAACAAGTAAACTTTGAAGAATATGACTTACCTAACGGACTTCATGTTATTTTGCACCAAGATAAAACCGCACCCGTAGTAGTTACATCGGTTATGTATCATGTAGGCGCCAAAGACGAAAACCCGGAACGCACTGGATTTGCTCACTTTTTTGAACATTTATTATTTGAAGGAACCCAAAATATTAAACGCGGTGATTGGTTTAAAATTGTAGCTAAAAACGGTGGAAGTAATAATGCCTTTACTACAGACGACAAAACGTATTATTACGAAGTTTTTCCGTCAAATAATTTAGAATTAGGTTTATGGTTGGAATCAGAACGTATGTTACATCCAGTAATCAACCAAATTGGAGTTGAAACACAGAATGAAGTTGTTAAAGAAGAAAAAAGATTGCGTGTAGACAACCAACCCTACGGAAATATTTTAGCAGCTGTAAAAAAAGAAATGTTCCACAAACATCCGTACCGTTGGGCAACAATTGGTTCAATGGAACATTTAGATGCGGCAACGTTACAAGAATTTCAAGATTTCAACACAAAATTCTATGTCCCTAACAATGCTGTTTTAGTTGTTGCTGGAGATATTGATATTGATCAAACCAAAAAATGGATTTTAAAATATTTTGGTGAAGTTAAAAAAGGCGCACCAGTTGCAAGAGTATCAATCACTGAAGAGCCAATTACTACGCAAATTAATGCTGTTTACGAAGATCCAAACATTCAATTACCAATGGTTATTGAAGCGTATAGAACTCCTTCTATGAAAAATAGAGATGCATTAGTTTTAGAAATGATATCAGATTATTTATCAGGGGGAAAAAGCTCGGTATTATACAAAAAATTAGTTGACAAAAACAAAACAGCTTTAGAAGTAGGAGCTATTAGTTTAAGTCAAGAAGACTATGGAATGTATTTAATATACGGTATTCCGTTTTCAGGTAAAACAAGTAATGATGTTATTCAAGAAATTGATGCTGAAATAGCAAAATTACAAACAGAATTGATTTCTGAAAAAGAATTCAAAAAATTACAAAATGCTTTCGAAAATAAATTTGTCAACGCAAATGATGATATCGAAGGCGTTGCATTAAACTTGGCTGATTATTATTTATTATACAAAGACACGAATCTTATTAATAAAGAAATAGAGATATATAGATCTATTACTAGAGACGATATTAAAGAAGTAGCTAAAAAATATCTTAATACAAACCAACGCGTTATTTTAGATTATGTTCCAACTAAGGATAAATCTCAAAAATAATTTTAACGATATTACTATGAAAAAATATATATTTATTGCCTGCAGTTTATTTTTAAGCAGCATTACTACAACTCAAGCACAAGACCGCAAGATGCCCTTGTCTGGACCTGCTCCAACTGTGAACATTGGCAAACCAACAACTTTTACATTAAGTAACGGCTTAAAAGTACTTATAGTTGAAAATAATAAATTACCTCGTGTTTCATATACCCTAACTTTTGACGTAACACCGTATACTGAAGGTGATAAAAAAGGGGTTTCCAACCTTATGGGAAGTATGCTTGGTAAAGGAACGCTAAAACGCTCTAAAGAAGCTTTTAATGAAGAAATAGACTACCTAGGTGCTCAAGTACGTTTTAATTCTAATGGTGCTTTTGCCTCTGGACTATCAAAATATTCGGATCAGATCTTAGAGTTGATGGCCGACGGAGCTACATCTCCAGTTTTTAAACAACAAGAGCTAGATGATACCAGAGATCGTTTAATTGAATCTTTAAAAAACGAAGAAAAAAGTACGAGTAGTATTGCAAATAGAGTTGAAAATTATTTGACTTTTGGTGCTAATCATCCAAGTGGAGAATATGTTACTGAGAATACTTTAAAAAACATTTCTTTAGCAGATGTTACTTCAAACTACAACAGCTATTACGTGCCAGGAAACGCTTATCTAGTTATTGTTGGAGATGTTGATGCTAAAAAAATAAAAAAACAAATTCAAAAATATTTCGGATTATGGAAAAAAGGCATTGCGCCTAATGTAAGTTTTTCTGAACCAAAAAATTTACAATACGAGCAAATCAATTTTGTAGATGTACCAAATGCTGTACAATCAGAAATAAGAGTTTTAAATACAGTTGAATTAAAAATTACAGATAAGGATTACTTTGCTGCTATTTTAGCGAACCAAATTTTAGGTGGCGGTGGAGAAGGTCGTTTATTTTTAAACTTACGCGAAGCGCATGGTTGGACTTACGGTGCATATTCATCTATTAGAGCTAGTAAATATATTTCAAAATTTAAAGCGTCTACTTCTGTTAGAAATACAGTAACCGATAGCGCGGTTGTAGAAATTTTAAATGAGTTAAATAAAATTAGAACTCAAAAAGTTACCGCTGAAGAATTACAGCTAGCTAAAGCAAAATATGTAGGAAATTTTGTTACTGAAACTCAAAAACCAGAAACAGTTGCTAGCTATGCTTTAAATACGGCTATTCATAAATTACCTGATAATTTTTACGAAAACTTTATTAAAAACATCAATGCAGTAACTGTAGAAGAAATACAGGCAGCAGCTACAAAATACTTTTTAGCAGATAATGTTCGTATAATTATAGCGGGTAAAGCACAAGATGTGCTACCAAACTTAGAAAAAACAGCTAAAAAAGAAAAAATTGCTATTTTTTACTTTGATAAATATGGAACTTCTATTCAAAAACCAGAAGTTAACAGACCAATTCCAGCAGGTGTAACTGCAACAACTGTATTGAATGATTATATCAATGCAATTGGTGGTTTAACAAAACTTAAAACTGTTAAAACATTACTTACAGCAGACTCAGGTACTATTCAAGGGCAACCAATTGAATTTAAAACAATGTTTTCGAACGATGGAAAATTTAATCTGATCATGCAATCTATGGGAATGGTTATCATGAAACAAACCTTTGATGGTACACAAGGAGTTATTCAACAACAAGGTCAAAATATGCCAATGCCAGCAGAAATGGTTAATGAATTAAAAAACAGACCTATTTTTATTGAAGAAAAATTATTGAAATCCGAAGTGAAATTAACATCTTTAGAGACTTTGAATGATAAAGATGTTTATGTTATTAGCCAAGACAAAAAAACATATTACTACGATACGCAGAGTAAATTAAAAGTTGCTGAAAAAGTAGACGTAGAGCAAAATGGTCAAAAAATATCTACAATGTCTTATTTTACAAAATACACAGAAGTAAAAGGTATTAAATTTCCATTTGAAACCGATCGTGAACTTGGACCGGGTTTTAGTGTTAAATTATTAACTAACGAAGTTAAAATTAACGAAGGAGTAACTCCTGGAGATTTTAAAATATAAAACGGAATAATTTTTGATAGTTATTAAATTGTTATTATCAATAACAATAGTGCTATTAGAAATTTTTGAGATTGAGTTAAAAAAAGCCGGTTTAAAAACCGGCTTTTTTATTTTAAAGTTAATGCAATAGTATCAAAAGTAATACCAGCCCAACCATTCAGCACAAACTGACGTATATTTTGATGATCATTAGCTTCTGGTGTTTCTAAAACAGATTGATAATGTTCTGCAAATAAAAATAAAGTATCTTCTTCACTTAAATTATTCAACTTAGCAAAACTAAAAACTTTAGCACTTCCTTGATTCTGATTTTCTTCGTTACGCTGTGTACCATTTGTAAAAGCAGCTGGTGTATGCGAATATAAATTTTCGATATGAGCAATTACATCAGAAAATTGAACGGAATTTTCTTTTATTTTTTTTATTAACTGTTCTGTAGTCATGTTTTTATATTTTTAAAAGTGTACAAAACTAAGTTTAATTTATAAATTATTTATTTTGTTCAATCAGATTTATTAAATCCCTTGTTGATGCAATACCACTATGTCTCCAAACTGGTTCACCCTCATTAAATAATATAATAGTTGGAATACTTCTTATTTGATATTGAGTAGACAGCTCTCTAAATCTATCAACATCAATTTTTACAATTTTAGCACTATCTCCAACCGATTGTTTAAGCTGTTGTAAAATAGGTTTCATAGTTTGACATGGACCGCACCATTCAGCAAAAAAATCAACTAAAACAATTTTATTCGATTTTATTAATTCTTCAAAAGTCATAAGTATTTATTTAATAACAGTTACAAAAAGTCAAACGAATATTACTAATCTAATTAGTAACTAAAAATAATATTTACTAAAATACGTCGTTTAATCAAACTATTTGATAATCTAGATTATTTAATAGAATCATAAAAATTGTTTATCTTGGAAACATTTAATTTCAAATACCTAAATTTACATCGACAAAAAGTAACAAGTCATGAAAATAGAACAAATTTACACCGGTTGTTTAGCGCAAGGTGCTTATTATATAGAAAGTAATAACGAAGCTGTAATTATTGATCCGTTAAGAGAAATTAAGCCTTATGTAAGCAAAGCTGAAAATAATAATTCTAAAATAAAATATGTTTTAGAAACTCACTTTCATGCTGATTTTGTTAGTGGTCATATAGATTTAGCTAAAGCTACTGGTGCAACTATTGTTTACGGACCAACGGCTAAGCCAGAATTTGCGGCTCATATTGCTACAGATGGAGAAATATTAGAAGTCGGAAAAATCAAAATAAAAGTAATTCACACACCAGGTCATACTTTAGAAAGTACTTGTTATTTATTAATCGATGAAAACGGTAAAGAAATAGCAATTTTCACTGGAGACACTTTATTTATTGGAGATGTAGGGCGTCCTGACTTGGCTCAAAAGTTAGTTTCAGACTTGACTCAAGAAATTTTAGCACAAAAATTATATCACTCGTTACACAATAAAATTATGCCATTAGCAGATGATGTTATTGTATATCCAGCCCATGGCGCAGGATCGGCTTGTGGTAAAAACATGAGTAAAGAAACTTTTGATACCTTAGGAAATCAGAAAAAGGTTAACTATGCCTTACAACCTATGGACGAAGCTACTTTTATTGAACAAGTTTTAGACGGTTTAACACCGCCTCCAGGTTACTTTCCTGAAAATGTACTTTTAAATATTAAAGGTTATGAAAGCATTGATTCTATAATAAGCCGTGGAACAACAGCTTTAAATCCCGATGCTTTTGAGCAATTAGCAAATAAAGAAGAAGCTTTAATATTAGATACTAGATCGGCACAAAACTTTGCTGAAAAATTTATTCCAAACTCAATTTTCATCGGAATTGATGGTGGATTTGCTCCGTGGGTAGGTACCTTAATTACAGATATTAAACAACCTATTTTGATTGTTGCAGACGAAGGGCGAGCAAAAGAAGTTGTTACTCGTTTGGCCCGAGTTGGTTACGATAATACTTTGGGATATTTAGACGGAGGCCTTACAGCTTGGGAAAATGCAGGTAAAGAAACTGATAGTATTGAAAGTATTACGGTTAGTGATTTAGACCAAAGAATGCAAAAAAATGTAAACTTAACACTTATAGATGTTAGAAAACCGAGTGAACATTCAGCAGAAAAAGTATTAAATACACCTAATGTTCCGTTAGATTACATCAATACAAACTTTAACGAATTAGATAAAAACAAAACTTACCACATACATTGTGCTGGCGGTTACCGTTCAATGATTTTTATTTCGATTCTAAAGGCCCGTGGCTATAATCATTTAGTAGATATTAAAGGTGGTTTTAAAGCTATTAAAGAAAGTGAGTTATTTAACTTAAGCTCTTTTACTTGTCCAAGTACTTTATAAAAAATATTTAAAAACGTCCCCTAAAAATTATTTTTAGGGGACGTTTTTTTATCAAACAAAGTTTAAAATATTCTAAACCTCATTTTTAAATAAAAAACATATGAAACTATATATTAAACAAAAAAACCCGATATAGTATCGAACTCTTTTTATACATATAAGTTTTAATCTGTAAATATTATTTCACGGCTTCAATAGCTAAATAGCCACCGTCTACATTTATTAAATTTGTGTAACCTACAGCTTCTAATTTTTTAATAGCGTTTGCACTACGTTTACCTGAACGGCAATATAAATAAATTGGTTCATTTTTATTTGGGTGTTGTTTGGCAACCTCAGCTTCGAAATCAGCAGTAAAAACATCAATATTTACAGCTTGTTCTAATTTTCCTTGTTTAACCTCATCTGCCGTGCGCACATCAATAACAGAAATTTTTGTATTAGCTAATTCAGTAAATGTTTTCGCATCTATATTTTTAGCCATCGTTTGTGCATGTGTATTGACGGTACCAATAAAAACAATGGTACAAAGTAGTAATAGTTTTTTCATACTCAATATATTTTAATGAGGTAATTTATCTTTAATAACACCATACAAATAGGTTCCTACTAAAGCTCCAAAAATAGCAATTAACATAGACCAAACTCCAGTTCCTACCAAAACAAACATTGGTCCTGGACATGCTCC
>Ga0233372_1000240_pt1 | contig 25462 bp, 16 predicted proteins | sample ElkDunMinimDraft_4_FD_191538 | JGI IMG/M metagenome (GOLD analysis project Ga0233372, IMG submission 191538) | Fecal eukaryotic communites from dung pellets of Tule Elk in California, USA - Elk Dung D8 | ecosystem: Host-associated > Mammals > Digestive system > Large intestine > Fecal | place... | reverse complement strand
CCGGTACTGCTGTGCGGCATGATCGCCGCCCGCGGCGGTTGGCGCGAGATGCCCTACCTCGACTGCCCGGCGGGCATCGACGAACTCGCCGCCGGCATGCGGCGCGTGCAGCCGCCGGACTTCCGCGACCGCGAACTGTGGTTCGTCCCCGGGCTGCGGGACGCCGGCGCGCACGCGGTGCCCGACGTGATGCGCGGCGAGGAGACGCAACTGGCCGCCCTGCTCGACACGCTGCCCGGTGGGACCCACCACGCCTGCCTGCCCGGCACGCACAGCAAGTGGGTGGACGTGCGCGAACGGCGCGTGCAGCGCATCCGCACCTTCATGACCGGCGAGCTGTACTCGGTGCTGCGCGGGCACAGCATCCTCGGCGCGCTGATGGAGGGCGACGACAGCCGTTTCGATGCCGAGGCCTTCGATGCCGGACTCCGGCGCAGCGGCGACCCCGGCGGCCTGACCCACCATCTGTTCGGCGTACGTACCACCGGTCTGTCGGGCCAGTTCCGCGGCGAGGCGCTGTCGTCCTACCTGTCGGGACTGCTGATCGGCCATGAACTGCACGGCGGCCTGGCCGTGAACGGCGCACGCCCCCGGCAGGTCCATCTGGTCGGCAGCGAGCGCCTGCTCAACGTCTACGGCCGCGCCCTGGGCACGTTCGGGGTGGGCGTCGCGCGCCATCCCGAGGACCTGGCCGCGCACGGCCTGCACGCGCTCTGGCGCCGCAGGTCCGCGCCCGCCTGAGCGCGAAGGACACACGAGGAGGCTGCGAATGCGTACCCGCCCTGGCCCTGCATGGGCCGCCCTGCTCGCCGGCCTGCTGGCCACCGGGGCCAGCGCCGGCGAGGCCCGCTTCACCGCCGTCGACTACCACGGCGACGATGGCGGACCGCCGCCCACGGCCTCGCAGTTCCGCAATCCGGTGGTCGCCGGCTTCCACCCCGATCCCTCGGCGATCCGGGTCGGCGACGCGTTCTACCTGGTCACCTCCAGCTTCGGCTACTACCCGGGCCTGCCGCTGTTCCAGAGCACCGACCTGGTGTCGTGGCGGCAGATCGGCAACGCCATCGACCGCCCGCAGCAGATGCCCTATGGCGACGGCGAAGCCCTGACCCGCGGCCTGTTCGCGGCCACGCTCAGCCACGACGGGCGCCGCTTCTACATCGCCAACACCTGCTTCTACTGCCCCGGCCGCGGCATGGGCAACTTCGTGATCACCGCCGGGGATCCGGCCGGGCCATGGTCGGATCCGGCCTGGCTGGACATCGACGGCATCGATCCGTCGCTGTTCTTCGACCGCGACGGCCGCGCCTGGCTGGTCAACAACGGCCTGCCGGAAGGGCCGATGCGCTATGAGGGCCACCGCGCGATCTGGATCCAGGCGTTCGACGCGGACACCCTGTCGCTCACCGGGCCGCGCATCCAGCTGGTCGATGCCGGCGTGGACCCGGTCCGCAATCCCGAGCACGTCGAGGGCCCGCATGTGTTCCGCCGCGGCGACTGGTACTACCTCACCGCCGCCGAGGGCGGCACCGGCGAGCAGCATGCGCAGATGATCTGGCGCAGCCGCAGCGTCACCGGCCCCTACGCGCCGTGGCCGGGCAACCCGACCCTCACCCAGCGCGACCTCGATCCGGCGCGCGCAGCGCCGGTCACGTCCACCGGCCATGCGCAGTTCGTGGCGCTGGCCGACGGCTCGTGGTGGTCGGTGTTCCTCGCCACGCGCCCCTACCGCGGCAACCAGTACAACCTGGGGCGCGAGACCTTCCTGCTGCCAGTGCAGTGGCACGACGACTGGCCGGTCATCCTGCCGCGCGGCGCGCCCGTGCCGATGCTGCCCGACCGTCCGCCGCTGCCGCGCGGCACGCAGCCCCGGCCGACCAGCGGGCCGATGTCCTGGACCGAAACCTTCACCGCGCACGCCCTGCCGGCTGCCTGGGTCATGCTCGATCCCCCGGCCACGCCCTGGTTCGCCACCGGGCCAGACGGACTGCGGATCGCGCCCTCGCCGACGCCGCTGGGTGGCCACGGCAGCGGCGGCCGGCCGGCCTACCTTGGCCACCGGCTGCAGCACCATCGCGCGGCCATGGCCGCGACGCTCGATGCCTCGGCGCTGGACCCGGGCGAGCTGGCGGGCCTGGCCCTGCTGCAGAACGAGTCGGCGCACTACGTCGCCGCCATCGAACGCGGCGAAGGCGGCGATGCACTGGTGCTGCTGCGCCGCGCCGGCGCGGACGAACCACTGCAGGGGCGCGAACTGGCGCGCGTGGCGCTGGCGCAGGTGCCGGCCGCGCCGCTGCAGCTGCGGCTGCGCCTGGACGGTCCGCGGCTGGACGTGGACTACGCGCTGGCGCCGGGCGCCTGGCAGCCGCTGGGCACGGACCTGGATGCCAGCCTGCTGAGCGTGGAGCGCGCCGGCGGCTTCATCGGCAACACGTTCGGGCCGTATGCGTGGCGGACGCCCGCGGCGGATGACGCCGGCCGCGGGCGCTGAGGGCTACATCCCGGCGTAGTTCGGCCCGCCGCCGCCCTGCGGCGCCACCCACACGATGTTCTGGGTGGGGTCCTTGATGTCGCAGGTCTTGCAGTGCACGCAGTTGGCGAAGTTGATCTGCAGGCACTCGTCGCCGGCCTCGCCGACGAACTCGTACACCGCCGCCGGACAGTAGCGTGCCTCGGGGCCGGCGTAGCGCTTGAGGTTCACCTCCACCGGCACACTCGCATCCTTCAGCGTCAGGTGTGAAGGCTGGTTCTCGTCGTGGTGGGTGCTGGAGAGGAACACCGAGCTCAGGCGGTCGAAGGTGAGCACGCCATCGGGCCTGGGGTAGTCGATCTTCGCGTGCTGCGCGGCCGGCTCCAGGCAGGCGTGGTCGGGCCGGTCGCGATGGATCGTCCATGGCGGGTTGCGGATGCCGAGCCTGGGCAGCAGCCATTGCTCGATGCCCGTCATCAGCGTGGCCAGGCTGCGGCCCTTCTTGAACCACTGCTTGAAGTTCTTCGACTGCAGCAGTTCGGCGTGCAGCCAGCTGTTCTCGAACGCCTTCGGGTATGCCTCCAGCTCGTCGCGCGCGCGGCCCTCGCCCAGCGCCGCGAACGCAGCCTCGGCGGCCAGCATGCCGGTCTTGATCGCGGCGTGGCTGCCCTTGATGCGGCTGGCATTGAGCGTGCCGGCCTCACAGCCGACCAGGGCGCCGCCGGGGAAGACCAGCTTGGGCAGCGACAGCAGGCCGCCGGCGGTGATCGCGCGCGCGCCGTAGCCGATGCGCTTGCCGCCTTCCAGGTACTTGCGGATCGCCGGGTGGGTCTTCCAGCGCTGGAATTCCTCGAACGGACTCAGGTAGGGGTTGCGGTAGTCGAGCCCGACCACGAAGCCGACGGCGATCTTGCCGTCCTCGGCGTGGTACAGGAACGAGCCGCCGTAGGTGTCGCCGTCCAGCGGCCAGCCGGCGGTATGCACCACCAGGCCCGGCTGGTGCCGGGCCGGATCGGCCTGCCACAGTTCCTTGATGCCGATGCCGTAGCTCTGCGGATCGCGACCCTCGTCGAGCCGGTACTTCTCGATCAGGCGCCGACCCAGATGCCCGCGCGAACCCTCGGCGAACACCGTGTACCTGGCGTGCAGTTCCATGCCCAGCTGGAACTCGGCCGTCGGCTGGCCGTCCTTGCCGAGCCCGAGGTTGCCGGTGGCCACGCCGCGCACCGCGCCGGCCTCGTCGTACAGCACCTCGTCGGCGGCGAAGCCGGGGAAGATCTCCACGCCCAGCGCCTCGGCCTGCTGCGCGAGCCAGCGCGTGACTGCGCCGAGCGAGACGATGTAGTTGCCGGCGTTGTGGAAGCAGTCGGGCAGCAGCCACTCCGGCGTCGACTTCGCGCCGGCGTCGTCGAGGAACAGGAACTCGTCCCTCGTCACCGCCTGCTTCAGCGGCGCGCCGCGCTCGGCCCAGTCGGGGAACAGCTCGGTCAGCGCCTTCGGATCCATGATCGCGCCGGACAGCACGTGCGCACCCGGCTCCGAGCCCTTCTCCAGCACGCAGACCGACAGTTCGCGCCCGGCCTCGGCGGCCAGCTGCCGCAGGCGGATCGCCGTGGCCAGCCCGCCCGGACCCGCCCCGACCACCACCACGTCGTATTCCATGGCCTCGCGCGGACCGTAGGTGGACAGGAGTTCTTCGGGCGTCATCGGCTTGGCTCGCTGCGGCAGGGCGGGAGAGGCGGAGAAGGCGCGGCCTGCCTGCAGGACTGCCGCGGCGCTCCGGCCAGGGGCCGTACGCTACCGCATCGCCGCCGCAAACCCCAAGTTCCGGCGATTTGCCGGCCATGCTTCGCGGGCGGACAATGTGCCATGGACATCTTCAAGAGCTTCACCCTGGAGGCGGCGCACCGCCTGCCCAACGTGCCGGCCGGGCACAAGTGCGAGCGCCTGCACGGACACTCTTTCGGGGTGGAACTGCACGTGAGCGGCGAGCCGGGCGCGGACAGCGGCTGGGTGATGGACTTCGGCGACATCAAGGCCGCCTTCAAGCCGCTGTACGAGCAACTCGACCACCACTACCTCAACGACATTCCCGGGCTCGAGAATCCGACCAGCGAACGGCTGGCCGCGTGGATCTGGGAGCGGCTCAAGCCGGCCCTGCCCCAGCTCAGCGCGGTGGTGATCCGGGAAACCTGCACCTCCGGCTGCCGTTATACCGGGCCTGCCGCAAGCCTCTGATTTCAAAGGAGGCTGAATCGCTCCTGTGCCGTTCGTCGGGAAATGTTGCAACGCAACATAGGGCGACCTATGCTGCATCGCACAAACCGGCCGTCCGCGCCGGCACTGTACGCCCAGGAGATTCCCATGAACTACCAGTACAACGAGCAGTTCGCCGCCGCGACGCGTCAGTTCGCCGACACCGCCGCACGCATCGGTCAGCTCACCCTCGACAACGCCCACAAGGCCTTCGGCCTGCAGCTGGCCACGCTGGAAGAGAACGCCGAGGCGGCCTTCTCGTTCTTTGGCGAAGCCGCCGAGATCCGCGACATGGACGGCTTCAAGACCCTGCTGCCCAAGGGCGTGCAGATCGCCCGCGAGAACGTCGAGCGCACCCTCAGCGCCGGCCAGGAAGTCTTCGGCGCCACCGTGAAGACCAACGAAGCCATCGCCCAGATCGCCCGCGCGCAGCTCGAGACGGCCACCGCCAAGGCCCAGGCCGCCGCCGAGACCGTGACCGCGCAGGCCACCAAGCCGGCGACCAAGCGTCGCTGATCCAACGCGTTCGCCGCAGCGCCTTCCCTCCCAGGCATTGCGGCACGAAGAAGCCCGGCAGCTCCGCTGCCGGGCTTTTTTTTTGCGTTGCGTCCGGGCGGCACCAGCATCGGGCATGGCCGCGGACGGGCGGGTCCCGCGCGGGCCGGCCTCACTTGAAGAATGGCCCGACAGACGCTCTGCCGGGCCCCCGTTCATCGCTCGCCACTGGCGATCAGAAGCGCATGGTCAGCCCTGCGGTGATCGAGCGACCGTAGCGGTAATACCCCTGCGACAGCAGCGGATCGCCGTTGATGCTGTAGGTGTTCTCGTCGTCGAGCAGGTTGCGGCCTTCCAGCGACAGGGTGACGCGATCGTTGACGTCGTAGGACACCTGCGCGGTCAGCCAGGTGATCGGATCGGCCTGCTCGTTGAAGCCGCCGCCGATCACGTTGATCGCGGTCACGAAGCCGTCGGTATGGTCGGCGGTGGCGCTGACCGACCACGGACCCTTCTCGTACATCACGCCCAGCGAGTACACCGACGGTGCGATGCCTTCCAGCGGACGCTCCTCATCGCCAACCCAGCTCTTGGACCAGTTGCGGGTGTACTGCGCGCGCACGCCGAAGCCGTTGCTCCAGAAATGCTGGACGCCTGCCTCGATGCCGCGCACCTTGGCGTAGTCGCCGTTGATCGGCCGCATGACGTTGAACAGGGTCGGGCCGGTGGTGGTCGGGTTGCCCTGGTCGTCCACGATCGGGCCGACGCCGATGTCCTGGCCCGGCTCCCAGCTGGTCGTGATCTGGTTCTCGATGCGCTTGTGGAACACCGCGATGTTGGCGATCGAGCTCTCGGAGAAGTACCACTCCAGCGAGGCATCGGCCTGGCGCGCGGTGTAGGGCTTGAGCTGGGCGTTGCCGCCGTAGATCTGGGTGAACTCGCCCCAGGACACGCTCTCGGTGGTGTTGGTCGGCGCCAGCTGGTCCACCGCCGGGCGCGCCATCGTCTTGGCCGCACCCAGGCGCAGCTGCAGCGCGTCGGTGAAGTGCCAGGTGAAGTTGGCGCTGGGCAGGAAGTAGCGGTAGTCGGATTCCTGGTAGACCGAGCTCGGCGCGGCGTACTGGGCGCTGTAGTTCCACGGGCCGAACGTCACGATGCGCTCGATCCGGGCATCCCAGGCCTGGGCGATGGTGTCGGTCTGGACCACGCGCACGCCGACGTTGCCGTCCCAGCGATCGCCCGACAGCTCGACCTCGACGTAGCCCGCCAGCGTTTCTTCCTCCACCCGGTAGCTCTGCAGCGGGTTCCACACCGGCGCGGCGGCCGAGTAGTCGTACGCCGAACCGTCGGGGCGGGTGCCGCGGTAGCCTTGCAGGGCCGAGATGTAGGCCGGCACGTCGAAGGCCAGGAACGAGCGCGGGAAGGTCGAGCCCACGCCGGCCATGAAGTTGGGCAGGTTGAACGTATGCGAGATCACGTTGCCGCCGAGCTGGCCGACGTTGATCGCGTTGTCGCCCGAGTAGTAGTCGGCGCCGCCGGTGATGGCATTGTTGATCAGGTCGCGCGACTTGCGGCGGTCGGTGCGGCTCAGGCCGAACTTCAGCCTGTCCACGCCGTACTCGCCCACGAACAGCTCGCCGCCCAGCGAGCCGCCGGTGATGCGGTCCTCGACGTTGTCGCCGGCCAGCGAGAAATAGTGGGTGTTGAAGTCGCTGCCGCCGAACTGGCCGGTGGCCAGGCCGTTGATCAGGTCGCGGCCGTCGTCGAAGGTCGCCGAGACGTTGGGGATGCCGCCATCGAGCCAGATCCGCGCCACGTTGGGCTGGGCCATGCGCAGCACGACGTAGGTGTCCAGACCACCGGAATTGCGGCTGGAGGTGGAGCGGTAGAGGTCGGCGGTGAGGCGAAGGTCCTCGTTGACCCGCCACTGGCCGTTGAGGCCGTACAGGTCGGTGTCGACCACGCGGTGCTGGGTCTGGTTGAGCAGCTCGGGGTTGAGCCGCATCTCCGGATCCGCGTTGTCCATGGTGAAATCGGTGACGATGCCGTCGCGGATGGTCATGTTCGACCAGCGGGCCGGCGCGTACAGCGGGTAGTACGACTGCTGGTAGCCGACCTGCGGCGAATCCAGGCGCGTCTTCAGGCCGTCGAAGGCGATCTGCACGCCATCGACCGGGCGCCACTCGAACTTGGCCGAGAATGCCTTGCGCTTCTTCTCTTCCATGATCGAGCCGACGCGGAACTGGCCGGGGCCGATCAGGCCGTACTCCTCGGGATCGAGCTCGCCATTGCCGTTGGGGTCGATGTGGCCGCCCCAGGTGTTGCCCCACAGCCAGCTTTCATCGGTCGGGTCGGCGTTGCGGCTCCAGCCGCCGTCGTTGCCGGCGATGTCGGTGCGGTCCTTGCGGTCGCCGTAGACCACGCCCAGCAGCATGCCGAAGGTGTCGTCGGCATAGGTGTTGGAGTAGGCCGCCGAGAACTTGCCCCCGTTGTTCTCGCTCATCAGGTTGCGGTCGCCCTCCACGCGCACCACGCCGTGCTGGCCGGTGCGGTCGAAGGGGCTGGCCGAGCGCAGGTTGACCAGGCCGCCGATGCCGCCCTCGGTCAGCGAGGCCTGCGCGCCCTTGATCACGTCGGCACCGCTGATCACGTCGGCCGGCAGCACGTCGAAGGCGAAATCGCGGCCCGCGCCATCTGTGGCGAGGATGCGGCCGTTGAAGGTGGTCAGGGTGTACTCGGGGCCTAGGCCGCGCACGGACACCTTCTGGCCCTCGCCGCCCGCGGTGCGCGAGATCGAGACGCCGGTGATGTGGCTCAGCGAGTCGGCCACGTTGTCGTCGGGGAACTTGCCCAGCTCCAGCGCACTGATCGAATCCTGCACGGTCGCCGATTCGCGCTTGAGTTCGGTGGCCCGCGCCATGCTGCCGCGCACGCCTGTGACCACCACCGTATCGAGCGCTTGGACATCAGGCTCGGCCTCGGAGGCCTGCTGTGCGAGGGCCGTGGAAGGCGCGAGCAATACCAGTGCAATGCCGCAGAACAGGGTTTTCCGGTGCAGGCGGACGGTCTTCACGGTGCCTCCTCAGGCAGTTGGGCCACAGCGTGGCTTAACGAAACTAAACCGAGCCTATCTTATGTTTCGTTTAGCATCAATAGCGAAATTTAACGAAATGGCGCATACTCGCGAGACGTCGGAGGAGACATGGCTGCGACCCGCGATACCAGTCAGAGGCGCCTGCAGATCAGCGAACTGGTGCGCCGGCACGGAAGCGTGCAGGTGGCGGCGCTGGCCCGTCAGTTCGGTGTCAGCATGCAGACCGTGCGCAAGGACCTGCGTTACCTGACGGAACGCGGCGTCATGTCGCGCGCCTACGGCGGCGCGATCGACAGCAGCCTGGTTGGCGCGACCCCGCCCGAGCCGCCCTATGAGGCCAAGCGCACCACCCACCGCGACGAGAAGCGCCGGATCGGTCTGCTCGCCGCCACCCTGGTCAAGCCTGGCGACACGATCGCCATCGACTCGGGCACCACTGCCATTGCCCTGGCCGAGGCCCTGCCCGACATCGAACTGACGGTGGTCACCAACGACTTCGGCGTGCTCAGCGCGCTCGTATCCAAAGGCAATATCGACATCGTCATGCTGGGCGGCGAACTGCGCCGCAAGAACATGGCGTTCTATGGCGGCATGACCGTGGAAGCGATCGACGCGCTGCAGGTGGACACGCTGTTTCTAGGCGTGGATGGTTTCGATCTCGAGCGCGGCATCACTACCCACTACGAACCCGAAGCCATGCTCAACCGGCGCATGGTCGAGGCCGCGCGCATGGTCGTGGCGATCACCGACAGTTCCAAGTTCGGCCGAATCTGCCTGCACCGGATCATCCCGGTGGCCGGACTGGACGCGCTAGTCACCGACAGCGGCGCGCCCGACGGCATCCGCCAGGCCAGCGAGCAGCACGACGTGCAGCTGCTGCTGGCCTGAGCGCCCTCATTCCGCGGTAGCGATGCCGAACACCCGTGCCGCGTTGGTGTAGTAGACCTTGTCCACCACCTCGCGCGGCAGTGCCAGCCCCGGAACGTCCGCATTGATGGTGTCGACGCGCTGGGTCTCGCCGGTGGCCAGGTAACGCCAGTCCGAACGCCACACCTGCGCCGCCTGGACGCGGAACTCCGCCGGATCCGAGTCCGGCCCCTGGGTCAGGTCGGTGCCGTAGAGCAGGCGGTCCTGATAGCGGATGAAGAAGTCGCGCACGCGGACGCGGTCGCGCACCGACTGGTACTGGATCTGGGCCATGCGCGCAGACAGGTCGACGGTGGCGTGGGGGAAGCGATCCAGAAACTCCGCCACGCGATCCACGTTCCACTCCAGGCTCGCGACGTGAGCACCCACCATCGACAGTTCCGGATGCGCGGCCACGAAGCGGTCACGGGCCTCCATCAGCTCCTCGTACCGTGGCATCTGCGGCTGCAGGTGCATGTGGTACTCGGGATGGTTGGAGAAGTATTCGCGATCGTTGTCGGTCGTCATCTCCTCGAGCGGCAGCCAGCAGTTGTGCGGCTCGCCCTGGTGCACGATCAACGGCACGCCCAGCGCCTGCACGCGCGCGGCCAACGGCGCGAAGCCAGGATCGTCGATGCGCAGCAGCCGGCCGCCGGCATCGCGCTCGACCATACCGATGTTCTTCCACACCTTCACCGCCTTCGCGCCCTCGGCCACCGCCTCCTCGAGTTCGCCGCCGACGTGATCGATCCAGCCGTGCTGGCCGTAACCCTCCATGCCGAACGTCGCGGCCCAGTGGAAGCGCGCCGGATCTGCCTTCGCCAGGGCCAGCGCCGCGGCATGCTGCTCGGGCACCGGCGGGAAGGCGGGATAGTCGACGTTGATCGACATCAGCTCGAAGCCATCCTCGGCCGCCTGGTCGAGCAGGGCGCGATCGGCAGTATTGGCATGGACGTGGGCATCGAACTTGCGCACCGCCGCGAAGTCCTCCATCGCGTACGTCGCCGTGTGTGGCGCACGGTCCGCTCCCACCCCCACACCGGGGTCGGCCTTGCCGCCGCAGGCTGACAAGGCCGCCATCGCCAGCACCAGCACACCGGTGCGTACCGCACAGGACATCAGGTTCACGAACACTCCATCCAAACCCGGGAACGAAACTTTTCTAACATAAATCGAAACGAATGTGTTGCATCACTTGGGTGACGGGGGCCAGAATGCCCCGACGCCTCTACAGGATGCCCTGCATGCCCTCGCTCGATCGTCGTTCCCTGCTCAAGCTCGCCACCGGCGGCGCTGCCGCCGCGTCCCTGCCCCTCGGCGGTGCCTTGGCCCAAACCGGGTCGCGCGTGCCCGCCGGCGCCGGCCGCGCAGTTGCCCAGGACGACGAACTGGCGATCGTGTTCGACGGCCGCCTGCAGACGCGGCTGGCGCGACGCGGCGTGGAGGCGACCGATTGGCAGGCCAGTGACGCTCTGCTGCTGGATGAAGGAGCGATCGAGGACTTCGCGTTCACCAGCACACGCAGCCGCGCCCTGCGCGATGCCCGCCACGGCGTGGGCCAGGGCACCACGGTCGCTGGGCTGTCCAGCGAAGGCGTGGAGAAGCAGGTCGAGGTCAGCTTCTTCCGGCGCTACCCCGGGCTGGCGGTCCTCAAGACCCGCTATCGCAACACCAGCCAGCAGCCGCTGACGGTGCGTGGCTGGCGCGCCAGCGCCTATGAGCTCGCGGAGGCGCCGGGCGGCTTCTGGAGTTTCTCCGGCGCCAGCCATACCGACCGCCGCGACTGGGTGCAGCCGCTGAGCGAGGGTTTCGAGCAGCGCAACTACCTGGGCATGGATACCTCCGACTATGGCGGCGGCACGCCGGTGGCCAACATCTGGCGGCGCGACCTGGGCCTGGCGGTCGGCCACCTGGAAACGGTGCCGAAGATCCTGTCGATGCCGGTGCGCCGCACCGCCGCCGGCGCCGCGATTGCGCTGGAAGCCGAACAGCCGCGCACGCTGGCGCCAGGCGAGACGCTGGAGACCGAACGCACCTTCGTCTGCCTGCATACCGGCGACTTCTACGCCACGCTCGAGGCCTATCGCATCTACATGGCCGCCGAGGGCTTCGAAGGGCCGGAAGTGCCGGAGTCGGCGTTCGCGCCGGTCTGGTGTGCCTGGGGCTACGAGCGCGACTACACCGCCGAGCAGGTGCTGGGCACCCTGCCCAAGGTCAAGGAACTCGGCTTCGAGTGGGTGGTGCTGGACGATGGCTGGCAGACCAATGAGGGCGACTGGGCGATCAACCTCGACAAGTACCCCGGTGGCGAGGACGACATGCGCGCCTTCACCGCCGAGATCCGCCGCCAGGGCCTGCGCCCGCGGCTGTGGATCGCGCCGCTGGCGGCCGATCCGGGCAGCGAGATCCTGTTCAAGCGCCCGGACATGCTGCTGCTCGACCAGGACGGCGGCTTCCAGAAGGTCACCTGGTGGAACTCGCTCACCCAGTGCCCGGCCTACCAGCCGGTGATCGACTACTACGTCGCGCTGACCAGGAAGATCATCGGCGACTGGGGCTTCGAGGGACTGAAGATCGACGGCCACCACCTCAACGCCGTCGCGCCCTGCCACAACCCGGCGCACAACCACGCCCGCCCGGAGGAATCCTGCGAGCAGATGGGCGCGTTCTGGGAAGCGATCCATCGCGCCGCGCACGAGGCCAACCCCGATGCGGTGGTCGAGCTGTGTCCCTGCGGCACCGCGTTCGCCTTCCACAGCCTGCCGGGCACCGACCAGTTTCCTTCCTCCGATCCGCTCTCATCCTGGCAGATCCGCCACAAGGGCAAGACCTTCAAGGCGCTCGCCGGTGATCGCAGCAGCTACGCCGGCGACCACGTCGAACTGAGCGATGGGGGCAACGACTGGGCCACCAGCGTCGGCATCGGCGCGGTGATCTCGACCAAGTTCACCTGGCCGAACGACATCGAGAACCCGAAGCTCACCCCGCCCCCCGGTGGCCTGCTGCTGCAGGGCGAGCGCGAGGTCGAATGGCGCAGGTGGGTCGATCTCTACCGCGAACACATGCTGCCAAAGGGCGAGTACCTGGGCCGCCTGTACGACATCGGTTTCGACCGGCCCGAAGCGCATGCGATCCGCAAGGACAGCGCGACCTACTACACCTTCTATGCCGAGCAATGGTCGGGCCCTGTCGAACTGCGCGGCCTGCCGCGCGGCCGCCACCGCGTGCGCGACCTCTACCGCGACGTCGATCTTGGCGTGGTGGATGGCAGCGACGCGCGCATCGACGTGCAGTTCGAGCGTTTCGTGTTCCTGCAGGTGGTCCCGGAGGCGCGCGCATGAGCGCGGCCTCCGTCGCCCGCACCGGCTTCGCCGGTCGCGCCTGGCTGGCCTATGCGCTGGTCACCGTCACCTTGTGGGGAGCCTGGGGCGCACTGTCATCGATCTCCGCCGAGCGCGGCTTCCCCGATACGCTGGTCTACTGCGTCTGGGCGCTGACGATGATCCCGCCGGCGCTGTTCGTGCTCTGGCGCAACGGCTGGAAGCTCGACCGCACGCCGCGCGCGGTGGCCTACGGCCTGCTGATCGGCCTGCTCGGCGCCGGCGGGCAGATGGTGCTGTTCCATGCGCTCACGGTTGGTCCGGCCTACTTCATCTTCCCGATCATCTCGCTCTCGCCGGTGGTGACGATCGCGCTGTCGTTCGCGCTGCTGCGCGAGCGCACGGGCAGGCTGGGCGCGGCAGGGATCGTGCTGGCGCTGGTCGCATTGCCGATGCTCGACCTGTCGTTCGGCAACGCCGGTAACGGCCTGGGCTGGTTCGCCTTCGCCCTGGTGATCATGGCCGCCTGGGGCGTGCAGGCCTATTTCATGAAGTTGGCCAACCACACCGTCAGCGCCGAGAGCATCTTCTTCTACATGATGGTCGGCGCGCTGGCGCTGATGCCGGTGGCCTGGTCGATGACCGATTTCAGCCTGCCGATCAACACCGGATGGGACGGTCCATGGCTGGCCGCCGCGATCCAGGTGCTCAACGCCGTTGGCGCGCTCTGCCTGGTGTTCGCGTTCCGCTACGGCAAGGCGATCGTGGTCGCGCCGATGACCAATGCCGGCGCGCCGCTGATCACCGCCGTGCTGTCCCTGATCTTCGCCGGCGTCGTGCCTGGCCCGCTCAAGCTGGTCGGACTGGCGCTGGCCCTGGTCGCCTCCCTGCTGCTGGCGCTCGAGCCCGAGCAGGACGCACCTCCCCACGCTCCCTGACGGAAGGATTCCATGCACGTTCTGCAAGACCTGATCGCGCGCCACAAGCAGGGCACCACCTGCGGCGTGACCTCGATCTGCTCCGCCCACCCGATCGTGATCGAGGCCGCGCTGCGCCAAGCGCAGCGGCACGATCTGCCCTTCGTCCTGTTCGAGGCGACCTGCAACCAGGTCAACCAGGACGGCGGCTATACCGGCATGACCCCCGCCGACTTCGTCGCCTTCGTGCACGGCATCGCCGCGCAGGTCGGCTTCGATCCCGCGCGCATCGTGCTCGGTGGCGACCACCTGGGCCCGAATCCGTGGACGGCGCTGGCGCCGGACGCCGCGATGGCCAAGGCCGAAGTGATGGTCGGCGCCTATGTGGCCGCGGGCTTCCGCAAGATCCACCTGGACTGCTCGATGGCCTGCGCCGGCGATCCCGAGCCGCTGCCGGAAGCGGAGATCGTCCGCCGCGCCGTGCGCCTGTGCACGGCGGCGGAGGCTGCATGGCAGCAGGCCGGCGGCGAAGCGCCGGTGTACGTGATCGGCACCGAAGTGCCGGTGCCGGGCGGCGCCACCGAATCGATCGAGGGCCTGGCCGCGACCACGCCAGAGGCCGCGCTGGCCACCATCGAAGCGCACCGCAGCGCCTTCCTCGCCGCTGGCCTGGACGCCGCCTGGACGCGCGTGATCGCCTCGGTGGTGCAGCCGGGCGTCGAGTTCGACCACCACCAGGTGGTGGACTACGTGCCGGCCAAGGCGGAGGCGCTGAGCGCGTCGATCGTGCCGGTGCCGGGCATGGTGTTCGAAGCGCATTCCACCGACTACCAGACGCGCGATGCGCTGGCGGCACTGGTGCGCGACCACTACGCCATCCTCAAGGTCGGCCCCGGCCTCACCTTCGCCCTGCGCGAAGCGCTGTGGGCGCTCGATGCGATCGAGCGCGAGTGGATCGCCGCGGGCGACCGCGCCGGCCTGCGCGAGACCGCGATCGCGCGCATGCGCGCCGAGCCGGAGTACTGGCAGCGCTACTACCACTCCGAGGGTGCGCAACTGGCGATCGACCTCGACTACAGCCTCAGCGACCGCATCCGCTACTACTGGCCCGATCCTGCGATCGAATCCGCGCGGGCGAAGCTGTTCGCCAACCTCCGGGCGAATCCGGCACCGATCTCGCTGATCAGCCAGTACCTGCCGCATGCCCTGCGCGCACTGCGCGAAGGCCAGTGCGCGAACGATCCGCATGCGCTCGCCATGGCCCACGTGGCGTCCGTCCTCAACGATTACCACTTCGCCTGCACCACACCATGACCAGCACTGAATACCTCGGCATTCCCGAGGCCGAACTGGTGGGCAGCAACGCCCTGGCCACCGCCCGCGAGATCGAACAGCAGCCGCGCATGCTGCTGCGCACGCAGGCCCTGCTGGCCGACATGCGCGCCGAGCTCGACGCCTTCATCGGCCCCGTGGCCGGCAATCCGGCTGCCCGGGTGATCCTCACCGGCGCCGGCACCTCGGCCTATATCGGCGAATGCCTGGCCGCCACGCTCGACCGCGCCATCGCCGCGCGCGTGGATGCCGTGCCCACCACCGACCTGGTCAGCCACCCGCGCCTGCACCTGGATCCCGAGCAGCCGCTTCTGCTGGTGTCGTTCGGCCGCTCGGGCAACAGTCCCGAGAGCCTGGCGGCGGTGGAACTGGCCGAAGCCCTGGTGCGCGACGTGCGCCACCTGGTGGTCACCTGCAATGCGCAGGGCGCGCTGGCGCGCATCGCGGTGCGCCAGGCCCTGACCGTGCAGCTGCCGGAGGAAACCCACGACGCCAGCTTCGCCATGACCTCCAGTTTCAGCTGCATGACGTATGCCACGCTCGCCGCGCTGGGCGGCAGCGCCGCCCTGGAGCCGCGCGTGCAGGCCATCGCCGATGCCACCGCCCGCGTCATCGCCGACGCCCGCGACCCGCTGCAGTCGATGGCTGGCGCCGGGCTCGACCGCGTGGTCTACCTCGGCGGCGGTCCACTGCTGGGCCTGGCGCGTGAGGCCTGCCTCAAGCTCGGCGAGCTGACCAACGGCGCCGTCGCGACCTGTTTCGATTCCCCACTGGGCTTCCGCCACGGCCCCAAGACCTTCATCAACGCGCGCACCCTGGTGCTGGTGTTCGTGTCCAACGACGTCCACGCCCGCCGCTACGACCACGACCTGATCGACGAACTGCGCCAGGACGGCTGTGCCGCGCGCGTGCTCGAGATCAGCGCGCAGCCGCGCGCCCAGGCCATGGCCGACACCCTGCCGGTGCCGGGCCTGGAGGGCGCGGCCGACGTCGACCTGCTCTGGCCCTATGTCGCGATCGCCCAGGTCTATGCCTTCTTCGCCTCGCGCGCACTCGGCCTGTCGCCCGACAGCCCCAACCGCCAGGGCACGGTGAACCGCGTGGTGCAGGGCGTGCGCATCCATCCGCTCGCGGCATGAGCATGGCCACCTGCTACCTCGGCGTCGACGGCGGCGGCACCAAGACCCGCTTCGCGCTGGTGGATGCCGACGCACGCCTGCTCGCCGAGGCGCAGGGCACCACCACCTACCATCCGCAGGTCGGGCTCGACGGCGTGCGCGCTACCTTGGCCGAAGGCCTCGACCAGGTGCTGCAGCGCGCGGGGCTGCCGCGCGATGCCATTGCCCATGCGTTCTTCGGCCTGCCCGCGTATGGCGAGGACAGCGCGGTGAAGCCGCTGCTCGACGCGATCCCGCGCGAGCTGCTCGGACACGACCGCTACGCCTGCGACAACGACATGGTCTGCGGCTGGGCCGGTTCCTTCGCCTGCGCCGACGGCATCAACATCGTCGCCGGCACCGGCTCGATCGGCTACGGCCAGCGTCTGGGGCGCGCGGCACGCGCCGGTGGCTGGGGCGAGGCGTTCTCCGACGAAGGCTCGGCGTACTGGATCGCAGTGCAGGGCATGAACGCGTTCTCGCGCATGAGCGATGGCCGCCTTCCCAAAGGGCCGCTGCATGCGCTGCTGCGCGAGCGCCTGCAACTGGCTGACGACCTGGACCTGTGCGCGCATGTGTATGGCGACAACGCATTCTCGCGTGGCCAGATCGCGCAGCTGTCCCCGCTGGTGGCCGAAGCCGCGCAGCAGGGCGACCGCGTCGCCATCGGCATCTTCGAGCACGCGGGCGAAGAGCTGGCGGGGATCGCCGATGCCCTGCGGCGCGCGCTGGCCTTCGCCGATGGCGAGCCGGTACGGGTGTCGTGGTCGGGTGGGGCTTTCAGCGCCGGCACGTTGCTGTGCGATCCTTTCACCGTCGCGTTGCAGCGCTGCAGCCCGGCATTCGAACTGCGCGAACCTCTGCATTCGCCGCACCTGGGCGCCGCACTGTATGCGATCGAACTTCGCCGCCGCGCCGCGGCCCGCTGACAGCGCGATACTCCGGCGCCTCTCTTTCCGCCGCCCGCGCCAATAGAAAAGCCCGCCCCCGGCGACAGGGGCGGGCCTTGAGTCATGCCGGACCGGCCTGCCCGGTCAGACCGGTGGCGTCGGCAGCCGCCTGGGCTTGGCCGGTTCGTCCATCTTGTCGCCGAGCATGCGCCGCACCGCCACGAAGAACACCGGGATCAGCAGCAGGCCCAGGAAGGTGGCGAACAGCATGCCGCCGATGACGCCAGTGCCGATCGAATGGCGGGCGTTGGCGCCGGCGCCGGTGGAGATCGCCAGCGGCGTCACGCCCAGGATGAAGGCCATCGACGTCATCAGGATCGGACGGAAGCGCAGGCGCGCCGCTTCCACCACCGCCTCGCGCAGGGTCTTGCCCGCGGCCCGCTCGAGGACGGCGAACTCGACGATCAGGATGGCGTTCTTCGCCGCCAGGCCGATCACCGTCACCAGGCCGATCTTGAAGAAGATGTCGTTCGACAGCCCGCGCATCATCGTGAACACCACCGCGCCGAGGATGCCCAGCGGCACCACCAGCAGCACCGAGACCGGGATCGACCAGCTCTCGTAGAGCGCCGCCAGGCACAGGAACACGACCAGCACCGAGAGCACCAGCAGCAGGGTCGCGGTATTGCCGGCGATGATTTCCTGGTACGACAGGCCGGTCCAGTCGTAGCCGATGCCGGCCGGCAGCTGGTCGGCGACGATCTGCTCCATGGCCTGCATCGCTTCGCCGGAGCTGCGGCCTGGCGCGGGCGAGCCGTTGATGTTGACCGCGGAATAGCCGTTGTAGCGGGTCAGCGACGGCGCGCTCATCGTCCACTGCGCGCGCACCACGTTGCTCAGCGGGATCATCGCCGCGGTGCCGTTGATCGTCTCCATGGTGGAGGGCGAATAGAACAGCGACAGCGAGTCCTGCCCGGTGCGGTAGGGCGCATCGGCACGCATGATCACGCGCTTGATGCGGCCCTCCGAGAAGTAGTCGTTGACGTACACCGGCGCCAGCATCAGCTGGATCGCGTTGTACACATCGCCCGTGCTCAGGCCCATGGTCTCGGCCTGCGCGCGATCGACCTTCAGCTCCAGCTGCGGCGCGTTGGCCAGCGTGTTCGGACGCACGCCCGACAGCACGTCAGGCTCCTGCGCCGCGGCCGCCAGCAGGGTGCCCTGCGCCTGGGCGAGCGCCTGGCGTCCGAGGCCGGCGCGATCCTGCAGGTACATGTCGAAGCCGCCGAACTGGCCCAGCCCCTGGATCGTCGGCAGGTTGACCACGAAGATCGAGGCGTCGCGGATCCCGTACAGCGCCCCGTTCGCGTTCTGGATGAACTGGTTGACCGTCACGTCGCGATCGGCCCAGTCCTTGAGCTTGATGAAGGCCATGCCGACGTTCTCGCCCTGGCCGACGAAGCTGAAGCCGGCGATCTGCATCATGCTCTCGAAACCGTCGAGTTTCTCCATGGTCCCGCGCACCTGCGCGAACACCTGCTGCGTACGCTGCAGGGTCGCCCCCGGCGGCAACTGCACGATGGCCATCGCGTAGCCCTGGTCCTCTTCGGGCACGAAGCTGCCGGGCAGGCGTACCAGCAGCACCCCGCACAGCACGGCCAGCACCACGAACACCAGCATCCAGCGCGGCGCGTGCCGGACCGCGCTGCCGATATGGCCCACGTAGGTATGCGAGACGCGGTCGTAGAGGCGGTTGAAGCCGCGAACGAAGCGGTTCTCCTTCCGCTCGCCGGGCGGTGCGTGCTGCTTGAGGAAGGTCGCGCACAGCGCCGGGGTGAAGCCCAGTGCCAGGAAGGCCGAGAAGCCCATCGCCATCGCGATGGTGATCGCGAACTGCTTGTAGATCTCGCCCGAGGCGCCACCCTGCAGCGCGCTGGGGATGAACACCGCCGCCAGGACGACGGTGATCGCGACCACCGCACCGGTGATCTGGTCCATCGCCTTCTCGGTGGCCTCCAGCGGCGGCAGGTGGTCCTCGGCCATGATGCGCTCGACGTTCTCGATCACCACGATCGCGTCGTCGACCACGATGCCGATCGCCAGCACCATCGCGAACATGGTCAGCTGGTTCACGGTGAAGCCGATCAGGTTCAGGCCCAGGAAGGTGCCCAGCAGCGCCACCGGGATGACCAGGGTGGGGATGAGCGTGGCCCGCAGGTTCTGCAGGAACAGCAGCATCACCAGGAAGACCAGGACCATCGCCTCGATCAGGGTCTCGACCACCTCGTTGATCGAGATCCGCACGAAGGTCGTGCTGTCGAACGGCGTGAACCACTCCACGCCGGGGGGGAACGAACTTTGCAGTTCGTCCATGCGCGCGGTCACCGCCTCGGCGACGCCCAGCGCGTTCGCGCCGGGCTGCAGCATGATCGCCACCGCGCCCATCGGCTGCCCGTCGAACTGGGCGTCGAAGCCGTAGCCCTGCGCGCCCACCTCCACCCGCGCCACATCGCCCAGGCGCACGGTGGCACCGTCGGGGTCAGCGCGCAGGATGACGTTGCGGAACTCCTGGGGCGAGCTGAGGCGGCCTTCGGCGGCGACCGTGGCGGTGAAGGCCTGGCCCTCGGGCGCCGGATCGGCGCCGATCGCGCCCGCGGCGAACTGGGCGTTCTGCGCCCGCACCGCCGCCAGCACCTGGCTGGCCGACATCCCGTACCCCTGCAGCTTGGTCGGATCCAGCCAGATGTTCATGGCGTACTCGGAGCCGAAATGCTGCGTATTGCCGACGCCGGGCACGCGCGCCAGCGGATCGAGGATGCGCGAGGCGATCAGGTCGTTGAGCGCGTTGCGATCCATGTCGGGATCGCTGGAACGCAGGCCCACGACCATCAGGAAGCCGCTGTTGGCCTTGGCCACCACCACGCCCTGCTGGACGACTTCGGTGGGCAGCCGCGGCGTGGCCAGCGCGACCTTGTTCTGCACCTGCACCTGGGCGATATCGGCGTCGGTGCCGGTCTCGAAGGTCAGAGTGATCGAGACGCGGCCCGACGAACTCGAGGTCGAGCTGAAATACAGCAGGTTGTCGATGCCGGTGAGCTGCTGCTCGATGACCTGGGTGACGGCCTGCTCGGCGGTCTGCGCATCGGCGCCCGGATAGGTGGCGCCCACGGTCACCTGCGGCGGGGCGACGTTGGGATACGACTCCACGCCCATGTTGAGCACGGCGATGACGCCCGAGAGCGAGATCAGGATCGCGATGACCCAGGCGAAGACCGGGTGGTGGATGAAGAACCTGGACATGGACGATCAGCCTTCGGCGGATTCGGTCGCCGCAGGCGTCTGCGCGGCTGGGGCCTGCCCGGCGGGCGCCTCGGCGCCGGCCGGTGGCTGGGCGTCTGCGGGCGCGCCGCCGGCCGGTGCCTGGCCGTCGTTGGCGGGGGCACCGTTGCCGGGGGACTGGCCCGCCGCACCCGTGGGCGACCACGGCACGGCCTTGGCCGGCGCGCCCTCCTGCACCTTCTGCAGCCCCGAGACGATGACCTGGTCGCCGTCCTGCAGGCCGCCGGTGACGATCCAGGTGCCGGTGCCGGCCGCGGCCGCGGTGTCGATGGTGATGTCGCGGCGCGCCACCTTGCCGTCGGCGCCGACCAGCATCACGTAGGCGCTCTTGGCGTCGCGCTGCACGGCGGCCTGCGGGACCGAGAACACGCCCTGCAACTGGCCCAGGCGCGCGCGCAGGGTGACGTACGTCCCCGGCAGCAGGACGCCATCGGGGTTCGGGATCAGCGCGCGCATCGAGATCGCGCCCGTGGCCGGGTCGACGATGTCGCCGGAGAAGTCCAGCGTGCCGGTCTGGCCGTACACGGTGCCATCGGGCAGCACGACGTCGACCGTGGAGTCCGCGCCCGGCGCGGCCATGCGCGCCTTGCGGATCTGTTCGAGCTCGCCCACGCCCATGGAGAAGTTCGCATACAGCGGGTCGACCTGGTCGACCGTGGTCAGCAGCGTGGCCGTGCCCTGGCCCACCAGGGCGCCCTCGGTGACCTGCTGCTTGCCGGCGCGGCCGCTGATGGGCGCGCGCACGGTGGCATAGCCCAGATTGATGCGTGCGGCCTCGACCGCGGCCCGGCCGGCCTGCACGGCGGCCGCCGTGCTGCGTTCGGTGGCCAGTGCGTTGTCGAGGTCGGACTTGGAGATGAAATCGGTCGGCGCGAGCTGGCGCGCGCGGTCGGCGTTGGACTTGGCGTTGGCGTAGTTCGCCTGCGCCTGGGCCAGCGATGCCTGGGCGGTGCCGAGCGCGGCCTGCAGCGGCGCCGGATCGATCAGGAACAGGACGTCGCCCTGCTTCACGTCGCTGCCTTCCTCGTACACGCGCTTTTGCACCACGCCGGGGACGCGCGCGCGCACATCGGCGCTGCGGTAGGCGGCGAGGCGGCCACCGATGTCGCGGATCAGGGGCTGGTTGGACGCCGAGACCTCGACGACGCCCACTTCGGGCGGCGGCGGCGCCTGCGGGGGAGCCTTCTCGCCGCAGGCGGCGAGCAGCGACAGGGTCAGGACGAGCGGGAGGACGACTGCGGTACGGAGCATCGGAAGGACCCTGTTGGGGCCTGCACGGTGGGCAGGGAGGCGACGAGGCAATTTCTGAACCGGGCAGTATACGGGCGTCCTGAATGAACGAAACCTTGCCATAACGCAGGTTTGCCGCCGGTGACGCCCCGCGGCGATGATGGAGACTGGATCATGGAATGAATCCGGTTCACAATCGGCTCCCCTTCCCGCTTCTGCCGCCATGTCCACCACCGACCGCAGGCAGCGGGAATTCGCACGGCGCGAGGCCGTGTTCCTGGACACGGCGCAGGCGCTGATCCAGCGCGAGGGCCTGCTCAACCTGCAGATGTCGCGGATCGCCGAGGACTCCGAGTACGCGATCGGCACGCTGTACCGCCACTTCGCGAGCAAGGAGGATCTGCTCCTGGGGCTGGCGACGCGCAACGTCCTGGAGCGGGTGGAACTGTTCGAGCGCGCCGCGCGCTGGCCGGGACCCACCCGCGAGCGCATCGTGGCGCTGGCCCTGGCCGACCTGCTCATGCTGCGCGAACAGCCCGAGCATTTCCGCCTCGCCCAGTTCGTGTGGACCGACGTGGTCTGGGGCGCGGCGTCCGAATGCATGCGCCAGCGCGCATTGCTCGCCTGCGAACCGCTGGCCACGGTGGTCGATGCCATCGCCGCCGAGGCCCGCGCCCGGGGCGACCTGCCGGCCGGGCTGTCCATGACGGACGAGGCCCTGACCATCGGCCCATGGATCCTGTGCCTGGGCATGCATACGCTGTCGCAGCAGCAGGGGTTGATCGATCCCGCCCTCGGCGACCCGTACCGGCTGCTGTTCAAGCACCTGCACTACCTGCTCAACGGCTACGGCTGGCGCCCGCTGTTCGACCCCGGCGACGACGGGGCGCTCGATCGCTCGATCGAGCGCCTGTGCCGCGACGTGTTCGACGCGCCGTGCCCGTATCCGCCCCGCTGACGTTTCCCACGGAAGACTCCGCCATGCCCACCGCCCCCACGACGCGCAAGCCGCGCTTCGCGCTGCGACTGATCCTGATGCTGTTGCTGACGCTGCTGGTGTTCGGCGGCGTGTTCGCCGTCAAGGCCGTCATCGGCAACCAGGTCAACACCTTCTTCGACAACATGCCGCAGCCGGCGGCCGCGGTGAGCGCGGCCACCGCCAGCACCGAACGCTGGAGCGACGATGGCGAGGCGGTCGGCACCCTGGTCGCGGTCAACGGCACCGATGTCACCACCGAGGCCGGTGGCGTGGTGCGCGCGATCGAGTTCGAGGCCGGGCAGCCGGTGCGCGCCGGCGAGGTGCTGGTCCGCCTCAACACCGACAACGAGCTGGCCACGCTCAGGGCGCTGGAAACCGCGGCGCGGCTGGCCGAGGTGCAGGCCGATCGCTGGCAGCAGCTGGGCCGCGACCAGCTGGTGTCGCTGGACGAGACCCAGCAGCGGGTGGCGACGGCCGCCAGTACGCGCGCCCAGGTCGAGGCGCAGCGCGCGCTGATCGCGCAGAAGACGATCCGCGCCCCCTTCAGCGGCGAACTCGGCATCCGCCGGGCCAACCTCGGCCAGTTCGTGTCGCCGGGCGACCCGATCGTGAGCCTGCAGCAGCTCGATCCGATCTACCTGGACTTCAGCCTGCCCGAGCAGCGCATGGACACGCTCCGGCCCGGGACGCGCATCCGGGCCACGGTCGATGCCCTGCCCGGCCGCGTGTTCGAGGGCGAGGTGACGGCGGTGGAACCGCGCGTGGATCCGAACACGCGCAACTTCACGGCGCAGGCCACGATCGCCAACCCCGACGGTGTGCTGCGCCCGGGCGCCTTCGCCCGGGTCGGGTTCTCGCTCGGCGGCGAACGCGACGTGGTCGTGATCCCGCAGACCGCGGTCAGCTTCAATCCCTACGGCAATGCGGTGTTCGTGATCAGCAAGGTGCCGCGCAAGCAAGGCGAGACCGACATGCAGGGCAAGCCGCTGACCGGCGACAAGCACATCGTCACCCAGCGCTTCATCCGCACCGGCCCCACGCGCGGCGACCTGGTGGTGGTGACCGACGGCCTGCAGCCGGGCGAACAGGTCGCCACCAGCGGCCTGCTCAAGCTGCGCAACGAGGCCGAGGTGACCATCAACAACCGGATCCAGCCGAGCGCCGAAGCGGCGCCCACCGCGCAGAACCGCTGAGCCGCCGCAACGCGCGCCCGCGCGCATCCATCCCGGCCCGCCCCGCATGGGGAGGGGGAGTCAAGCGATGAAATTCACCGACATCTTCATCAACAAGCCGGTGCTGGCGCTGGTCGTCAGCCTGTTCATCCTGATCTTCGGGCTGCGCGCGTTCTCCGAACTCAACGTGCGCCAGTATCCGGAGCTGCGCAACGCGGTGGTGAACGTCAGCACCGTGTACTACGGCGCCGACGCCGACCTGATCCAGGGCTTCATCACCACGCCGCTGGAACGCGAGATCGCCAGCGCCGAGGGCATCGACTACCTGAGCTCCACCAGCTCGGCGGGCGTCAGCACCATCCAGGCCTACATCCGCCTGGACCACGACCCCAACGAGGCGCTCACCCAGATCGCGGCCAAGGTCAACAAGATGCGCGGCCAGCTGCCGCCCGAGTCGGAGGACCCGGTGATCGACCTGCAGCAGGGCCAGCAGATCGCGGCGATGTACGTGTCCTTCGCCAGCCAGACGCTCGACAACAACCAGATCACCGACTACCTGACCCGCGTGGTCCAGCCCAAGCTGGTCACCGTCGAGGGCGTGCAGCGCGCCGACATCCTCGGCGCCGGCACCTTCGCCATGCGCGTGTGGCTCAAGCCCGACCGGATGGCCGCGCTCGGGGTCACCGCCAGCGACGTGTCCAACGCGCTGCAGTCCAACAACGTGCTTTCGGCGGTGGGCTCGACCAAGGGCCAGATGGTCGCGATCGACATGACCGCGCGCACCGACCTGCGCAACGCCGACGAATTCCGCCAGATGGTGATCCGCGAGGAAGGCGGCGCGATCGTGCGCCTGGGCGACGTCGCCGACGTCGTGCTGGGCTCGGAGAACTACGGCACCTCCGTGCGCATCAACGGCGAGGCCGCGACCTTCATGGGCATCTTCGTCGCCCCGGACGCCAACTCGCTGGACGTGATCGGCGAGGTGCGCAAGCTGTGGGACGGCGAGATCGTGCCGCAGCTGCCCGAGGGCATCATCGCCACGATTCCCTACGACAGCACCGAGGCCATCCAGGACGCGATCAACGAGGTGGTCAGCACCATCGTCGAAGCGGTGATCATCGTGATCGTGGTGATCTACCTGTTCCTGGGCTCGCTGCGCAGCGTGCTGATCCCGGCGGTCACCGTGCCGCTGTCGCTGGTGGGCGCGCTGTTCCTGATGCTGCTGATGGGCTTCACCATCAACCTGCTGACCCTGCTGGCGATGGTGCTGGCGATCGGCATCGTGGTGGACGACGCGATCATCGTGCTGGAGAACATCCACCGCCACATCGAGGAGGGCATGTCGCCCTACGACGCGGCGATCAAGGGCGCGCGCGAGCTGGCCTGGCCGGTGGTGGCGATGACCACCACCCTGGTCGCGGTGTACCTGCCGATCGGCTTCCAGGGCGGCCTGACCGGCATCCTGTTCACCGAATTCGCCTTCACCCTGGCCGGCGCCGTGCTGCTCTCGGGCGTGATCGCGCTGACGCTGACGCCGATGATGAGCTCGCGGATCCTCAAGCCCCACGGCCAGGGCGGCAAGGGTCGGCTGGAGGCCTGGCTGGACGCGCGCTTCGACAGGATCCAGCGCAGCTACCAGCGCCGCCTGCACGGCGCCATGGAAACCAAGTCCGTGATCGCCCTGTTCGGCGTGATCGTGCTGGTCTCGTGCGTGTTCCTGTACATCACCGCGCCCAAGGAGCCCGCGCCGCTGGAGGACGAGGGCTTCGTGTTCGCGATCTCGCAGGCCGATCCCACCGCCACGCTCGACTACGTGGAGGGTTATACCGAGGAGATGTCGGCGATCGCGCAGTCCATCCCCGAGGTGCAGGACTACTTCCTGTTCAACGGCGGCTTCGGCGGCAG
>Ga0233372_1000239_pt1 | contig 25488 bp, 24 predicted proteins | sample ElkDunMinimDraft_4_FD_191538 | JGI IMG/M metagenome (GOLD analysis project Ga0233372, IMG submission 191538) | Fecal eukaryotic communites from dung pellets of Tule Elk in California, USA - Elk Dung D8 | ecosystem: Host-associated > Mammals > Digestive system > Large intestine > Fecal | place... | reverse complement strand
AGAAGGCGTTCCTGCGCGGCATCACCGCGGAGACGGACGCCGGCGGCCTCCCGGAATTCCTGTTCATCGCTTTCCAGTCGACGTTCGCCGGCATCACCACGGCGCTGGTCGTCGGCTCGTTTGCCGAGCGCATCAAGTTCGCGGCGGTGCTGCTGTTCTCCATCCTGTGGGTGACGTTCGCCTATCTGCCGATGGTGCACATGGTGTGGAGTGGCGAGGCGGGCTTCCTCGCGCACAAGGGCGTGATCGATTTCGCCGGCGGCACCGTCGTGCACATCAACGCCGGCGTCGCCGGCCTGGTGGGCGCGTACTTCCTCGGCAAGCGCCTGGGCTACGGCCGCGAGGCGATCAAACCGCACAACGTGCCCTTCACCTTCATCGGTGCGTCGCTGCTGTGGGTGGGCTGGTTCGGCTTCAACGCAGGCTCGGCGCTTGCCGCCGACGCCAGTGCGTCACTGGCCATGCTCAACACCATGGTCGCGACGTCGGCCGGCGTGGTCGCCTGGAGCATCGTCGAAGCCTTCACCAAGGGCCGTCCGTCGGCGCTTGGCGCTGCCTCGGGCGCAATCGCGGGCCTCGTCGGCATCACGCCGGCTGCAGGCACCGTAGGCCCGATGGGCGCAGTCGTCATCGGACTGGCCGCCGGTGCACTGTGCGTATGGGGCGTCACCGGACTCAAGCGCCTGCTGCGCGTCGACGACAGCCTCGACGTGTTCGGCGTACACGGCATCGGTGGCATCGTCGGCGCGCTGCTGACCGGCGTCTTCAGTGCGCAGTCGCTGGGCGGCACCGAGGTCGATCTCGCGATCGGCGCGCAGGTCTGGGTGCAGCTGGTCAGCGTCGCGTTCACCGTGCTGTGGTGCGCAGTGGTGACCGCGGTCGTGATGGTGATCGTCAGGCTCGTCGTCGGCCTGCGTGTCACCGAAGACCAGGAGCGCGAAGGCCTGGATATCGTGTCGCACGGCGAATCGGCTTACGAGAAGTAAACCGCAACCAGTGTCCGCGCCCTGCGCGGATGCCGGCAACGAGAGCGGGCGACGGCCGCGCAGCCGCCGCCCGTTTCTCTTGCGCTTGTGTCGCCTGCCCTGGCACGTTGCAATGCGTGCATGCCCAGACATCTGCTTGCCGCGCTCGTCGCCCTGCTGCTCTGCGCGTGCGCCCACCAGGCGCCGCGCAATCCGCTCGCCACCTGGGTGCCGTCCGACAACTTCGATCGGCGCCGACCAGTACTGGTCGTGCTGCATTACACCGAGCAGGATTCGGTGCAGCGCAGTCTCGATACCTTGCGGACCGCCAACAGCGGTGGACGCGTCAGTTCGCACTATCTGATCGGCAAGCACGGCGAGCGTTACCAGCTGGTTTCCGACCTCGACCGGGCCTGGCATGCGGGTGCCGGCAGCTGGGGCCCGGTGTCGGACGTCAATTCCGCCTCGATCGGCATCGAGCTCGACAACAACGGTCGCGAACCGTTTTCCGAGCCGCTGCTCGAGAGCCTGCTGGTGCTGCTCGGCGATCTGAAGGCGCGCTGGCGCATTCCGGCCGGGAACTTCATCGGCCACTCCGACCTCGCCCCCGGCCGGAAGATCGATCCGGGCGTGCACTTCCCGTGGCAGCGCCTGGCGCAACACGGTTACGGGGTCTGGCCGCGCGACGATACGCCGCCAGCGCCACCGGGTTTCGATGCGGCCCAGGCACTGCGCACGCTGGGCTACCCGGTCGACGATCTCGATGCGACATCGCGCGCGTTCCGCTTGCGCTTCCGGGCACTGGCCGACGGGCCCCTGGATGCGGAGGACCATCGGATTCTGTATGCGCTGGTGCAGGGGTGGACGATTCCGGCGGATGCTGCGGCGGTGCAGCCGTAGCGCTTCCGCTTGTTGCTGCTTGTGCTTCTGATCCTGCTTCTGCAGTTCGGACGCCACGTCGATGTGATCGACGCAAGCGCGTCACGGAAACCAGAAGCCAGGCACCAGCAGGACAACTGCGATGGCCGAAAGCAAAGCGAAGCCCACAACGTGACAGGCCCGCCGAAGCGGGCCTGTCGTTCACGCACTGCAGCGAGGCTCAGGCCTTGAGCGAATCGATCGCCGCATTGAACGTCGCGCTCGGACGCATCGCCTCGCCGACCTTCGCCAGATCGGGGTGGTAGTAACCGCCGATATCCACCGGTTTGCCCTGCGCGCCATTGAGTTCGCCCAGGATCGTTGCCTCCTGCTCGGTCAGCGCCTTCGCCAGCGGCGCGAACGTCGCCTTGAGCTCGGCGTCGTCGTTCTGGTCGGCCAGGGCCTGCGCCCAGTACTGGGCGAGGTAGAAGTGGCTGCCGCGGTTGTCGAGTTCGCCGACCTTGCGCGCCGGCGAGCGGTTCTCGTCGAGGATGCGGCCATTGGCGGCATCAAGCGCGGCAGCCAGCACCTTGGCCTTCGGACTGTCGTAGGCGTTGCCGAGATGTTCGAGCGACGCGGCCATCGCGAGGAACTCGCCGAGCGAATCCCAGCGCAGGTAGTTCTCCTCGACGAACTGCTGCACGTGCTTGGGCGCGCTGCCGCCGGCACCGGTCTCGAACAGGCCGCCGCCGGCCATCAGCGGCACGATGGACAGCATCTTGGCACTGGTGCCCAGTTCCATGATCGGGAACAGGTCGGTCAGGTAGTCGCGCAGGACGTTGCCGGTCACCGAGATCGTGTCCTCGCCGCGGCGGATACGCTCGAGCGAGAACCGGGTGGCCTCCACCGGCGGCAGCACGCGCAGGTCGAGCCCCGCGGTGTCGTGGTCCTTGAGGTAGGTCTCGACCTTGGCGATGACCTGCGCGTCGTGCGCGCGGCTCTTGTCGAGCCAGAACACCGCCGGCGTTCCGGACAGGCGCGCGCGGTTCACGGCGAGCTTCACCCAGTCCTGGATCGCCGCGTCCTTGGTCTGGCACATGCGCCAGATGTCGCCGGCCTCGACCGCATGCTCGAACACGACATTGCCATCCTGATCGGTCACGCGCACGGTGCCGTCGGCGGGGATCTGGAAGGTCTTGTCGTGGCTGCCGTATTCCTCGGCCTTCTGCGCCATCAGGCCGACGTTGGGCACCGACCCCATCGTGGTGGGATCGAGCGCGCCATGGGCCTTGCAGTCGTCGATGACGGCCTGGAACACGTCGGCATAGCAGCGGTCGGGAATGACCGCCTTGGCGTCCTGCAGCTTGCCCTGCGCGTTCCACATGCCGCCCGAGTCGCGGATCATCGCCGGCATCGAGGCGTCGACGATGACGTCGCTCGGCACGTGCAGGTTGGTGATGCCCTTGTCGGAATTGACCATCGCCAGCGCCGGGCGCGTGGCGTAGAGCGCGTCGATGTCGGCGCGGATCGCGTCCTGCTCATCCTGCGGCAGGGACTGGATGCGCGAGTACAGATCGCCGATGCCGTTGTTGGCATCGAAGCCGATACGGGCCAGCGCATCCGCATGCTTCTCCAGCACCTCGCGATAGAACGCCTGCACCACGACGCCGAACATGATCGGGTCCGAGACCTTCATCATCGTCGCCTTGAGGTGCAGCGAGAACAGCACGCCCTGCGCTTTCGCGTCCTCGATCTGCGCTTCGATGAAGCTCGACAGCGCCTTGCGCGACATCACCGCGGCGTCGACGATCTCGCCGGCCTGCACCGGCACCGCGTCCTTGAGCACCGTGGTCGCGCCGTCCTTGCCCACCAGTTCGATCTTCAGCGCACCGGCCTTGGCCAGCGTCGCCGAGCGCTCGCTGCCATAGAAATCGCCGTTGTCCATGTGCGCGACGTGCGACTTCGAATCGCTCGACCACTTGCCCATTCGATGCGGATGCTTGCGCGCGTATGCCTTGACCGACTTCGGTGCGCGGCGGTCCGAATTGCCTTCGCGCAGCACCGGGTTCACCGCGCTGCCCTTGGTCCGGTCGTAGCGCGCCTTGATGTCGGCTTCTTCGTCGGTCCGGGGCGTGTCCGGGTAATCGGGCAGGTCGAAGCCCTGGTCCTGCAGCTCCTTGATCGCCGCCTTGAGCTGCGGCACCGACGCGCTGATGTTGGGCAGCTTGATGATGTTGGCTTCGGGCGTCGTCGCCAGCTGCCCGAGCTCGGCCAGATGGTCGCCGATCTTCTGCGCATCGGTCAGACGGTCCGGGAACTGCGCCAGGATGCGGCCGGCCAGCGAGATGTCGCGCGTCTCGACCGCGATGCCGGCCGGTTTGGTGAATGCCTCGACGATCGGCAGCAGCGACTGCGTCGCCAGATACGGTGCTTCGTCGGTGAGCGTGTAGATGATCTTCGGGCTATCGGACATGCGGACGTGTCTCGCTTCTTCAGAAAAACAGGGGGATGCGGAGCCGGCACGCTTGCGTGCCATCCAGTGCCCGCGTGCGGCGATGCGCGCGATGCGGCGCAGGCCGGTCACGCTGGGGTAGCGCCTGGCGATTGTCGCGCGTTTACCCGGGCCAAGAAAGGCGCGCGCCCGCGAGCGGGACATACGGGACAGCATGCTGCGACACCGGGATCGCCTGCGGAAAACGCGGCCGGGGCCGCGTCTTCCGATTTGCGATTCGCAAGGGCGGGCGCTATTTCACCGAGAACTCGCGCGTCTCCACCACCTTGCCGTCGAGCGAGACCTCGAGCTTGTAGTTGCCTGTCGGCCAGCCTTCGGGATGGTGGATGTCGAAGGCGATGACCTGCGGCCCTGCCGCGACGTCGGCTTCGGTGGTGCGCACCAGCTGGCCGTCGCCATAGGTCCAGCGCGCCGCCAGTTTCGCCGCGCTCTCGCCTGCGGTGCCGACGGAGGCGTAGATGGTGTCGGTGGTGGCGAACTCGGAGGCGGGCGTTGCGACCCGGTTCTGGTCGTCGACGGCATTGCCCAGTTCCACGCTGGTCACCGTTGCCGGCGCGGGTGGCGCGGGCGGCGGCGGGGGTTCCGGTGCGGTCGCGACCGGTGCCTGCGCAGGGGCGGGCGCATCGCGGTTGCAGCCGGCAAGCAGCGTCACGCCAGCGAGTGCGACGGTCAGGCAGGTCAGGGCGACGGGTCGGGTCATGGCAACTCCTGGAGGCGGGGTTCGGTCAGTCGGACGGCAGCTGCAGCACCTGGCCGGCCTGGATGCAATCGGGATCGTCGAGCAGGTCGCGGTTCGCCTCGAACAGCTCGCGCCAGCGGTCCTGGGCGCCGAGCTCGGCTTCGGCGATGCCGGAAAGCGTATCGCCCTTGCGCACGACATAGGTGCGCAGCGACGTGGCGTCGGCATTGCGGGAGAGCGTCATGGTGGGGCCTCGGTCGGATCGACCTGCGAGGCTCCCACTTCCCGCGTTAAGAAACCATCGCGCGGAATCGGCCGTATTACTGGCGCTCGTCGCGACGCGCGGGCGGCGTCGCATGGCCCGGTGTTGCGCGCCAGGGATTGATGTCCAGCCCGCCGCGGCGCGTATACCGCGCCTCGACCGACAGCGTGTCCGGACGGCAACGGGCCATCAGGTCGACGAACACGCGCTCGACGCACTGCTCGTGGAACTCGGCGTGGTCGCGGAACGACACCAGGTAGCGCAGCAGCGCGGCGCGGTCGACGCGCGGGCCGCGATAGGCGATGTGCAGGCTGGCCCAGTCCGGCTGGCCGGTGACCGGGCAATTGGACTTGAGCAGCGACGAGGCCAGGCGTTCCTCGACGATGGCGTCCGCATCGGCCGTCAGCAGCGACGCATCCGGCGGGCCATAGCTGGTGATCTCGATGTCCAGATCGTCGATCGATACGTCCCCGCTCGCGGCCGCGGCCATTGGCGGCAGGCCGTAGCTCACGTCGACGGATGCGCCGGCGGCCTGCGAGAGGTCGGCCGCGATGCGCGTGCGCACCGCATCGGCATCATCGAACCGCGTGTGGTTGAGCGAGTTGAGATAGAGCTTGAGCGACTTGGACTCCACCAGTGACGGCGAGTCGCCGGGCACGGTGATCGTTGCCGTCGCCACCACCGGCTTGCCGCGGCTGTCGAGCCAGCCCAGCTCGTAGGCGTGCCAGCGGTCGTGGCCAGTGAAAGGCAACGCCTCGGCGATGCCGAGCTCGGCGCGGCCGAGCGTGCGCGCGATCGGAAACAGCAGGCCGGGGTCGTAGTGCCGGGGATAGGCGACCTCGCGGCCGAGCGGAATGGGCGGCGCGGCCGCGGTGTCGAGTTCGGAGGACATGCGGCGATTTTAGCGCCGGGTCGCGAACGGGCGCGGAACGAAGGCCGATATGCTCGGCGCTCCGCGGTTCGTCACACGTCGACCGCGCCGGGCAGGCGCGCGGCCCCGCGGGGGCAACGCGCGCTGCGGCATCGACGTCGCAGCGCGGATCCTCAGCCCGCGCCCGCCTCCAGATAATCCAGGCTGACCTGCAGCAGGGCCCGCAGGCCCAGGTCCAGGGCCGACTCGTCGAGGTCGAACTGCGGGGAATGGTTGCTCGGCGCCGTCGCCGGGTCCTTGCCCGCGGCGGTCGCGCCGACGAAGAAGAACATCGCCGGCACTTCCTTCGCGTAGTACGCGAAATCCTCGGCGCCCATGTTGAGCGGCGTCTCCACCACGTTGCCTGCACCCGCGACGGCCTGCAGGCTCGGCAGCAGGCGCGCGGTCAGGGCCGGATCGTTGACGGTGACCGGGTTGCCGGTGGTGTCGGGCACCTGCGCATGGACCGTCGCACCATGCGCGGCGGCGACGTGCTCGGCCACGTTCTTCAGGTCCGCGAAGATGTCGTTGCGCACGCCTTCGTCGAAGGTGCGGATCGTGCCGACCAGCTCCACCGAGTCGGGAATGATGTTGTAGCGGATGCCACCCTTGATCGCGCCGAAGGTGACGACCGCCGGCAGCGCGGAGATGTCGGTGCGCCGGCTGACGATGCTCTGCGCGCTGCCGATCAGGTCTGCGGCGGCGACGATCGGATCGATGCCGCCCCACGGCCGCGAGCCGTGCGTCTGTCGCCCGGTCACCTTGATCGCGAAGCGGTCCGACGCCGCCATCAGCGGGCCGCCACGAACGCCGAGCTGGCCCGCCTGCAGGGTCGAGAACACGTGCAGGCCGAATACCGCCTCGGGCCTGAAGTCGCGGAAGATGCCTTCGGCCAGCATCATCGACGCGCCGCCGTCCTCGCCGTCGGGCGGCCCTTCCTCGGCCGGCTGGAACACGAACAGCACCTCGCCGGCCAGCTGCTCGCGCATGCCGGCCAGGGCCTCGGCCACGCCCATCAGGATGGCGACGTGCGCGTCGTGGCCGCAGGCGTGCATGACGCCGGTGGTCTCCCCGCGATAGGTCGCCGTCGCGGTGGAGGCGAACGGCAGGCCGGTCTGCTCGGTGACCGGCAACGCGTCCATGTCGGCGCGCAGCGCGATGCGCGGACCCGGGCGTCCGCCCTTGAGCACCGCGGTCACGCCGGTGTGGGCGACGCCGGTGGTCGGCTCCAGGCCGAGACTGCGCAGATGCCCGGCCACCCTGGCGGCGGTGCGGGTTTCGCGATTGCCGAGTTCGGGATGCTGGTGGAAGTCGCGGCGCCAGTCGACCACCCGGGCCTGCAAGGCAGATGCGGCGCTGGCGACTTCGGGCCGTTGCGCCTCCGCGCGTGACAGGGCGGGCAGGGTGGCGCAGGCACACAGCAACGCGACAGCCAGACGATGCATCGGCGGATCCTCGAACCGGAGATCAGCCGATGCTAGTGGATCGCGCGCCGCGCGGGTCGGCCGCCAACGCGGCCGCGTTCTTCACCACGCTGTCAGCGACCGCACTGCCAGGCCCCGAAGCGCTGGCTGCCGCCGGCAGGCTCGCCAAGCGGGCTGATCGTGTCGGCGCCCAGGCCCGGCGCCTCGTTGCGCGCCAGCGTCTCGAGCTCCTCGCGCACGCGCAGCGCATTGCGGTCGACGAACGCGATGTTGTGCTTGACCGACACCTCGACCTCGCCGCGCTTGCTGCAGTCGGCCGGCGCCGCGCTGACCACGCGGACCGCACTCGCGCCCGGTGACATGTGCACCCAGGTGCACCCCGCCGCGGACAGGGACAACAGCATCACAACAGCCAGGGATTTGCGCATCGGTATCGTTCCGTAGATTCGAGGGTGGTGACACGATGCCGCCAGTGTGGCGGGCATCGCCTGAGTGGACGATCACCGCTTCGCGCTGGCGACCGGTTTGCCGTCGGCGTCGAGCACCTGCACATCGCCCAGTCCCAGCGCGCGCACCGGTGCCTCGATCTGCGAAAGATCGCCGACCACCACCCAGGTCAACGCCTTGGGATCGATGCTGGCCGCCGCGCCGGCGAGGTCGGACACGGTCATCGACTCGATCTCGGCCTTGCGCTGGAACACGTAATCGTCCGCCCGGCCGAAGCGCACGTTGCCGCCGATGGTCGACATCACCGACCACGCCGTCTCGTAGGCGCCCGGCAGGCTCAATGTGTTGATCGCCCGGGCGCGGGCCAGCTCGGCCTCGCTCGGCGGGCGCGTGCCGCTGGCGAAATCCGCGAACTCGCGCTGCATCTCGGCCATGGCCTCGGCGGTCTTGTCGATCTGCACGGGTGCCGATGCCATCCACGGGCGCTGGCCCAGCGCGCCCATCGCCGAACTGCGCGCACCGTAGGACCAGTGCTTGTCCTCGCGCAGGTTCATGTTGAGACGCGCGGTGAAATCCCCGCCGATCACGGTGTTGGCCATGTCGAAGCGGGTCGAGGCCGGATCGTTGGTCGGCGGCATCACCTGCGCGGCGAAGATGTTGGCCTGCACCGCGCCCGGCTGGTCGATCAGGAACACGCGCGAGGTGGCGGGACGCGCGACCTCGGCCACTTCGACCGGTGCGGGCGCCGGACCGGTACCGCGCCAGGCTCCGAAATGGGTTTCGAGCATCGGCACGATCTCCTCGAGCGTGGTGTCGCCGACCACGATCAGGGTCGCGCCTTCCGGACGTACCCAGTCGCGGTGGAAGGCGAGCAGGTCCTCGCGCGCGAGCTTCGCGATCGAGGCTTCGTCGCCGCTGCCGGTGAACGGGATCGCATAGGGATGGCCTTCGCCGTAGACCAGCGGCGGCAGCACACGCATCGCCACGCTGGCCGGGCGCGCCTTCTCCTGCGCGATGCCGGCGATCCACGTCGCCTTGATGCGGTCGATCTCCTTCTGCTCGAAGTTCGGGCGCTGGAGCATGTCGGCAAACAGCGCCAGCGATCCGTCCAGGTTTTCCTTGAGCGCCGACACGTAGGCATTGCTGCCGTCGAGCGAAGCGCCCGCACCGATGCTCGCGCCCAGCGATTCCACGCGGTCGGCGAACTCGAGCGCGCCCAGGCCGCCGGCGCCCTCGTCGAGCAGGCTCATCGCGAAGCTCGCGGTGCCGGGCGTGCGGCCCTGGTCGGCGGTGTAGCCGCCCTTGAACTCGTAACTCAACTGCACGACCGGGATCTCCGGACGCCGGGCGAGGATCACTTCGGTGCCGTTGGAGAGCATCGCGCGCTGCAGTTCCGGGAATTTCAGTTCGGGGAACTCGCGGGTCTCGGGCACGCCGGTGCTGCGGTCGATGCGGCTGCGCGTGGTGGTGTACTTGCGATCCGGCGCGGGCGTCGTCAGCGGCGCCGGGGTCACGGCGGGCTCTTCGGCAAGCGGCGTGCGCGCGCCCGGCACCACGGTGATGGTGTGGCTGCCGACATCGAGCCATTTCGCGCCGACCGCCTTGACGTCCTCGGCGGTGGTCGCCGCGACATTGGCCAGCGAAGCGCGGAAGCAGCCCGGATCGCCCTCGTAGACGGTGCATTCGGCCAGCGCGTCGGCCTTGCCGCCGAAGCCACCGATGCGCTCGATGCCGCGCACGAAGCCGGCGCGGAACGAGGTCTTGGCACGCTCGAGTTCGTCGGCGGTCGGACCTTCGGCGATCAGGCGGTCGAGTTCCTCGTCGATCGCCGCTTCGACCGTCGCCGGGTCCACGCCCTGCTTGACGGTCGCGATGATGCCGAAGCTCGAGCCCAGCTGCGACGGCCAGGCGCCGGCGCTGATGTTGTCGACCAGCTTGTCCTCGTGCAGCAGGCGCCGGTCGAGGCGCGAGGCCTTCGCGCCGCCGAGCACGCTCGCCAGCACCTGCAGCCGGTCGATGTCGACGCTGCCCAGCTCGGCGACGTTCCACACCCGGTAGATACGCGCCTGCGGCACCTGGTCCTGCATCGTCTCGCGGGTGTCGGCGGGGCGCTTGGCCACGTCGACCTGCGGCTGGGCCATGGTCGGGCCGGCGGGAATGTCACCGAAATACTGCATGGCCTTGCGCCGGGCCGTGGCCAGGTCGATGTCGCCTGCCAGCACCAGCACCGCGTTGTTCGGGCCGTACCAGGTGCGGAACCACTGTTTGACATCGTCGAGCGAGGCCGCGTTGAGATCGTTCATCGAACCGATGACACCGCGGTGGTACGGGTGGTCCTTCGGATACAGCGAGCGGCTCAGCCGGTCCCAGACCTGTCCGTAGGGCTGGTTCTCGCCCTGGCGCTTCTCGTTCTGGACCACGCCGCGTTGTTCGTCGAGCGCCGCCTGGTCGACCGCGCCGAGCAGGTGGCCCATGCGGTCCGATTCCATCCACAGCGCCATGTCCAGCGCGGTGGTCGGCACGTTCTGGAAGTAGTTGGTGCGGTCGGTATTGGTGGTGCCGTTCTGGTCGGTCACCCCGACCTGCTTGAAGGGATCGAAGAATTCGCCGTCGTGGTGTTCGCTGGCCTGGAACATCAGGTGCTCGAACAGGTGCGCAAAACCACTGCGACCGGCCGGTTCGTCCTTGCTGCCCACGTGGTACCAGATGTTGACCGCGACGATCGGCGCCTTGCGGTCGGTGTGCACCACCACGCGCAGGCCGTTGGGCAGGGTGAACGTCTCGTAGGGAATGTCGACGCCGGCGGTCGCGGCAGGTGGTGCGGCCCACACCATCGGCGCGGCACCGCTACCGGCCAAGGCGAGCCCGGTGGCCAGCGCGAGCAGGGCCGCGCGCGGACGGGACGGAGCGGTACGGAGACGGTCAGCGGACATGCCGGGCCTTGGAGTGGACGGAATTGGACCCGCATCGTAGCCAGCCGCGGGCCTTAGGGCACGGGTCGCAGGTCATGGGGCGGGATCCGCCGACGGTCGCGTCCCTCCGGTTCCGGGGTCTCCACCCGGCCCAGGAGGGCGGATGGGGCGCGTTCGTCGACGAAGCCGGTTCTTGCAGACGCGCTGTACGCGTCCGCCCGGCGCCCGGCAGACCATCGCCCGCCACCCGCCGCTCATCAGCGCGCGGCTAGCATTGCCCCGTTCCCGATCGAGCGTGCCTGCCATGACCCACTGGACCCTCGTCACCGGTGCAAATCGAGGCCTCGGCCTGGAGCTGGTCCGGCAACTGCTTGCCGATGGCGCGCGCGTGGTCGCGACCTGCCGCCGGCCGGGCCGCGCGCAGGCGCTCAATGCCCTGGCCGCCGAGTATCCCGGTCATCTCAAGGTGCTGCCGCTGGATGTCGGCGACGCAGCCTCGCGCGAGGAACTGGCGCGCGAATGGCCGCTGGCGGCCGGCCGGGAGGCGCGGATCGGCCTGCTGGTCAACAACGCGGGCGTGCTGCATGGCGGCGAGCGTTTCGGTGCGCTGACCGAAGAGATCCTCGACGACAGCCTGCGCACCAACGTCGTCGGCCCGTTGCTGCTGACCCAGGCGCTGGCGCCCCTGCTCGCCGACGGCGCGTGCGTGGCCAATCTGTCCTCGCAGCTCGGCTCGATCGCCGGCACCACCCGGTTCGGCACCCCGAGCTATGCGATCAGCAAGGCCGCGCTGAACATGGCCACGGTGCAGCTCGCGCATGCGCTGCGCGAGCGCGGCATTGTCGTCGTCGCCCTGCATCCGGGCTGGGTCCGTACCGACATGGGCGGCGCCCAGGCGACCGAGACCGCGGAGGAATCGGTTGCCGGCCTGCGCCGGGTGATCGCAAGCCTGGGCGCGGCCGACAGCGGCCGCTTTCTCGACTGGACCGGTGCGTCCCTGCCCTGGTGACCGACAATGGCCGGCCCGCAGCCCGGCCCGGCCCATGTTCGACGTCATCCTGCATACGCCCGAGATTCCCCCCAATACCGGCAACGTCATCCGGCTGTGCGCCAATACCGGCGCGCGCCTGCACCTGGTACGACCGCTGGGCTTCGACCTCGACGACCGCAACCTGCGCCGCGCCGGCCTCGATTACCACGAGTACGCCACGCTGCAGGTCCACGACGATCTCGACGCCGCGCTGGCGGCGATCCGGCCGGCGCGTCTGTTCGCGCTGAGCACGCGCAACAGCCGGCGCTTCGATGCGCCGGCCTTCGCGCCGGGCGATGCCTTCCTGTTCGGTTCGGAAACCCGGGGCCTGCCGGCGGAGGTCCTCGAGCGCGTCCCCGATGGCCAGCGCCTGCGCCTGCCGATGCGGCCCGGCAACCGCAGCCTGAACCTGTCGAACGCCGTGGCCGTGGTGGTGTTCGAAGCCTGGCGGCAGCAGGGGTTCGACGGCGCCGACGCGTGACCACACCGTCGCATCGCGCGTCCGCCCTCGTGCCTGAACACAAGCGGAAACCTGTACTTTCCGGTTCAATATTCAGCGCGGGTTGCAGGGGCGGGTTGAGAATGACTCTCACCGGCCCGGGTGATCTGCTTCGCCCCCTCGAAGCATCCCCTCCCCCCTTCACCCGGGCCGGTATTCTTTCGCATTGCCACAGAAAGAGCCGCGTCCCAAGCAGGCGCCGGCCGGAGATCTCCCCCGAATGAAGCGTTTGTCTCTCGCGGTCCTTGCGGCCGCGCTGCCGCTCGCCGGTCATGCCGCCGACGGCCTGTCCTATACCTATCTGGAAGGCGGTTATTCGGCCAGCAAGTCCGATATCGCGCCGCTCGACCGCGACGTCGATTCCGATGGCTGGTCGATCCGTGGCTCCGCCGCGTTCCACCCCAACTTCCATGTGTTTGGCGACTACACCCGCGAAAGCGTGGACCGTCGTCCGCTCGACCGCGATCAGTGGCACGTGGGCGTGGGCTACAACCACGAAGTCTCGCCGCGCACCGACCTGCTGACCCGCGTGGCCTACCAGAAGCTCGACTTCGGCCACGGCATCAGCGGTGACGGCTATTCGGTCGAGGTCGGCGCACGCAGCGCGTTGCTGCCGGCGCTCGAGGGTTACGCACTGGCCGGTTACGACCACCTCGACGACGGATTCGACAGCGACTTCTATGGCCGCCTCGGCGCGCAGTGGAAGTTCACCCCGAACTTCGGCGTGGCTGGCGACGTGAAGCTCATCAAGGGTGGCGACACCCAGTGGTTCATCGGCCCGCGCCTGCGCTGGTAAGCGCCACACCGCTCCTCGCGGTTTCCGGTCCCCAGCGCTTCCCCAGCGCGTCTCTCTCCCGGAAACCGACAGAACCCGGCCAGCAATGGCCGGGTTCTTTTTTGCTCGGAGGTCGAGCGATTCCACTGCCAGCTCGCGGCGCCCCGGTTCTTGTCCTTCCCCCTCGGGGGGAAGGTGCCCGGAGGGCGGATGAGGGGGCTTTCGGCGCTTCTGCGAGGCCTTGCCCTCACCCCACCATCCGCTTTGCCGATGGTGCCCCCCCTCCCGGAGGGAGAGGGGCTTTGGTCGGGCCTTCGGCCCGAGCTTCTTATTCGAACTCGGGCTTCTGCTCGCGGGCCATCAACCGGCCCAGAGCTTCGGCCGGGGTGATATCGCCGTGCAGCACCGCGCGGACATTGCTGGAGATCGGCAGTTCGATGCCGTGCCGCTCGGCCAGGCGCATGACCTCGTCGGCGGTCTGCACCGACTCGACCACCTGGCCGATCGCGCGCACCGCGTCCTCGAGCTTCTCGCCGCGGCCCAGCGCCAGGCCCAGCCGGCGGTTGCGCGACAGATCACCGGAGCAGGTCAGCACCAGGTCGCCGAGACCGGCCAGGCCCATCAGGGTTTCCGCGCGGCCGCCGATCGCGCGGTTGAGCCGCAGCATCTCGTTGAGACCGCGGGTGATCAGGCCGGTCCGGGCGTTGAGGCCCAGTTCCATGCCGTCGGCCGCGCCGGTGGCCACGGCCAGCACGTTCTTCATCGCGCCGCCGAGTTCGGCGCCACGCATGTCGGTGCCGGTATAGGCGCGGAAGGTCGGGCCGTGCAGCACGTCGGCCACGGTCTGCGCGAACGCTTCGTCCTCGGACTGCACGGTGATCGCGGTCGGCAGGCCGGAGGCGACCTCCTTGGCGAACGAAGGGCCGGTGACGACGGCCAGGGGCACGTCGCCCCCCAGCAGGTCGCCGGCCACTTCATGCAGGAAACGCCCCGAACCCGGCTCGAAGCCCTTGGTCGCCCACGACACGCCGACGCCGGCCGTGCGCAGCGGCGCCAGCAGGGCCAGCGTTTCGGTGAACGCATGCGAGGGCACCACGACCAGGATCAGCCCGGCGCCTTCGATGGCGTGGGCCAGGTCGGTGGTCGCGCGCAGGGTGTCGGGCAACGGAATGCCCGGCAGGTAACGCGGATTCTCGTGGCGCTGGTCGATCGCCTCGACCTGCGCCGCGTTGCGACCCCACAGCATCGTGGGGTGGCCATTGCGTGCGATCAGCGATGCGAGCGCGGTTCCCCAGGAACCGGCGCCCAGCACCGCGACCGCGGACTTCGGATCGCTCACGCTCAGGCGTTGCCGACCTGGTCGGTGGTCGGCTGCTCGCCGCCCTGCTGCGCGCGCTGGCGCAGGCCTTCGGCGTAGAGCGCGTCGAAGTTGATCGGCTGCAGCAGGAACGGCGGGAAGCCACCGGCCTGGATCAGGTCGCCGATCAGCTGGCGGGCGTAGGGATAGAGCACGTTCGGGCACTGGGTGCCGAGCAGCGCGTCGAGGGTGTTGCCGTCGAAACCGGCCAGACCGAACACGCCGGCCTGCTTCACTTCGGCCACGTACACCGTGTTGGCGTTGTCCTCACCGGTGGTGCAGGTCAGGGTGATCCCCAGCACGACTTCGTAGGCGTTGTCGCCGACGCGCTGGACGCTCTGGTTGAGATTCATGTTGAGCTGCGGCTGGGCCTGCTCGTTGAAGATCGCCGGCGACTTGGGCGACTCGAACGAGACGTCCTTGACGTAGATCTTCTCGACGCTGAACTGCGCGCCGGCCGGCTGCGCCGGGGCTGCGCCATTGGCGCCGTTGGTGGTCTGTTCTTCGGACATGTGGATCGACTCCAGCAGAAAATTGGGTGGAAGCAGGTTCGCCGATTATGGCACCCGCCAATGGACGGAGCCCGGGCTCAGCCGCGGCCCTTGACCAGCGGCAGATCGGCCTGCAGCCAGCCGCCGATGCCGCCCTCGAGGACGTAGACGTTGGCGAAGCCGGCCTTCTTGAGCCGCTTGGCCGCGTCGCTCGCGATACTGCCGGTCTTGCAGACCAGCACCACGGGCAGTGCCTTCGCCGGCGCGAGCTGCTTGCTCTCCGGATCGAACTGGCTCATCAGCACGTTCTTCGATCCGGGGATGTGGCCCTTGGCGTAGTCGGCCGAGGGCCGCAGGTCGACGACCAGCGCGTTCTCGCGGTTCATCAGCACGGTCAGTTCGGCCGGACGCAGCGCCTTGAAGCCGCGGAACAGCCGCGAGATCTCGTTGACGATGATCGCCGCCGTCAGGGCGGCCAAGACCAGCGACAACATCTGGTTGCGGCCGAGGAAGGCCAGAAGTTCTTCGAAATTCACGGATCAGTCGCGGTGCGTCGGAGGGCGGCGATTGTCGCACAACGCCGCGGCTGCCCGGCGCCGGGCGCCGTCGCCGCTATTCGCCCGCCCACAGATCGGGCAAACCGTCGGTGATCCACCAGGTGCCCGCATCCGGATCCCAGCGCCAGCGCTCGGTATAGCGCACGGTGCGCTCGGCCATCGTATGGCGGTTGACCACGCCGATCTGGATCTCGCGCAGTGCCTCGTCCGGGCCGGCCTGGCCACCGACCTCGCGATAGCCGGTCACCTGGACCTGGGCGTAGCGTTCGAAGTCCAGCGCGTTCGCCGGATTCGCGGTGCGGTACTCCGGATCGACCAGTTGCCAGGCGCCGTGCAGATCGTTCCAGCGCACCGCCGACGACCATGCATGCTGCGCACTCTCCAGGGCGCTGCGCTGCTTGCCGGCGCTCGCGCAACCTGGCAACCACAAGGAGAGCATCAGGACGAGCAGCAGCGGAGCGTGGAAGCGGGGAACGCGCATGGCGGTGTCCGTGCGGGAAAGCGGCCATCCTAATCGGTCCCCGGCCGTGGGCGTGCGGCGGCCCGGTATCCTCTCGCGATGCAAGCACCCATCTCCCCGGCCGCGGACGCGGTCAACATCGCCGCAGCCCTGCCGCGGCTCGCGCGCGAGCGGCCCGACCGGATCGCGATGCGCTGTCCCGGCCCGGACGGCCGCTACGGCGACGCGCATGCATTGACCTATGCCGCGCTGGACGCACGCAGCGATGCGATCGCCGCCGGCCTCGCCCGGCGCGGCATCGTCCGCGGCACGCGCGCCGTGCTGATGGTCCGCCCCACGCCCGAGTTCTTCCTGTTGATGTTTGCGTTGTTCAAGGCCGGCGCGGTGCCCGTGCTGGTGGACCCGGGCATCGACAGGCGCGCGCTCAGGCAGTGCCTGGACGAAGCCCAGGCGCAGGCGTTCATCGGCATTCCGCTGGCGCAGTTCGCGCGCACGTTGCTGGGCTGGGCGAAATCCGCGCGTATCCACATCACCACCGGCCGCCGTGCGTGGCTGGCCGATGCCACGCTTGCGCAGGTGGAACGCGCCGGCGCGGGCGCCGGGCCACAGCTGGCCGCGACGCAGGCCGACGATGTCGCCGCGATCCTCTTCACCAGCGGCTCGACCGGGGTGCCCAAGGGCGTGGTCTATCGCCACCGGCATTTCGTTGCGCAGATCGACATGTTGCGCGGCGCATTCGGCATCACCGCCGGCGGCGTCGACCTGCCGACGTTCCCGCCGTTCGCGCTGTTCGATCCCGCGCTCGGGCTCACCTCGATCATCCCGGACATGGATCCGACCCGCCCGGCGAATGCCGATCCCGACAAGCTGCACGCGGCGATCGCACGCTTCGGCGTGGACCAGCTGTTCGGGTCGCCGGCGCTGATGGGCGTGCTTGCGAAGGACGGCAGGCCGCTGCCGACGCTGCGCCGGGTGACCTCGGCCGGCGCGCCGGTACCGCCGGATACGGTCGCCAGGATTCTCGAGCTGCTGCCGGGCGACGCGCGCTTCTGGACGCCCTACGGCGCCACCGAGTGCCTGCCGGTGGCGGTGGTCGAAGGCCGCGAACTGCTCGAGCTGCGCGCGCGCACCGAGCAGGGCGCCGGCACCTGCGTGGGCCGCCCGGTGCCGCCCAACGAGGTGCGCATCATCCGCGTCGACGATGGCGCGATTCCGGTCTGGTCCGACGCACTGTGCGTGCCCGGCGCGCAGGTCGGCGAGATCACCGTGGCCGGGCCCAGCGCCACCGACAGCTATTTCAACCGCGATGCGCAGACGCGGCTGGCGAAGATCGAAGAGACATTGCCCGACGGCAGCACGCGCATCGTCCACCGCATGGGTGACCTGGGTTATTTCGACGCGCAGGGGCGGCTGTGGTTCTGCGGACGCAAGGGCCATCGCGTGGTGACGGCCGAGGGCACGCTGTGCACCGAACAGGTCGAACCGGTGTTCAACGTGCATCCCGAAGTACGCCGCACCGCGCTGGTCGGTGTCGGCCCCGCGGGCCGGCAGACGCCGGTGCTGTGCGTGGAGCTGCGCGCCGGCATCGGCAAGCGCGAGCACGCGCGCATCGCCGAGGAGCTGCGGCACATCGGCGAAGGCCATGTGCATACCGCACGCATCGAGCGCGTGCTGTTCCATCCGGGGTTCCCGGTCGACATCCGCCACAACGCGAAGATCGGCCGTGAGGCGCTGGCCGTGTGGGCGGCGAAACGCACGCAGGAGATCGCATGAAACTTCTCGTCACCGGCGGCGGCGGCTTCCTCGGGCAGGCGCTGTGCCGCGGCCTGGTCGAGCGTGGCTTTGATGTCACCAGCTTCAATCGCGGCCACTATCCGGAGCTCGACGCGATCGGCGTGCGCCAGGTGCGCGGCGATCTCGCCGATGGCGCGGCCGTGGCCAAGGCAGCGCGGGGCATGGACGCGATCTTCCACAACGCGGCCAAGGCCGGCGCCTGGGGGAGCTACGAGAGCTACCACCGGGCCAACGTGCTCGGCACGCAGAACGTGCTCGACGCCTGCCGGGCGCATGGCATCGGGCGCCTGGTCTATACCTCGACGCCCAGCGTGACCCATCGCGCGACGCATCCGGTCGAAGGTGGCACCGCCGAGACGGTGCCTTACGGCGAGCGGTTCAAGGCTCCGTATGCGACCACCAAGAAGATCGCCGAACAGGCGGTGCTCGCGGCCAACGATGCGACGCTCGCGACGGTCGCGTTGCGTCCGCGGCTGATCTGGGGACCGGGCGACCAGCAGTTGCTGCCGCGACTGGTCGAGCGCGCGAAGGCGGGCCGTCTGCGCTTCGTCGGCAACGGCGAGAACCGCATCGACACCACATACATCGACAATGCCGCACAGGCGCACTTCGACGCGTTCGCGCACCTGGCGCCCGGCGCCGCCTGCGCGGGCCGCGCGTACTTCATCAGCAATGGCGAACCGACGACGGTGCGCGAGATCGTCAATGCGTTGCTGGCCGCGGCCGGCGCCCCGCAGGTCGACAGGACGGTGCCGTTCGGCGTGGCGTATGCGATCGGCGCGGTCTGCGAAGCGGTGTGGCCCGTGCTGCGCCTGTCCGGGGAGCCGCCGATGACGCGTTTCCTCGCCGAGCAGCTCAGCACCACGCACTGGTACGACATGGCTCCCGCCAGGCGCGACTTCGGCTACGTGCCCAGGGTTTCCCTTCACGACGGACTCATCCGCCTGAAAAATTCGCAAGTCAGGTACATGACCGTCACCTGATCGCGACTTGTGGCCGCATAGGGTGGCACCCGAACCGCCACGGGACCTAGGAGATCAACCCATGCTTCGTTATGCCATTATTTTTCTTGTCGTTGCCATCATCGCCGGTGTTCTCGGCTTCAGCGGCGTCGCTGGCGCCGCGACCAATATCGCCTGGATCCTGTTTGTCGTGTTCCTGATCCTGGCTGTGGTCTCGATGCTGCGTGGTCGCGGACCGTAACGGTCGGCGTCTGCAGATCGATCCAGCGCCCGCCTTCCGGCGGGCGTTTTCTTTTGCGCGCGCAGCAGCGGCCGGCGCATCTGGGCTCGCCGGCCCGACGCTACAATGCGGCCATGGCCGGACTCCCTTCTCCTTTCGCGATGCTCAAGCCGATTGCCGGACGTGCGCTGGAAACCGCGCTCAACCAGGCGCTCGCGCTCGATGCCGACACACGCGCGGCATTGATCGGCCTGCATGGCCAGCGCATCGCATTGACGCTCGCCTCCCCGCCGCTTGCCCTTGAACTGCGTGTCGAAGGCGAGAGATTGCGCGTCGGCCCGGTCGACGAGGCGCTCGAGCCCGATCTCGCAGTGCGGACCACGCTTGCCGGCATGTTGTCGCAGTTGCCATTCCTGCGCCGGGACGATGCCCCGCCGATCGGCAAGGTGCGCGTTTCCGGTGACGCCGAACTCGCGCGTCGCCTGCAGAAGCTGGCGGGCAGTTTCGATCCTGACTGGCAGCAGCCATTCGTCGCCGTGTTCGGGGACGTGATCGGCGTGCAGGTGGCCAACGCGTTCGCCGCGGCGCTGCGCCAGGCAAGGGATCTGGGCGGAACGCTGACCGAAAGCGCGGTCGAATACGTCACCGAGGAATCGCGCGATGTCCTCGGCCGCGACGAGCTGGCGGCGTTCCACGACGATGTCGATGTCCTGCGCGACGATGTCGAACGACTGTCGGCGCGCGTGTCACGACTGCAGCACGGGCCTGCTGCATGAGAGGTGTGCTGCGCGCGTCGCGCATCGGCCGGGTGCTGTTGCGTTATCGCCTCGATGACCTGTTCGACGGCACGCCAGCCGAGCGCTGGCTCAAGCTCGCGCGTCCGTTCGTGCCGCGCGCCTCGGCCGACATCGCCGCGCAGTCGCGCGGTGCGCGTCTGCGTCTGGCGCTGCAGGAACTCGGGCCCATCTTCGTCAAGTTCGGGCAGATCCTCTCGACCCGCCGCGACCTGGTGCCGCCCGACATCGTCGACGATCTCGCGCTGCTGCAGGACCGGGTGCTGCCGTTCGATGGCGCGCTGGCCCAGGCGATCATCGAGCGCGAGCTCGGCCTGCCGATCGCGCTGGCCTTCGAGAGCTTCGACACCACACCGCTGGCATCGGCCTCGATCGCCCAGGTCCATGCGGCGACGCTGCCCGCCGACGAACGCAACCCGCGCCGCGACGTCGTGGTCAAGGTGTTGCGGCCGACCATCGAGAAGCAGATCGCCGCCGACGTGGCCCTGCTGAAGAACCTCGCCGCACTGGTCGATCGCACCCATCCCAATGCCGACAAGATCCGTCCGCGCGAAGTCGTCGCCGAGATCGAGAACACGCTGGCCGCCGAACTCGACCTGCAGCGCGAAGGCGCGAATGCTTCCGTACTGCGGCGCTTCTGGACCGGCTCGCAGGATCTCTACGTGCCCGCCCCTGTGTGGGAGCGCACCACCCAGCGCGTGCTCACGCTCGAGCGGGTGCACGGCATTCCCAGTGACGACATCGTCGCGCTCGATGCAGCGGGCATCGACCGCAAGGCGCTCGCGGCCAAGGGCGTGCGCGTGTTCTACACGCAGGTCTTCCGCGACAACTTCTTCCATGCCGATGCGCACGCGGGCAACATCTGGGTCGATCCGGACCGCAAGACCAATCCGCGTTTCATCGCGCTGGATTTCGGCATCATGGGCCAGCTCTCGCGCGAGGATCAGTACTACCTCGCCGAGAACTTCATGGCGATCTTCCGCCAGGACTACCGGCGCATCGCCGAGCTGCATATCCAGGCCGGCTGGATGCCGGGCCACATCCGCATCGACGAACTCGAAGCGGCGGTGCGCTCGGTCTGCGAGCCGTACTTCACCCGGCCGCTGTCGGAGATCTCGCTGGGCGAGGTGCTGGGCAAACTGTTCCGCACCGCGCAGCGTTACCAGCTGACCCTGCAGCCGCAGCTGATCCTGCTGCAGAAGACCCTGCTGAGCATCGAGGGCATCGGTCGTCTGCTCGATCCCAAGCTCGACATCTGGGCGGTCGCGCGGCCGGTGCTCGAGCGCATCCTCGTGGAGCGCTACAGCCCGCAGCGCCTGGCGCGCGAGTTCCGCGACCGCCTGCCGGAACTGATCACCCAGGCGCCCGACATGCCGCGCCTGCTGCACGGCTGGCTCAAGCAGCAGGTCGAAGGCCGCCACGAACTGCGCATGCGCTCCGACGATCTCGCCGCACTGACCGCGACCATGCAGGGCATGCAGAAGCGCGTGGTCGCCGCCATCCTCGGCGTCGGCCTGCTGATCGTCGCCGCGGTGCTCTACGCACTTGAAGCCGGCGGCCCGAGTTTCCTCGGTCTGCCAGTCGCGACCTGGGTCGCGGGCGTGGGTGGTCTGTGGGCATTGCTGGCCGCCTGGCCGCGCCGGGTCCTGGTGCATCTGCGCGACTGAGTTGGCCGCGGCAGGCCTGGGGGGCGAGCAGGCGTGCAGGCCACTGCCGGGGATGTACGAAGACACGCCCGTGCAATGTCGCGGGACCGTGGCCCACGATCACATCGCTGTCGGATCTTGGCCACCGGGCGACGCGGTATCGCGCGAGGGTGGTCTCAAGCGGACGCCTGCGCGCGACATTCCGCCGCGCGACCACTCAACCAGTCGCGCTCGCGCGGATTGCGCGCCAGCGACGCCGCCCGCTCGAAGGCGGCGGCCGCCTCGGGATGCCGACCGAGCTTGGCCAGCAGATCGCCGCGCACCCCGGGCAGCAGGTGGTAGCTGGCAAGCGCAGGATCATCGGCGAGCGCGTCGACCAGGGGCAGTGCCGCGGCCGGGCCATCGGCCATGCCGATCGCGACCGCGCGGTTGAGGGCGACCACCGGTGAGCCGGTCAGGGCCAGCAGGCGCCCGTAGAGCGCAGCGATGCGCGTCCAGTCGGTGGCGTCCGCCGCGGGTGCGAGGGCATGGCAGGCGGCAATCGCGGCCTGCAGCTCGTAGGCGGCGGGCGCTGCCGGCCCGCGCACGGCCTGTACGCGCGCCAATGCGGCGAGGCCGGCGTCAATCAGCGCGCGGTCCCATCGCGCGCGGTCCTGCTCGGCGAGCAGCACCGGGTGACCGTGGGCATCGGTGCGGGCGGCCAGGCGCGAGGCCTGCAGCGCCATCAGCGCCTCCAGTGCATGGACTTCCGGCTCCCGTGGCATCAGCCCGGCCAGCACCCGCACCAGCCGCAGGGCTTCGGCGCACAGGTCCGGGCGTGCCCAGTGCGCGCCGCTGCTTGCGGCAAAGCCCTCGTTGAACACCAGGTAGAGCACGTGCAGCACGGCCGAGCGTCGCGCCGGCAGGTCGGCGCGGCGGGGAACCTCGAACGGCGTGCCGGCCTTCGCGATCCCGCGCTTGGCGCGGACGATGCGCTGGGCGATCGTGGCCTCGGGCACGAGGAACGCGCGCGCGATCTCGTCGGTGGTCAGGCCCCCGATCAGGCGCAGGGTCAGCGCGACCTGCGATTCGATCGTCAGCGCCGGATGGCAGGCAACGAACATCAGCCGCAGCACGTCGTCACCGATCACATCGTCGCGCGCCTCTTCCGCGCGCGTTTCGGCATCGCGCTGCGCCTGCTCGATCTCGCGCGCGAGTTCGGCATGGCGGGCGTCGAGCAGGCGGCTGCGGCGCAGGCGGTCGATGCCTCGGTGGCAGGCGGTGGTCATCAGCCAGGCCCCCGGGTTATCCGGCAGGCCCGTCTGCGGCCATCGGCCGAGCGCCGCGAGCAGTGCGTCCTGGGCCAGTTCCTCGGCGAGATCGAGATCGTGGACCAGGCGCATCAGGCCGCCGATGATCCTCGGCAGCTCCTCGCGGCACAGGCGGTCGATGGTGCGATGCAGGGCGGCGGTGTCCATCGCCGGCGATGACAGCACCGCAGCCTCGCCCGGGCAAGCCGCACTGCGTCGGTGCGGTCGGCGCTCCACCGCGCATGTGGCGAAGCTCACCTGGCGTCGAATGCGGAGGCATCCATGTAGAACACCTCCCACAGCTGTCCGTCCGGGTCCTCGAAGGCGTGCTGGTACATGTGGCCGTGGTCGACCGGCGGGCCGGGGACGGCGGCGCCGGCCGCGCGGGCCTGCTCGACGATCGCATCGACGCTTGCGCGATCCGGCCGCGACAGGGCGATGATCGCGCCGGTGCGATCACGCCCGCACAGCGGTCTGCGGGTGAAGGTCTGGAAGAACGGCTTGACCAGCAGCATGACGAAACTGTCCTCGCCGATGATCATGGCGGTCGCGTTCTCGTTGGTGAAGCGCGGTTCGAAGGCGAAGCCCAGCGCGGTGAAGAAGCGCACGCTGCGGTCGAGGTCCTCGACCGGCAGATTGACGTAGATGCGGGGACGGAACATCGCGGGTCTCCTGTGGGGGGCATGTGTCAGCAGGGCTTGCTGCGCATCACCATCCAGCCCGTGCCGAAACGGTCGACCACCATGCCGAAGCGGTGGGCGAAGAAGGTTTCGGCCATCGGCGCGCGGATCTCGCCGCGTTCGGCCAGCGCGGCGAAGATCCGCTCGGCGTCGGCGTCACTGTCCACACCCAGACTGACGAAGGCGTGCGGCGCGCGCGGCAGCGGCGTGCCCGGCGGCACGTCGGATCCCATCAGGAACCCGCCATCGATGTCGATGCAGCCATGCATGATCCGGTCGGGCGCTGCGGCGTCCCCCCCGGCGCAGGTCGGATCGTCGCCGTAGGGCATCAGCACCGGTGCCGCGCGGCCGAGCAGGTCGGCATAGAACCGGAAAGCGACAGCGCAGTCGCCATCGAAATAGAGGTAGGGATCGACACGCATCGGGGTCTCCTTGGCCGCCGGGATGGCGGTCTCGTGATCACGACGATCCGGCGGGCCGGTTCTCGACATCGACCGGCGCGCATCCGGCCGGGCGCAACGGAACCTTGCCGTCCCCACCGCTAAGCTGGTCCGCCCGTTCCGAGCGAGGAGACGCCATGCACCGCCCTCTGATCCTGCTGTTGCCGCTGGCGCTGGCCGCCTGCGGTGGGTCGCCTTCGCCATCGCCGGACCAGGCCGCGACAGCGCCATCCAACCCAGCGGCAGCCATCCCGGATGCCGCGCCGGCCGACCATCGCCCGACCCTGGAGGCCTACCACTGGCGTCTGGTGGAGGCCAAGACCGGAACCGGGGCGGGCATCGACGCGCTCACCGGAGGCAGCGGAGACGCGCTGCAGCTGGATTTCTCCGACGGTGGCGTGCAGGTGTCCAATGTCTGCAACCACATGGCGGGCAATGTCGCCCTCGACGACGATCGCATCACCGTCGACCAGGTGATCTCCACATTGATGGCCTGCGCCGACCCGGCACTGACGGCGCGCGAATCGGCGATCGCCGAACGACTGCCCGGTACCCATCGCATCGCGCTCACGGTCGGACCACCGCCGCGGCTGACGCTGTCGCTCGACAACGGCGAGGTGTTGACGTTCGAAGGCACCCCGACCGCGGCAACGCGCTACGGCGGCGCGGGCGAAACGGTCTTCCTCGAGGTCGCGCCCGAGCGGATCGCCTGCGAGCACCCGCTGGCGTCCGATGGACGCTGCCTGCAGGTGCGCGAGGTGCGCTACGACGACGAAGGCATCCGCACGCCGGGCGATGCGGACTGGACGCCGCTGCAGGAGATCGAGGGCTTCACCTTCGAGGATGGCGTACGCAGCGTGGTGCGCGTGAAGCGCTTCAACGTGCCCGCGCCGGCGGTCGACGCGCCGGCGCAGGCCTATGTGCTGGACACGGTGGTGGAGTCGGAGACCCCGGCGCGCTGACCGCCGCAGCGCCGGCACGGTCTCCGCGCCGGCGCTGGGGGTTGCACCCGGTCCGCGCCCTGTGCCGCGGGCAAGGCCCGGCCGTCCAGCCCGTGCCGGTGCGGACGCCCGGAGTCTTGCGGCAGCGGCCCATCATGCCGCGCGGCTGCCGGCGGCCGGGGCAGCGGAACGCCCGGCCCAGGCGCGTCACCACCAGCGCCGCTGGTGCGGAGAGTGGCTGCGCGTGCGGTCGACGCCAGCGGTCGCCAGCGCAGCCCTCGTCTCAGACCGCCGCAGCCTGCGGATGCAAGGTATAGCTGCCCCAGACCAGCGCTTCGGCCAGCACGTGACCCTGCATGGCGCGCAGTACATCGGCCGCAGTGAAGCGTTCTGGAACATCGAGCCGGGCGACGTCGAGCGCGAACAGCCGGAAGAAATAACGGTGCGTGCGCAGGTCGTTGGGCGGCGGATACGGGCCGTCGTAGCCGAACCAGTCGCCGCCGAGCTCCGCGTCACCCGCGAACCAGCCGGTGTAGTCATTGAGGCCCTGGCGGGCGCCGGCCGGCCCGGGCGGATTGCGCTTG
>Ga0233372_1000236_pt1 | contig 25632 bp, 17 predicted proteins | sample ElkDunMinimDraft_4_FD_191538 | JGI IMG/M metagenome (GOLD analysis project Ga0233372, IMG submission 191538) | Fecal eukaryotic communites from dung pellets of Tule Elk in California, USA - Elk Dung D8 | ecosystem: Host-associated > Mammals > Digestive system > Large intestine > Fecal | place... | reverse complement strand
GCAATGCCATCGTGACCGTCGAAGCCTCGGCCGAGCGCGTCGTGGTCGCCACCGTGCGCAGCGCCTCCTGGCCAGAAGCCGGCAAGGGCGGCAGCGCGACGATCGAGCCCAGGACCGTGGAGGCGTCGTCCTTGCCGACGCACACGCGGTACATCGGGCTGGCGGCCGGCAGCAGCGATCGGCCCGACCTGCAGAGCGCCAGACGCGTCGTCTCCGGTGGCCGCGGCGTCGGCTCGGCGGACAATTTCAAGATCATCTACGCGTTGGCTGACCGCATTGGCGCCGCGGTGGGTGCCTCACGCGCCGCGGTGGACGCCGGCTACGTGCCCAACGAGATGCAGGTGGGCCAGACCGGCAAGATCATCGCGCCGGAACTGTACATCGCCATCGGTATTAGCGGCGCGATCCAGCACCTCACCGGGATCAAGGATGCGGGCACGATCGTCGCGATCAACAAGGATGCCGATGCGGCCATCTTCGAGATCGCCGATGTCGGGCTCGTCGGTGATCTGTTTGCGGTCTTGCCGGAACTCGAAGCGGCGCTCGCATAACGCCTTTGTCTGTCGGCGCGCGCATCCGGGCAAAGTGCACATGGCAGGCCTACCCACTGGAGCGTTGCGGTGATTGATATGGGCGATCATTGTTTCGCTGTACCGGCATACGGTGAGTCCCCTCACCTCGAGGCTTGCCTCCAGTCGCTGCAGCAGCAGACCGCGACGACCCGCGTGATCGTGGCCACCTCCACCCCGAACGCGCATATCGAGCGCCTCGCGAGCCGCTACGGGGCGCCTTTGCATGTGAATCCGCGGGCGGGAGGTATCGGATCGGACTGGAACTTCGCGATGCAGGCCGCCGGATCGCGCTGGGTGACGCTGGCTCACCAGGACGACATCTATCTGCCCGCTTTTGCCGAACGCACCGTGCAGAGCCTGTCTCCACACCCCGATGCCGTACTGGCGTTCTCTGGGTATGGCGAGATGGAGAACGACCGCATTCGACCGATTTCGCCCCTCCTGCGCATCAAGCAGGTGCTGCTTGAACTCGGCTTCCTCGGCACGTCCCATGTGGCTTCCCGGTTTCTGAAAACCAATGCATTGCGCTTTGGATGCTCGATCCCGTGCCCAGCGGCCACCATCAACACCTCGAGCGGATTCCGCTTCCGGACCGACCTCAAGGTCGACCTGGACTGGGCCGCCTGGCTGGAGCTCGCGCGCGCGCTAGGCACCTTCGTCTATGTGAGGGAGCGCCTGATGCTGCATCGCGTCCATCCCGGCAGCGAGACTTCCGCAGCAATCGACGCAGGCCACAGACTGGCCGAGGACGAGGCCCTGCTGAGGACCTTGTGGCCGGCGCCTATCGCTCGAGCCATCGTCGCCAGTTACCGATTCGCCTATCAAAGCAACCGGGTCCCCCTCGAACAATGAGCGTTTATCTCCTGATCCTGACCACGACGCTGTGCACCATCGCAGGGCAGCTGATCCTCAAGCGCGCCGTGACAGGATTGAAGCCGCTGCTGTCGCAATCGGGGCCGATCGACTTCCTCATCGGCGCGGCGCTTTCCCCCTTGGTCATCACCGCGCTGAGTCTGCAGGTCATCGGCTACGTGGCGTGGCTGTTTGTGCTGTCCAAAGAGCAACTATCGGTCGCGTTCGCACTGTCCGGTTCGTCGTTCTACCTGCTGATGGCGATCGCGAGCTGGCACTTTTTCGGCGAACGCCTCGGCCCTTCCCAGTGGCTTGGACTGTTGCTGATATCCGCGGGAGTCGTCCTGGTCACGGCCACGCACCCGGCAAACGGCGCAGCGTGACTACTTGGCATCTGGCCATGCAAGCCTGAGCGGACGGGTTGGCCGGCTCGGCAACGTCCACGGCGAGTGGAGCTGGACAGACAGCGGGATCGAAGCCACGAAACCGGTCATGTCCGAGAATGCCCGGCGCCTGGAAGAGGCTCGCGTTACATCCGGGCATGTGCCTTCCGTTGAATGCGCCTGCCGTTGGCTGCCGTATCCACATATGCCCCCCCTCACTGAATCCGACTGGGTAAAGAAACGTGAAGATCAGCCGCGGCCATGGATGTCCCGGATGGTTCGCCACCACGGCCTGGCTGTTGCTGACGTTTTGGTGCCTGGCCGCAGTCGTGTATGGCGTGCGCATCTGGAGAATGGCTCCGACTGTCGATGTGGTCGTCCGGATGTCCTCGACCATCGGCGGCCCGGGGCAGTTCTTCCCGCTTGGGGAGGGCGGCTACAGCGAACAGTCCTCGATCCACTTCACACCGAGGCCTGATGGAGAACCACACGATTACGCCGCGCAACTGACCGGGCTGGCCGCTGGCGCATTCCGACTGGATCCCGGGGCCGGCGCCGGCACCCTCGCCCTGTACTCGATCGAGATCCGCAACAAGTATGGCGAGTTCCGGCTCGAGGGCCCGGCCCTGGAAGCAGCGGTGCAGCCGCTTCACCAGCTCGCATCGGAAGGCGCCGGAGACGGGCTGAGGTTCAGGTCAGAGGGACCAGACCCCTATCTGCAAGTTGCCGTACCGTCCGAGCTGCTCGACGGCCATCGTCGCTACCGGTGGCGTGCCGCCGTGATCGGGTTCGTGGGTGCCGCGACCCTGCTGCTGCTCGCGTGGTTCGCTCGCTCGCGATTTCGCACCTTCATCGCCACTGGCGATCGACGCAGCAGCGCGGGCTTCTTCTGCATGGCCCTGATAGGAACGCTGGTGCTGCTCGGGGCGCTGGGGACGGGATGCGGAGGCCTCTGCGGCGCCGATGGAGCCTGGTATGGCGCCAGGTTGCTGCTTGCCGCCTTGGCGCTGGCCGCGATCGGTGCCGCCTCGTTGCGGCCGCTGGGCCTGCTCGCCTACGGAGCGGGCCGCCTGTTCCTCTGCGTCGCCGCAGGGCAGCTGGTCCTGCTCCTGTACGTGTACGCGCGTTCGGCGCTGCAGGCGGTCCTCCCGGCGCCGCCATTGGGCTTCCTGGAGCTCGGGATCATCGTGGTTGCGGCGCTCGCATACCTCTGGCTGACCCGCCCAGACCCTCGCCCGCAGCTCACGTCCCGCGCCTTCGCCTGGCCGGCGATCGAACTGGCGCTTCTTGCCGCAGTGTGCATCGTGGTGGCGGACAGGGAGCTGCCCCGGTTGGTCATGCTGTCCAGCGATCCGGACACGCACGCCTATCTCGCCAGGCAGGTTGAACTGCTTGGCGCCATTCCGTGGCATGGCGAAGCCAGCTTCGGCTACCCCGGCGGGACCGCCGCACTGGGATTCATCTGGGCGAAGCTCGCCCAGATCGACGTGCGCGACAGCGTGACCGCACTGCCCCTGCTGCAAAGCTTCCTCGCAGCCTTGATGCTGGGCGAAGCGCTGTCGACACGGACCCGCTCTCCGTCGGTCCGCCTGGTCGTGATGTTGACCGCCATCGGGATAACCGCCGCCGGTTTCCTGATTCCGCTCTACTGGCAGTACAGCCACATGGAGGGAGCGGGCCGCCAAATGGCGATCGGCATCGCGGCGATCATGGCCGCCTTGCTGCTTTCCGGCGGCCCCTCGCGCGGGCAGGACCGCAAGCTGGCGCCTGTACTGACGGCCAGTCTCTTCGCGCTGGCGGTACTGAATCCGATCAGCGTCGTCGTGCCCGCCATCCTGGCAGTCGGCTGGATCGTGTATCAGGCCATCGCGCATCGCCGGATCAGCTGGTGGTTGCTGGGACTCGCAGCCCTGCCGCTCCTGATGCTCCTGGATCCCTACTACTTCCGGTTGCTCACCGAGTTCGCGCCACCGGCCTCAAAAATCACCGTCAACGACAGGCTGCAGGTCAAGTCGTTGCAGGAAATACTGACCGCGTGGCGCGATTACTACGTAGCGAACCCACTACGACTGGCCCCGGGCGGATGGACCATGGGGCCCGCCCAGGCCGTGCCACTCTTCGCCGGCCTGCTGGCGACCATTCTCGGGTTGCGACTGATCCTGCGGCCTGCGCTTCGCGTACGCGTCCATGTCGTGGTCGCGGTGGGCCTGGTCGTCCTGGCGCTTCTGGCCGCAGAGGGACTGTTCGCGGCTCTCGCCGACGACAGGCGCTTCTACCTGCTGGCACCCTACTACGCTTTCACACTGGGGCAGCTGAAGATCCTGCTGGTGACGGCCATGGCGGGAGGCGTCATCCTGCTCGGGCGCGCGCAGCGCCTGAATGCGCTCCGGCTGGCGATCCCGGCCATCCTGCTCGTTCTGGTGGTCCGGCTCGGCATGCACGAGGCGCAGCGTTTCACCCTCAATCCGCGAGCCGACTACTGCGGGTCCATGGGCTGCGCGAGTCCGGACGACATCGCGGTGATGACCCGCTTCGCGACGATGCTCAGGCAATCCCACGGCACGGACATTTCCTCGCTTCCGCGGATCCTGGTCCCGAACTCGGTGCACGACACGCGGAACGAGGACTGGGTGTTCCCGGTCACCGGGGCGCGCGCGCTCCCGTTCTATGATGTGCCGCCAGTCGCATTCTTCTACTATCAGGGGGATGACGATTACACCACCGAGGCCTACAAGGCGCATGTCTGCCGCCGGTTTGATCGCGACTGGCTCGCAGCGCAAGGCATCGGCTATGTATTCCTGCCCACCGCCCGCGGCGCCGCCTGCATGGACGGCATGGAACAATTGCCTGCGACCGAGGAAATCCTCGTCCGCAGCGGCGATAGCTACCTGATACGGCTGCGTAATCAATGACATCGAGCGAACCGCAAATCCACGTGGTTGTGCCCTGCTACCGGGCGCGCCGTCACATCATCGAAGTTCTCGCTGCAGTCCCGGCGTCGGTTGCGTCCATCCATGTGGTCGACGACGGCTGCCCCGAGCAGACCGGACTCCACGTCCAGGCGAGTTGCAGCGACCCGCGGGTACGGGTGCACTTCAACGACCGCAACCTTGGAGTGGGGGGAGCCGTTCTGCGCGGCTACGCGGAAGCGCTGGCGGACGGCGCCGACGTGATCGTGAAGATCGACGGCGACGGCCAGATGGACCCCTCCCTTATCCCCTCGTTCGTGGCGCCGATCCTTCGTGGCGAAGCCGACTATACGAAGGGGAATCGTTTCTTCGACCTTGCCAATATCGGCCAGATGCCAGCCTTGCGTATCGCGGGGAACGCCGGCCTGTCGTTCATGGCGAAACTGTCCACCGGCTACTGGGACATCTTCGATCCAACCAACGGGTACACCGCGATCCACGCGGACGTCGCCCAGCGCCTTCCCGTGGCCAAGATCAGCCGGCGCTACTTCTTCGAGTCCGACCTGCTGTTCCGGCTGAACACCCTTCGAGCCGTCGTCATCGACATCCCGATGGACGCCCGCTACGGCGACGAGGTCAGCAACCTGAAAGTGAACCGCGTGCTGTTCGACTTCGCCTACAAGCACACGCGCAACTTCTTCAAGCGCATCTTCTACAACTTCTTCCTGCGGGACATGTCGTTGGCGTCGCTTGAGCTGGTGGCGGGAAGCGTGCTGATGGCGTGCGGACTCGCCTACGGCGCCATCAGCTGGTTCCAGTCCGCCCAGACCGGAAACTCCACCCCGGCCGGCACTGTGATGCTGGCCGCCTTGCCGACGTTGATCGGGCTGCAGTTCATCCTGGCCTTCTTCAGCTTCGACATCGCGTCGGTTCCGCGCCGCCCGCTGCACCACCGATTGAGCCCGTCGAACAGGGAGCGGATTGGTCGCGCCCCCGGGCCACGGGGTTGATGGGCAGCGGCAGTGCGGCCCCACCGGGCCGCCTCTGATCGAGAGCACCCGATGCGTATCCAGCCCAATGAAAGTTGTCGCCAATGACGCCTGAGACGAAGTCGAGGCCCCGCCAGATGTCGGAATGGAAACCCTGGTTTACCCGGGCGGCCCTCGTCTGGCTCTTCTTCTTCGCGTGCATGTACATCCTCGGCCTGCCGCGCACGCCGGTGGTCGCGGAGCTGACGATGGGCTCGACCGGCGGCGACCGCGGCGAGATCTTCTATCGCAGTAGCGATGAGGTGTTCACCCAGGCGAACAGCCGGGCGTTCGCAATCGAGGACGACGGCAAGCCCCATCAGTACACGGTGGAGCTGCCGGCGTCGAAGCGCATCGATCGAGTTCGCATCGACCCCGCGTCCTCCAAGGGCGAGATCGTCCTCCATTCGCTTCGGCTGACGGATGCCGGCGGAGTGCAGAGCTTCGATGGCCGCGAGCTGTTCGCGGCGCGCGGCCATGTCAACCAGGCCCGTCTCGAGGTCGATGCCGACGGCAGGCTCCTCATCCATTCCGTCGGCAACGATCCCTACGTCGAGATATCCCTGCCACGGCCGGTGGGAGCGCCGCGTGCCTGGCTCGTGCTCCTGCAGCGCCTGCTCCTGGCCCTGGCAGGCTCCATGCTCGTCATCGGGCTCTGCGCTGGCCTGGTGCGCGCACGGGCCGCCTGGGCCGACCCGTCACGTCGCGCCGGATGGCAACCTCGCCTCGATGACGACCTGCTGGCTTTCACCCCGCCCATCGTCGCCACGTTCGCGCTCATTGCGATATCCGCGCTGGTGTTCGTCGGCCTGAAACTGCATCAGTCCTCCATCGAGGTGTGGGAGAACGTCTATCCTGCGGCGCCTGTCGAGCAGGCGATCGATATCGGGTCTCCGCGCCACATCAGGTCCGACGAGTGGAAGGTGCTGACGCCGTGGATCCTCAACCAGGTCCTGGCGGGCAGTCCGACCGTGAACGGCAACCTGGGCGGCGGCACCGCGCCGCTGCTCGCGACTGTCCCGATCTCCGACCCCCTGGCGCTGCCGAATGCCAAGTATGCGGGCTTCCGGTTCCTCGACATCGAGCGTGGTTACGCCTGGTTCTGGGCGTACAAAAGCGTCGGCCTGGCGTTCTCGTTCCTCTGGCTGCTACTGATACTGACCCGCGGAAATCTGCCGGCGTCGCTCGCCGGCACGGCGTGGGTGTACTTCTCCTCCTACACGCAATGGTGGTTTTCGAGCGCGCTGCCCGAGATCATGACCGCGTTCGCCCTGGGCACGACCGGCGCCCTGTACGGCCTTTACTCGAGGAAGCGCGCCACGATCGCGGTTGGCGCCATCCTGATCGTGTATGCCGCAACCAACCTCGTGCTCAACCTGTATCCGCCCTTCATCCTCCCCCTCGCCTACCTGGCCGTCGCCATCGTCCTTGGCTACGGGGTCGAGAACGACGGCTTTGGAAGACTCAGGCAGCACGCCTGGTTCCGCTGGGCCGCGCTCGCCGCCGCCGCCACCGCGGTAGCGCTGTACGGCGCATGGTTCTTCCATACCGCGGCAAGCGCCATCGACTCGATGCTCGATACCGCCTATCCCGGGCGCCGGGTCTCCTCGAGCGGCGGAGTGCCGGTGTCCAAGCTGCTGCAAGGTTTCTTCGAGGCGTTTCGAATCGGCGAAAGCGAGTTCCCAAGGTTGCCTTTCAGCTACAACGCCAGCGAAGCCAGCGGGCACCTCATCATGCTGCCGCTGGCGGTCATGCTCGTGCCGCTCGGCCTGTGGTTCGGCCGCCGCAACGCCTTGCTGGCCTTCATCGGCGGTTTCTGCGCGATCGCTTTCGCCTGGATCGCACTCTCGCTGCCCGACGCGCTCAACTCCATCCTGCAGCGCGGAGGCTGGTCCTCGGTCACTCCCAAGCGCGCGATCATGGCGCTGGGGCTGGGGTCGATCCTGCTCTGCACGATCCTGGTGGCCCGGATGCAGGAGTCGCCGCCCTCGGGCACGGCACGCCGGACAGCCTGGGTCACGGTGCCCCTGGCCGCATTGCTGGTCGGCTACCTGGGCTGGCGGCTCAGGCAGGTCGATACGGCGTTCTTCACCTGGCAGGTCATCGCGCTGGGCGCCCTGGTCTCGGCGCTCATCGCCATTGGCATCGCGCGAGGCAAGGTCGCCTTCTTCGCGACCGGCGTCGCCATCCTGGCCCTGCCCGCGGCCACCGTGAACCCGCTGACGAGCGGGCTGACCTCGGTCACGGACAAACCCATCCTCCAGGCCGCGAAGAAGCAGGGAGGCGGACCGGATGATCGCTGGGTCGCGATCGGCGACAACTTCTTCGCCCAGGGTCTGAAGGCGGTGGGCCTGAACGTGTGGGGCGGCACCCATGTCGTCCCCGACCGTGAAACACTGGATCGGCTCGATCCGCAGCAACGCTACATCGGTGTATGGAACCGCTACTCCACGATCAGCGTCGCGTCCGAACCCGGCTTGACCGCGCCCCGGTTCGAACTGATCCACCCCGACCAGTACCGCGTCGTCCTGGACGTGTGCGGACCGGCCATGCAGGAACTCGGGATCACCCACGTGGCCTACACCGTGGCGGTCCCCGCCGCGGACCTGCGGTGCCTTGCCCCGCTCAGCGCCCCAGACGACAGCGGGGTGCGGCTGTTCCGCCTTGCCGGGCGGTGATGCCTGTCGCCGGAGCCGCAACCCCGGGGACATCCATCACCGACCCCGCCCGGGACGCCCGTCAGTAGGTGTTCCACATGATGTGGATCGTCCCGACCGCCTCGGGATTCTTCAGCTTGGGCCCGCGCTCCGGGGACTGGCCCATGAACACGAGGGTGGGGAACCCACGCTTCACGAAGACCGCGTCGTAGCGGCCGCCATCCGAGGATTCCTTCGACTTCGAGTAGCCTGCGTTCTGGAGCGTAGCCTGCGCGCTGGCCATCGCGGCCTCGATATCGCCCTCCAGCACCTCCAGAAGCACCCGGCGCCGGTTCACGCCTTCCTTGTTCTTGTCGACGATGTCATACGCGGTTCCGTATGCGAAGTCGGGGATGAAACCCAGCCCGGTCAGGACATCGATGCCCGTCGCAGCGCTGGCTGACGACTTCTTGGCCGCATCCGCCGTCGGCTCGACCGTCGTCCCGCCGGCGGCCTGGTCGGCGTTCTGTTCCGCGCCGCATGCGGCCAGCGCGACGAGGATGGCCGCCGCGAGAAGAAGCTGTTTCATGGGTTCACTCCATATGCCAGGTTAAGGTGGAAATGATCAGACCGTGCGGAGGCGCGACGCGCGGCCCCACGCAGGCCGGAGGGCGGGCATTATCCGCGGCAATCGCATGAACCCCGGCGCCCCGCTGTGCCCCCGGACGGCACGTCGCTAGTGTATCGACGCCGCCCGGGCCCGGCACTATTCCGCTGGCCTCAGGGCGTGCCCCGAGGGGGCGACGCCAGCTCGCTGTTAAGGCTTTCCAGCGTCAGATTCGGATTGTAAGCGGGGTCGCGGGCGAGCCTGGGACCCCAGCGCCGGAGCATCAGGGCGACCTCGTTTCCGAACCGTTCCCTCTTCTCGTCGGTGTCCTCCGCGCCGCGGGACGCCGATTCGTGATGGTAGAGCTCGGCGAACGGCGTCCATACGTTCCTGTATCCGGCCTCCAGCAGGCGCAGGCAGAAGTCGATGTCGTTGAACGCCACCTGCAGCGCTTCGTCGAGACCGCCGACGCTCTCGTAGGCCGCGCGCGTGACGACCAGACAGGCGCCGGTGACGGCGGAGAGTTCCTGCGCGACGCGCACCCGCCCTCCGTGGCCCGGGTAGCCCTTGGGCATGCCCGCGTACTGGTGCGCGGCGACGCCGTGGATGCCCAGCACCACGCCCGCATGCTGGATCGTGTCGTTCGGGTAATAGAGCATTGCCCCCACGGCACCGACACCCGGACGGGCCGCGTGGGAAACCAGCTCATCGAGCCAGTCCGGCGAGATCACCTCGACATCATTGTTCAGCAGCCCGAGCACCGTGCCATCACACTGCTCGACCGCCCAGTTGTTGATGGCGGAGTAGTTGAACGGGGCGTCGTAGCGGAGCACGCGGACGCGTGGGTCGCCAGCGATCTCGGCCAGATACTCGAGTGCGGCCGGATCCGAGGACTGATTGTCGACGACCACCACCTCATACGCAGGGTAGTGCGTCCTGGACAGGATGCTGTCCACGCACGTCCGTAGCAGATCCACCCTGTCGCGGGTCGGAATGATCAGACTGACCTTGGGCGGCGGCGCGGGCAGCGGCCAGTGCACGCGATAGTGCCCATGGGAGAGCGCCTCGACCCTCGCCTCCGGATGCCGCCTTTCGAGATGCCCCGCCACGGCCCGCTCGCCTGCCTCGGCGGCGTAGTCCTTCTCATCGCGACTCAGTGCCGTCGAGCCCGTGATGGCACGCCAGTGATAGAGCACCCGCGGTACGTGGTGAATCGCCGAAGCCGGCAGCTCCTCGATGCAGCGCAGGAACAGATCGTGGTCCTGGCTGCCTTCGAAGCCCTCGCGGAACCCCCCCACCCTGCGCACGAGGTCCGTGCGGATGACGGTGAAGTGGCAGACGTAGTTCTGGGACAGCAGCAGGTCGGGGTTCCAGTCCGGCTTGAAGTACGGATCGAATCGCCGTCCCTCCTCGTCGAGCTTGTCCTCGTCCGAGTACAGCAGGCCCACGCCAGGCTTGGCGACGATCGCTTCTGCCATCTCCAGCAAGGCATGCGGACGCAACTCGTCATCGTGGTCGAGCAGTCCGACGTAATCGCCACGGGCCATCGAAAGCGCGCTGTTGGACGCCTGAGAGATGTGTCCATTGACTGGGCGCCGCATGATCTCGATGCGCGAATCGGCAGCCGCATACTCGTTCAGCACCTCCATCACCCGGGGGTCGGGGGACGCATCGTCCGCGATGCATAGCTGCCAATGCGGATAGACCTGGCCGATGACGCTCTCGATGCAGCGACGCAGCCAGCGTTCGTCGGTGTTGTATGTCGGCACAAGGATCGAGATCAGCGGGGCGGATCCGCCCCCAAAGCCTGCCGCACGCGCCTGCAGCTGCTCCATATGGCCGGCAGTCAGGGTGTCGAAGCGCGCGACCCATCCTGCGTACTCGCCAACGTCCTCCGGTAGCAGTCGCCTGCGATAGTCCTTGTACAAGGCGTCCACGGCGGGGGAAAGACCCCATCGCGCGACGTGACCGGCGAACCGCGCCACGCGCGCAGCCAGCCCGTCCGGCACGCGACTGGTCGGACCGAGCATCTGCCGAAGCGCGGCCGTCCGCCGCACCCGCCGCAGGGCGAACCCGTGCATCTCGAACCGCGCCGGTCCCTGGACAGGACAGAACCCAAGCCCGATGACGTCCTGCTTGAACAGCACCAGCGCATCGATCCGACCGTCCGGACCGGGCGGCGGCAGGGCAATCTGGGCGTCGCCCTCGAGTCCTGGCGGGTAGACGGGATAGAGACAGGGAATTCCCCCCGTCGGATCGGCCTGCGTAAGCACACCGGTGAGCCTGTACCAGCCGCCCCTGAGAGGCTTCCGCAGCTCGTCAAGTGCCACCGTGAAGCACGCCCGGTCACCACTCGCCTTCCACCCGCATCCAGGGCCGGCGCCATCGAGGGCCGTCAGGGTCGCCTCGGGGACAAGTGCGACGTCCTGGAGGGGGAGATGCTCATCGGGGAAGATCGTCAGCTTCATGCGGCTGCGGCGGGTCATCAGGCGGGGGGGGCATGGATTCCATATCGATCTACGCACGTGCCAGCGATCAAGTGAGTACCGCCACGAGCGCCAACCTGCTCACCACAGCCGGACCGCACCGCGGCGCCAATCGGACGACTGACAATTATAGGGAGCCAGCGGTCAGATTGCCCGTTTGCAGAAGCCTTCCGATTCATTAGCTCTACGGGGGATCCGTACTCCCACGAACCACCTAATCACCGAGGATGGGGATACTCGATTGGCATGGGGGATTCTATGCGGGATGCCTCTCCAACCAACATGACGTCTCGACAGAGTGGGCGTGCTGGCGTGGTGACGCCTATCCACACGCTTGGCCAGCCCTACCGGGCCACTACCATTTCAGTTTCTCTTAGCCAACAGGCCAGAGCTTCACCTTGATGCCCGGCCTGCACCCCCCAGCCAAGTACTTCTCACGCCTGCAGCAAAAGCATGTCATTGCGAGCCAGATTCAGAACCGTGCTGATATGGAATCCCCGCCAATGAGCCTCAGGAATATTGGCTTCGCGGAGTTGCTCTTCAGAAAATCTCTGCGTCGCATCAAAGACCTTAGGTAAGCGCAGAAGTTTACCAAGATGACTTCCAATATCTCGGCTGCCGAACTTGCGCACATGGTCAAACTGACCAAACCTTCTGACCCTCTCCTCGGCCCCCAGATCTTCGAATGATTCGTCGTACCTGCCTGGAGAGAAGGGAATCACACACAGGTGCCTTCCAGAAGGTTTCAGCATCCGGTGAAGATGATACAGAGTGTAGGCCACCGTACACGGGACATGCTCAAGCACGTGACAATGCATAATGATGTCGAAAGTCTCAGACGGCCAGTCATCTAACTCGCAGAGATCAATCTTCTGGCAGTTAGCGAACGGATATCGCAGCGGGTCGATATCAACGCATGTGTACTGACCAACCGAACCCATGGCGGATACCGCGTCATGTATGCCCTTCTCTGGCGCGACATGAAGAATCTTTGCCTCCGGAGGGAGGGGAATATCGAGAAAGTACATCCAAAGCAGTCGCGTGCGCTCAAGCGAACTGCAGTTCCGGCAACGGACGCGCCGTCTGCCGTTCATATCAATAAACTCCTCACACGCACAGAGATTGCAACGCATCCCCCCTCCCTTGCTCACGCCGTGATTGACACCGCCCGCGACGACGTTCGCGCCGAGCGGCCAGAATAGGCCTTCTAGACGAGCTTATCAGTTCAAACCCTCGCGAGCAGACCCCGTAAGCGCCCCCGCCAGGCAGATACTTCAGCCGCAGAGGTTCTGGTGACAGCGGCGCTCGCGCACGTCTCGAGCCAGGCGAACAGATAGTTGTCACGCACATCTTCGCTGTGGGTACGGTGGAGCCGCTCGATCAGGCGCTCTGGTTCGGTTCGCCGGGCGGATGTACTGGATGGCCCACGCCATGCTCCCCACTGGAAGAGGGGCTCGCCCACGAATGGCCCGTTATCGGTGCACGTGGCTAGCAGCGCCTGTTGGCGAGTAGTTTGGCATCCGCGACGTCCCATCGAATGCCCCCAGCCGAGTCGTGGAGGCCAGATCCACCACGTGAGAACCGCGGACGCCTGGAGCTCAGTGTCGGACGCGCGCGACCAGGACCAGGCGTGTGAGCAGGTACGTCAACGGAAGCGTCGCGCAAATGGACAGCACCGGGGCAAGCCACGGACTGACGCCCAGCACCCGCACCCCGATGGCCAGAACAGCCGCACCCGCGAGATAACCGGCGAGGTAGACCAATGGGAACAGGATCGCGCTTCTCGCGGAATACCGGACCCGGAAGACCATCCGGCTGTTGATCGCATAGCTCAGCGCGATGCCGAGACAATAGCTTGCTGCATAAGCGACCTGGTAGCTGACGACCATCATCAGCAGCCAATAGAGGGCAAACGTCAGCACGGTGTTGACCAAACCGCCGATCAGGAAGCGGAACCCCGACGACGACAGGAACAGACGAAGGACGGATCCGGCGCGATGCGAAGCGTCCTTCACGCGCGTAGGCACCCGCGGCTATGCCAGCTTGATCTCGAGGAACTGGTCATAGCTTCGAATGTAATCGTCGGGGTCGTAGCCATGCGAGGCGAACACCAGCAGGACAGCGTCGCGGGAGTAGCGATACTGCGTCCCCCACGTCATCGCGGGCTGGAAAAGCCCGATGCCGGCCGAATCCAGAAGATGCTCTTCCCTGCGCTGGCCGTCGTCCACCAGCGCCCGGACCGAGCCATGGACGCACACCAGGAACTGGTCACAGTGCCGGTGCGCATGCTCTCCGCGCGTTTCACTGCTGGGGACGTCGAACACGAGGAAATATCGTTGTGGCGTGAATGGCAGCTCGCTTGAGAACTCGCCGGCGGCCAACGAACCCCGGATATCCTTGAATGTTGGAATGCGATGCAGTTGCACGCCCGCGACGCCGGTCGCCACGTACTTGGCGTCGAAATCCGGAGGCGGCTTGAACAGCTTCGGCTTATTGTTCCGGCGGTCACCGACGTAGCCGACGATCCTCGCAGGATTCCCGGCAACGATCGCGTTGGAGGGAACCGATCGCGTCACCACCGACCCTGCGCCGACCATTGCGCCGCGCCCGATCCTGATACCCGGCAGCAAGGTCGCGTTGGCGCCGATCGAGGCGCCCGCCTCGATGATCGTCTTCTCGAAGGCCTCGGGGTACCGGCGACTGCGCGGAAAGCGGTCATTGGTGAACGTGGCATTGGGCCCGACGAACACGTCGTCGCCCAAGCGCACGCCATCCCAGAGCTGCACGCCGCACTTGACCGTCACGCGATCGCCCAGCACTACGTCGTTCTCGATGAACACCCCATCGCAGATATTGCAATCGCGACCGATTTCCGCACCGGGGAGGACATGGGCGAACGCCCAGATCCTGGTTCCGGGCCCGACCCGGTCGGTTTCGCAGATGGCCTTCTCGTGGACGAAGTGGTTCATCGGTTATCCAAACGATTCTTCGGACTGGACGAGCACCAGCGGCCTGGCCTTGGTGTTCTCGTAGGTGCGCCACGCGTACTCGCCCACTACGCCGAGACCGAGCGCATTGAACGCACCGAAGAAGAGGATGGTCAGCATGGTGCCGGCATAGCCGGGAACGGCCACGACGCCGAACGCCTTCGCAAGCAGCACCACCGCCGCCATCACCACCGCCACCAGCAGCGTGAGAACGCCGAGGCCGAGCAACATCCGTACCGGCAGGTCGGTGAAAGAAAAGACGCTGTCGGACAGGTAACGGAGCTTCTTGCCGACGGTCCATGCGCTGCGTCCATGCTGGCGCTTCCTCCGGACATACGGCACGAAGTCGCGACGGCCTCCCAGCCAGAAGAGCTGCGCCAGGAGGCTGGTGTTGGATTCGCCGAGGTTGAGCAGACGATCGCGGAACTCCGCCGTCATCGCGAAGATGTCCACGCCACCCGACGGAATGTCGCGCAGGACCAGCCGCCGGTAGAGCGCCCAGAACAGGCGCGATGCCAGTTTGCTCGACAGTGCGTCGTGGCGCGCTTCGCGCACGCCGAAGGCCACATCCCGCTCGCCGCCTTGCAGGACGTCGAGGAACCTGCTGATCAACTCCGGCGGCTCCTGCAGGTCAGCCGCCATGACGGCGATGTAGTGCCCCTGCGCCCTGGAAAGGCCGAGCCTGATCGCGGCGAAGGACCCGAAGTTGCGCGAGAGCGTGATGAGCTGCGATGCGAACCCGGCGCCCGGCAGCGCGCTTCGCAGCAGCGAGTAGCTCTGATCGGGACTTCCATCGACGACGAATACCGCCTCGAATCTCCCGCCCGCCAAACGCGAGAGCTGCGAGACCGTAGCCACGAGGTCGCCGATCGAACCCTCGTTCCGGTAAACCGGTACGACGAGGGTGAGGATCGGTTTCAAAACGCGTTGCATGCAGCAATCACCCGGACGACTTCCGCGTCCTCGAGTTCCGGAAAACATGGCAGGGTCAGTACCTGCCCGGACTCCTGCTCGGTGACCGGAAGGCGCACTGCATCGTACCTGCCCTGGTGACACGGCTGCCGGTGATCCGGGGTCGGATAATGCACGTCGGTCTGGATGCCATGAGCCTCGAGATGTTCGCGCAGCGCGTCCCGCCGTTGGGTTCGGACGACATAAAGATGCGCGACATACTCGTCCCCGGCCTGGGGTGGCACCGCGATCTCCGGGTGGCGGATCTCGCGAGAATAGCGATTGGCGATGGCGCGCCTCGTCGCGTTCCATGCATCCAGCATCGGCAGCATGGTATTGAGCATGGCCGCCTGGATCTCGTCGAGGCGGCTGTTGCGCCCGCCAGGCAAAGCATTGACGTACTTCTGCAGCCAGCCGTACTGACGCAACTGTGCGGCGCGCTTGGCGATGTCGGGGCTGCGGGTGACGACCGCGCCGCCGTCGCCCAGCGCCCCCAGGTTCTTCGTGGGATAGAAGCTGAAGCTCGCGACGTGCCCAAACGATCCGGCCCGACGGCCACCCCGGTCGCGCGCCCCATGGGCCTGAGCGCAGTCCTCGACCACCGACACGCCGCGGCTTGCCGCTGCCGCCATGATGGGCTCGATTTCGGCCAAGCGGCCGTAGAGATGCGTGACGATGACCGCCTTGATCGAAGGATGGGCTTCCAGAATCGCGGCGAATGCCTGCGGATCCATGGTGGCGCAGCCCGGAGCGGTATCGACGAACACAGGCTCGGCTCCGCAGGCCAGGACGGCCGAGGTGCCGTACATGGCGGCGTTCGCGACCGTTGCCACGAGATCGCCGGGCCCAACATTCACCGCCTTCAATGCGATTTCCAGGGCGTCGGTCCCGTTGGCGACTCCAACGCAGTGCGCTACCCCGCAGTAGCGCGCGAAGCTGTCCTGGAAGGCCTCGACCTCGGGACCCAGGATATAGTGTCCGCTCGCGATGACCTTCTCGGCCGCCGCCTGGATCCGTCCGCCCAACGGCTCGAAATGCCGCGACAGGGAGTTCAGGGGAACGCGGGAACCGCTGTGCATGGGCCGTTTCATCCGTGGGACGGGCAACATCTTGCCACAAGCCGATTGGCGCCGTGAACCGCTCCCAGCGGGTGCGCCAACATGCGCGTTCGTAGCGTTTGGCGTCTGGATTGTTTGCCGGTAGCCTAGGCGGACAAATCTATGGAATGCCGGATGCATTCCAGGCGTCGCCACGACAACGCGATCGGACGCGACTCATGCGTATAAAGGGGAATCGATGAAAGCAGTTGGCAATGCCGGGTACAGGATTCTCGGCGCGGAGCCGCACCCGATGCTCGCATTGCTGCTGTTGCTGGGAATATTCACGCTGTTCTACTTCAGCGCGCTTTCGGGCTTCGCGCTTTCCATCGACGACGAGATGGGCGCCGTCCGGACCGATCCCGACGTGTGGGCGAGCCAAGGGCGATGGTTGGTGTATCTCCTGGAGCTCGGGGTCATCCGGCATCCGACCCTGGCGTTTTTCCCGCTGTTCGTTTTTGGGCTGTGTTGCAGTATCGGTTACCTGCTCGTCGCGAGGGCGCACGGCATGGAGCTCGCCGACGGCAGGACCTACCTGCTGTTCTTGATCTTCTCTGCGTTCCCGACGCTGTTCCACATCATCAATTTCGCCGGGAATCTCGTTGGCCTGGGTGTCGGGATCCTCGCCTGCTGCACGGCGATCCACCTGTTCGCACGGGACGGATCGCGGGCGATGGGTGGACGCCACGCTGGTCGGAAGGCCCGGCTCGGTTCCTTCGCGCTGCAGGCGGGCCTCGTGGCCATCGCCATCGGGTCCTACCAGAGCATCGTGTTGTTCGCACTGGCCGGCTACCTGGGGCTCACGCTCCACCAGATGGTCGTCCGCCACATGCCTTGGCGCGATTGGCTGGCACGCAATGCATGGACGGCCGCGGTGCTGGCGGCGGCCACGGCGCTGAGCGAGGCGGCGGGCTTCTCGCTGCGCCGCATGCTTGGGGTACCGCTTGAGTACGTGAACGAATTCTTCAGGCCGGGACTGCTGCTCAAGGAACCCGCCAATGTCGTGCTGAGAACGCTAGAAGCCACCGGAGAGCTTTACGGTGGGGAAGCCAGCGCCTACGGCTACGTGTTCCTGGCGATCCCGGCTGTCATCCTGGCGGGCTTGGCCGGATTGTCGGAACGCGCGACCTCGCAGGGGCCGAGGCGGCTGGCGCTGGCGATCCTCCAAGGAGCCGCGGTTCTGGCCGCGCCGTTCCTGCTGAACCTTGCGACCGGCGGCGCCCTGTTGCCCTTGCGCTCAATGCTTGGCGTTCCCATCGCGGTCTGGAGCATTGTCCTCCTGGGCGCGTTCAGCCCGCGCAAACCAATCCAGATCGTGACCCTCGTGTTGTCGGCAGTGGTTGCGATCCAGAGCCTGTACTCGTTTTCCGCGCTGCAGTCGGCCAGGCAGTTGCAGTTCGACCGTGACAGACAGCTGGCTGCGGACATCTACTTCCGCGCGGTCGAGAAGATCCCGGACTTCGACCGGTCGCGCCGCTATCCGATCGCCGTTTTCGGGTATCCGCCCAGTTCGACGCTCTACTCGATCCCCCGAACGAGCACGTTCGGCGCGTCGTTCTTCGAATGGTCCCATGGCCGTACGGCCCGGTTCGTTGCTCTGCTGCAGGCATTGGGGTATCCGGGCTTTTCCGCCGCCTACGAGGGCGACCCCAAGCTCGTGCTCGACATGCTGGCGATGCCGGCCTGGCCGAACCCGGAGTCAATACGGTTCACCCGCGGCATCCTGCTGGTCAAACTGGGCGACACGCCCAACAATACCTATAGGGCCAGCATGGCGCGCGCCGCCTCCGACATACAGGTAGATCCGTTCTGGCGGATGGATCAATCCGTCGCCGAGCTGCGGGTTAACCATGCCACCATGATCCGGGACGCGACGGGGATCGCTTTGTCGGCCGGGCGAGATGTCCAGGTCGCGATCGTGACGGGAGCGGGCGAACAGCTCCGATCCTGCCAGGTCCTTCGGGTCAGCGGCTCGGTGCACGCGGAGCACTCGGACGTTGCGCAGCTGTTCTATTCGCCACTGGGCACCGCGGGGTTCTCCGAACTCCACAGCGCGCGGGCAGCAGTGGGTCCGGAAAACACCACGGGCCGGGTCGATTTCCTCATCACGAGCGCCCAGGGCTTCGAGGACAGATTGCGGTTCGACCCGGTAAGGGGAGAACAGGCCAGCCGTGTGTCCGACTTGGCAATGAGCTGCGTCGTCCCGAAATGAATGCGGGGCCGCCTAGGCCGGCAACTCGGCTTGGGTTCCACGCAGGAAGCCGATGGCCCGCTCTTCGGAAAAGCGCTTCTTCACGCCCAATCTCCTCGCACTGGAAATTGGACTCCAGGTCGTCGCGCTACTCAACCGGGGGACGTGGGGATTGCATCTAGCTCAAGCAAGATGGATCTCGCGACCCGAGAGCGAGCCGGCCACTGGCACTGAACACAGCTCTAATAGCCGAGCATTCTTTCACGCACCACCTTGAATGCCTCATCCCAGTTGAGCGCCGCGACTGTCTTTAGACCTGCGTCTCGCAGCGACCGCCACGCTCCGTGATCCGCCAATAGCGCATGAATGCGCTCCGCTGCAATCGCCGGCACGGGTTCCAGTACAAGCGCATTGTCGTCGCGGATCAGCCAGCTGTTCGCTGCGTTGATGTTCGTGGCGACCACGCAACCGGATGCCATGTACTCCAAGGGCTGATATGACGGATGGGGCGTCATCATGAACACCATCCCGAGGTCTGAAGACCTGTAGAGCGCAGCCACCTCATCCATACTGCCCAGCAGCCCCAGGTTATCGACGACTCCACCCAGACCATAGGCATTTGGATCCCATGCCTCGCCTACTGACTGGATGACGACGCCGTCGCCCAACCGCTTCTTCACTCGTGTGACGATCTCACAAACCAGGGCGAAGCAATTTCGCGCATTGCTCGGCCGACCATAGAGAACGATCCGCTTGGGGCTCGATGGATCTAGGCGCAACAAGTCCGGCCTGAACAGCGCTCGATCGACTCCGGGCACGAAATGGACAACGTCATCCGTGTAGCGTCGGCAGTAGCTTGCGACTCCTTCGGTGTTAGCTATGCAGGAGAATCCCAGTCGGTATGTCTGCTCAATTACGCCATAGAGGGCCCCGGCCGGGTAAAAGTTCGGCTCGAAGTCCTGAACCAGATAGTACTTGGCCTGCGTCGAGTTGTATTTGGCAAGCAGATACGCTGTGGTCCACAAGGTGCAGACTGCAGCGTTAGAAGGCGGGATATCCGCCGGGCAGTCCTTCCCCCACCGATAGACCATGACGACGAATCGCAAACCGGGAAAATTCAAGCGAAGTGATTCGCACAGGCCTGAAGTGTCCACTTCCCGGCCGTTGTGCGAATAGATGACGAAGTAGTTCAAGGTGCCGAACTCGATGCTGTACCGCTCGGCAAGGGTGAATACCGTTCGAACTCCTCCCTTGAGGGCATGCGTAACCGGCGGCAGCAGCCATGTGACCACGTCCAGCCGGCGAGGCTGGCTCTTCCCCGCCGAGATGGCACGGCCGTTGGCAGCCAGATCGCCCAAGCTCAGGTCGGCAAGGCGCAACAGGCCACGTTCGCCAGTGAACTGAGTGTTCATGCGCTAGACCAATCCCGCCGCAAGAGACCTCACCCGCTCCAACAGCGGATGCTCCTGCATCGTCTTTATCGCGCGGCTCACCCTGTCCGACCCATGCTTCCGGCGCAGTTGCTCAGACCCCGCCCGCATCAGTCTCGATCGTCGCTCGTCATCCGAGTAGCTAGCCGATTTCCGGTGGAATACATACACATTGGTTGCGATCTTCAGATCGAATCCGAGATCGGTCGCGCGGAGGCAGAGATCATTCTCCTCGCCATAGCCTTCCGGGAAGGACTCTTCATCGAACCCTCCCGACTGGATGATGAGACCTCGGCGGATCAGCTGGCAAAACCCATGCACAAGCGGCACGGACGGAGGCAGCTCAGTTCCTGACCAAGCTTGGCACGCGGCGTCCATCTGCTCCAGGGTCAGGCCTGCCGGGATGTCGTTTATCGCGGTTTGCGCGGCGGTTCCGGTGATGTATGGGATCGACTGGCTACTGGCCGCATTCGACAACGGCCCAACGATTCCACAAGTGGGGTTCTCCTCCATGACTGAAACCATGCGATCGATGCCCCCCGGGGGGAGTATCGCGTCGCTATTCAGAAGAAGCACGAACTCAGCCGAACACGCCCGCATTCCGACGTTCGCTGACACGCAGTAGCCTCGTGCAGGCCCAGAGTTACGAAGAACCCGGAGGTTGGAGTACTGTGATTCCAGACTGTCCAGATACGTTGCGGTGTCCGCGCCCGAAGCATCATCAACCACCACGATCGAATCGTTGGCTCGCATGTTGTCAACGGCAGATGCGAGACACAGCTTCACGTCTTCAAGTGCGTCGTGGACACAAATAACGATGTCCACCGACCCTTTTCCTGGGTTCACCTGGTTGTCGTCACGTAGTTTGTTCGCTACCGGATACGGATCGACAAGTCTCCCACCCAGAGGATGCGTAGACAGGTCGAAGGGATAGCCAGAATTTCGACCATGTCCGAAGTACGCAAATTCCTTGGTATCCCGCAACGATCGGAGCTCATCGAACAGGCGGACCCAATCCTGCCGATACTGCCAAAGTGCGTAGTTGAGGCTCAGCTGATCGCGGCGGCTGCCACAATCGATCTCGCTCCACCAGCGACTCATGATCTTGGCCGCTTGCGGATGCTCTAGCGCAACGATCATGAAATTGGTTTCTATGAGGCCGTCCTTGTCCGGAAATCCGGCAAGCTTGTAGCGCTCCATCTGCTGCTGGATGACCGTTGGATCATCCTTCTTGGCGGCGATGACCGCCTCGGCCTCTGCGGCTATCGTTCTTCGGATCGGGTGCGGTATCCCACCCACAGGGATATCTGGGCGATCCACTAGCATGTCCACGTACCTAGAGATGTCTGCGCGCATCAGGACATTGGCGTCGACCCATACGGCGTGGTCATATCCTTCGAAATACTTGTGCGGATGGGTTTTGACGTACCTGGCCATCCTCACAGGATCTGGACTCCAATAGTCCATCGCCCGGACGTCCCAACACCCGCCGTCCATGACTGGCCGATCACAGAACGCCACATAATCGTAAGCGGGATTCAGCCAAACCTGCGGCAAAAGAGACTCGTAACCGCCCGAGATCGCGGTATACACCACGACTCGCCTGTCCCGCCTGATAATCGGTCGAAATGCCTTGAACCTGGCAACCGAGGAAGCCGCGCGCTCCGCCTCATCTGCGGGGAACGGCCACTTCTTTGGATAGTAGTGGGCGAGCAGATAGGGGCGGTCTACTCGACACTGCAACACATCAGCGCCCGAAGTTGTCACGAACGTGCCGAGCAACCTTTCGACCGCATGGGCAAGGGTTCCATCAACCTGCCCCAATTCCGGCGGAAAGTCCGAATAGGTCAACCCAGCGCCAATAAGCTTCTGGAGGGAGGCAGTACGCGCCCAGAACATCGACCCTGCAGGAAACAGCGTGAGCTGCTCAGCCACAACCGGCACGCCTAACCGTTCCGCCAGCGCAGCACACACCGGGAAGTTCGTTCCCCAGGATATCTGGCCGCGCAAGGAGTGGTGGTACTCAGGAAACAGCATCCCCACGTGGGGGTTGCTTGCGAAGAGATCGAGGACCTCGCAGACGACGCCTCTTGTACCGATCAACCCCCAGAGCAGTTGGCGTCGCCAGTCTGCCTTTGCACCGTTGTGCGGACTCCGCTTCGTATGGACATGCAGCATCAGGTCATGTCGCAACAGACACGGCCCGAACTCTACAACCATCGGAGCGATGTCGCGCCCGATATTCGGAACAACACGGACATCCGCAGGGCAGTTCGGAAGCTGCTGGCGTATGCACTCTTCAGCCTGGAGGCGTGCATCTTCCGTGTGCACCGAGACATACAGGCTGAAGCCCGGAGGCAGGTTCGCCAGCTGGTCCAGAATTTCATCGAGCTGATCCACGTAGTGCACGTGCGCGTGGACTCCGATGCTGAAGTCGATAGCCGTTCTGCGCGCCGGAGCGGCATGGCGCAGCAGGGCGTAGGGCGCATCAGGCGAGCCAGCTGCAGCAAAGCCGTGGGGAGAGTAGACGGGCGTCGGCCACAGCTCGACGCGCTGGCCGCGCATATCCACTGTTCTCAGCGAGCCAGAGGGCGCTTGCAACGAATCCGGTGCAGGCTCGCCGTCACCGTTTGGAAGCCGGCCCTCCGCACGCCCGTGCCTGATGTAATGCAGAAATGGATTCAGGCCAACCTTGGCCACGTCCGGGTATCGGCGCGAGTAGAAGCCCGTGTCGAACCACGGGCTCGGCTTCCTGCCTAAGCGGCTCCCCCACCTCACGTAGTGCTCGACGGGATTCAACCCCAGGGCGACGACGTCGGGGTACTGGCTCTCGTAGAACGCGCTGTCGAACAGACCCGATGCCGCGATCAGCTTGCAAACATCCCTCTCAGTCATGGAACGCTCCCCGCATCGAGCGTGAATCCGCGCGCCCTTCTCCGATACCATGGGCGAGTAGGTGCACAAGGGGATTCATGCCCGAGGCTTTCACGTCTGGATTGCTTTCGAGATACATCCTGGTGCTGAAACCTGGCCCCGGGTCGCGACCCTCATTGGCTCCGTAGGCGAGGTAGTGAACCACTGGGTCGATGCCTGTGGCGGCAACGTCTTGATACTGGGCCAGATACCAAGTTGCATCGAACATGCTCGACATATGCAGTCGCAGAACGTCCGCTCCGTAGACCGCGCCGCTAACGCGGTTGCCCCCAATGATTCGCCGGAGCCTGCGTAGCGGTGCCGTCGCGCGCCAACTCCAACTGTTGACCAAGGCAAGGGTACTCATCTTTTCTTGGCTGAGGAATTCAGAAATGCTCGAGATCTTCGCCTGAAGCGCTTCGTGCTGGGCCGATAGTTTTTCCAGCGAAGCAGTCAAGTCCATCTTATCCCGCACCAGCTTCGCGTTCGCTTCCTCCTTCTCCACAAGCAGCTTGGCGCTCGCCTCCTCCTTCTCCGCAAGCAGCTTGGTCAGCACAGCGGTTTCCCGGAATCGCTCTGCTATCGCCGACTCGGCTTTCGCCTGCCTCGCCAGGGCCTCCTCGATGGATCTCGACGTGCGCTCCTCCAACTCGACGCGATTCCGCTCTGCGGCTTTGAGGCTTTTCTGCAAGTCCGAGACCTCCCCCCGCAACACCTCAGCCTCCTCGACAGCAGCTGCCCTAGCGGCATCGCACTGCGTCAACCGCTCCGTAACTTGCACCAAGTGATCCTGATCGACAATGCGCGCACTGGAAACCTCCGCCAGCTGCGCCGCCAGTCGTTGGCACTCATCGAGCGCGAAGGATAGGGATCTCCTGGAGCTTTCCGCGTCCTGCTTCAGTTGCTCGACACTTTCGCACCGGAGCTGGAGTTCCATTTCCAAAGTCGACAAACGCGCCGCCTGTGCCTGCAACGCCTGATTTGCCTCATCGAGCGCCTCGCGATCGCTCTTGGCCGTTCTGTCGGCAATTAACGCCGGAAGACCAGCTTCGTAAGCATGAAGGCTTGCGGCCACATCTGGCGCGAGCGAGAGCTCATCGTGGACGACGACATCTCGCGACTGCAGGATGCGCTCATACATGGCGCACTGCGGTGCATCCGCATAGGCCATCAGCTCCGTGGCCTGATACCGCTCTCGATGCAGCTTGCGGTCTACAAAGGCCAAAATCTCATCCGCGCTTGGCAGCCTTGGCATCTTCAGACCCAGAAGGACCAGGGACTCATATATTCTGGTCACGACCTGCATGGGATCGCGAATGATGTCTGCATGAGACACAACTATTCGGGGCAGGTCACGCATGGCCGACGCCGCATCATGGTTGTATCGCTGCCATAGCGCGAGCCCCGCTTCCATGGGGATATTGTTTCGGGTTCGAAGACTCGCAGCAACTTCTACGGGATGCCGAACTATATGAATACACACCGGAACCTCGAGCAACGGCTTCCACAACGGCAGAAGCAGGCATAAACGCGGCTCTTTGATCAGCCAGGGCCGGTGGGCATCCAAGTCAAGGATTAGTCGCGATGCCTCGACTTGAAACTTGTCGACGACAGAGTCCGGCAGCGAACTGACGTTGAACTGCGACACCCTATCCCAGTCGCAACCGACAGAATGCAGCACGGCATCGTTGATGTTCCTCACATCACGACGCTCCCAGAATCCTTTTGGATTCTCTCTGTTTGCCCCCGTGCTGACCCCTTCCGTTCCAAAGTACGCGCCCATGAGATTCAGCATCCGGGCGAGCATGGAGGTGCCTGAGCGATGCATCCCGACGACAATCAGTTGCATGCGGCGAACCCCTTCCGACTGAGAGGCGTAGAACTTCCGCTCTCTCTGCTCTCCACCTTCATAAGAAGACCCTCCCTCACAATGATGCTTTGATTGCAGTGGTCGACACTTCTGGAGTGCGCGGAAGGTAGTGAACCTCGCAAAGTTCAGCAAGAAAATCGAACCTGCCTAACCAATCATCACCCATTACAAACCCGGCTGCAGAATAGCGACGGATGTCATCCCGTTTCTGGTCCCAACTGTATTCCGGAAAGACCTCGTCGACGTATCGGATCGCCTCAAGCACGACCTTGCGGTTCTCGTAGTTGAGTAATGCCGACTTGTGCTTGCCGCTGTTGAACTCGTCCGTCGACAGCCCCACCACCAGCCGGTCTCCAAGTTCGCGGGCGCGGCGAAGGAGATTGATGTGGCCGACATGGAGGATGTCGAATGTGCCGTAGGTGATAATCGTCCTCATGCCTTGTCTTCCTGCCCCGCTTGCCGGGCTTTAGCCAGTGGCGCGTACAGGCCGCGCACCCGTTGGACGAGCCGCCAGGCGCCGGTGTCGTCAGTGTGATCGAAGAAGAGCCGAAAGCGCCACGCGCGTGAAGCATCAGTGGATCCATCCCCTGGAAGGCACTGCAGCGCTTGCATGAGCTGCTCGAAATCCCTGCAAACCGGCCCCGGGAAGACGTGGTCCAGGTCGTAGAACAGGCCGCGCTCCGTACCCGCGTAGTGCTCGAAGTCGTAGGCGAAGCTGAT
>Ga0233372_1000231_pt1 | contig 26018 bp, 16 predicted proteins | sample ElkDunMinimDraft_4_FD_191538 | JGI IMG/M metagenome (GOLD analysis project Ga0233372, IMG submission 191538) | Fecal eukaryotic communites from dung pellets of Tule Elk in California, USA - Elk Dung D8 | ecosystem: Host-associated > Mammals > Digestive system > Large intestine > Fecal | place... | reverse complement strand
ACGCCGGCAAATTTAATACCTAATATTTTACACGAAATTGGTCGTTTGCGAGAAATAACTTTTCGAGCAATTGGTGAAGGAACTAATGAATCAATCGATCTAGATAAATTTGACCAGTATTACTTTCATATGTTTTTATGGGACAATGAGGCAAAATGTATTGCAGGTGCATATAGAATGGGACTAGGATCTGAGATTTATAAAAAACATGGTATTGATGGCTTTTACTTACAAGAGTTATTTAAATTTGAGCCTGAATTATATAAAATGATGTCTGAGTCTATAGAAATGGGACGCGCTTTTATCATTTCAGACTACCAACAAAAACCAATGCCACTATTTTTGTTATGGAAAGGAATTGTAAACATTACGTTACGCCATCCAGAACATAAATTTTTAATTGGAGGTGTTAGTATCAGTAATCAATTTACAGATTTTTCGAAATCATTAATGATTGAATTTATGAAATCTCATTATTACGATCCGTATATTGCTCAATATGTACGTCCTAAAATGGAATACAAAGTGAAACTAAAGGATGAAGATAAAGATTTTGTTTTTAACGCTACCGAAGCCGATTTAAATAAATTTGATAAAATTATTGATGAAATAGAACCTGGTGATTTACGATTACCAGTTCTAATTAAAAAATATATAAAGCAAAATGCACGTGTAATAGCGTTTAATGTCGATCCGTTATTTAATAATTCTGTAGACGGATTAATGTATATTAGAATTGCAGATTTACCAGAAAGTACCGTAAAACCAGTAATGGAAGAATTTCAAGCGGAACTTGAAAGAAGATTAGAAAAATAAAAAAAACGCTTTTAGCAATGCTAAAAGCGTTTTTTTTATTCCTATATATTTTAAACTTATTTTACTGAATACTTTAATATAATTTTATCAGCAATTACATTGGCTAATTTAACTTTACTTTCGTGAGTCCAACCCGCAATATGTGGCGTTAATAAAACATTATTGGATTTAATCAGATATTGTAGAGGTTCAGGCAATTCTTCTGAAAATAAGCTCTCAAAACTCAATTTTTCATATTCTAAAACATCTAAACCAGCACCTAAAATTTTTCCGCTTTTTAAAGCCGAAACCAGATCAGCAGTTACAACGCTTTTACCTCGTGCCGTGTTAATTAGCCAAAAAGGTTTAGTAAAAGAATTTATAAAATTACTATCAACCATTTTATTGGTTAATACTGTCCAAGGTGTGTGTAAACTTAACACATCAGCTCTACTTTGTAGTTCTTGTAGCGAAACTTGTGTGGCAAATTTATTTCCAACATTTGGCAATATATCATAACATAAAACCTCAACGTCAAAACCTTGTAAACGTTTGGCAAAAGCATTACCCATATTTCCGTAGCCAATAATACCAACAGTTTTACCTTCTAGCTCATGCCCTCGATTACTTTCACGATTCCAAAGTCCAAGCTTTACTTCGGCATCTGCAGTATTTAGTTGATTAAAAAGAGATAATACCATACCTAAAGCATGTTCTCCAACGGCTGTTCTATTTCCTTCGGGAGCTGCAATAAGATCAACAGACAACGATTCTGAATAATCACAATCTATACTTTCTAACCCTGCCCCAACTCTAGCTATAAATTGTAAATTGACAGCGGCATCTAAAAATTGTTGATCAATTAAAAATCGACTTCGAATTACGATTCCATGATAATCAGCAATTTTAGCTTCAATTTCTTTTTTACTAGAGGTATAATCTGCTTCATTTATAAAACCCGCAGCTTCTAATCGATTCCATAAAACGGGATGATTAGAATCTATATGTAAAATTTTAATTTCTTGTGAATTCATACTTTTAGCTACAATTATTTTTATGCAGAATTTAAAACCCTAAAATCAATTTTGCAATTGTAAAATAAATTAACAATCCAAAAATATCATTACTAGTTGTAATAAACGGTCCGGTAGCAATAGCTGGATCAATATTATATTTATGTAACATAATAGGAACAAAAGTACCTATTAAACTAGATAAAATCATTACGATTATTAAAGCTAAAACAATGGTTATAGAGACTTCATATGAAGTTCCCATGACAAAGTGAGTTCCTAAAAGCAATAAAAAAGCAAGAATTGAACTATTAAAAAAGGCAAGTAACATTTCTTTAACTAACCTTTTTAATAACGACCCAGATAAGGTGTTATTTGCTAAACCTTGCACAATAATTGCAGAGGATTGAACACCTACATTACCTGCCATTGCGGCTACAAGTGGTGTGAAAAAGAATAAGGTTGCAAATTTTTCCATCGCGCCACTAAAGCTTTCTGAAATATTTACAGCAATAAAACTACCACCTAAAGCCAATAGTAACCAAGGTAAGCGAGCTTTTGTAAGCTCCCAAATACTATCATCTGCCTCAACATCCTGAGAAATTCCGGCAGCTAACTGATAATCTCTATCGGCTTCTTCTTTAATAACATCAACGATATCATCGATTGTGATACGCCCAACTAACCTACCCGTTTCATCAATTACAGGAATAGCCTCTAAATCGTATTTCTGCATAATTCGAGCAACTTCTACCGCCTGAGAATCAACTTTTACATAATCAACCTTAGGTATAAATATATCTTTTATTTGGGTAGTGGTTGAAGAGGTAATCAAATCTTTCAATGACAAACGGCCTTTTAAACGATCTTCGTCATCAACTACGTAAATAGAATGAACGCGAGAAACGTTTTCTGCCTGCTTTCTAATTTCTTGAATACAAGTTAATACATTCCAGTTTTCGTTAACCTGAATGTATTCTTTCGCCATTAATCCACCAGCAGTGTCTTCGTCGTAACGTAGTAACTCAACAATATCTTTTGCGTGTTCAAAATCTTCAAGCTCAGAAATAACCTCATCTTTCATTTCCTGAGGTAACTCAGCAATAATATCTACCGCATCATCGGTATCCATCTCATCTAGCTCTTCAGCAATTTCTTTTGCTGATAAGTTATTTAAGATTTTTTCACGAACTTCATCATCAAGTTCTAACAGAATTTCTGAACTTACTTCTGAATCAAGGATCTTAAACAGATAACCTGCATCTTCTCCTCTTAATTCATTCATTAATTCAGCAATATCAGCAAAGTGAATATCCTCGAGCTTACTTAGTATCTCTTTTTCGTTTTTGGCTGCAATTAAGCCAACAATCTCTTGGATAAATTCATTACTGATTTTAAATTCCATTCGCTTCTATTTTTTGAGTAAGCATAATAAAATCTTCTACGCTTACTTGTTCTGGTCTTAAATTTAAAAATTCGTCTGCTCTAAAATCTTCCGATAAGTTAAAACTTTTTAAGCTATTTCGAAGTGTTTTGCGGCGTTGGTTAAATGCTGTTTTTACCACGTTAAAAAAAAGTTTTTCATTACACGGTAATTTATAATTTTCTTTACGCTTCATTCGCATAACACCAGATTTAACTTTCGGTGGTGGCGTAAACACAGTTTCTGAAACTGTAAATAAATATTCAGTATCGTAAAACGCTTGAGTTAATACTGATAAAATTCCGTATGCTTTACTTCCTTTCGGCTCGCAAATACGTTCGGCTACTTCCTTTTGAAACATTCCAGCAAACTCCTTTACCTTATCTCTATTTTCAAGAGCTTTAAACACAATTTGAGTTGAAATATTATATGGAAAGTTACCAATAATTGCATATTGTTCGTCGCCAAAAATTTTAGTCATATCATACTTTAAAAAGTCTTCAGATATTATTTTGTTTGACAATTTCAAATAATGCGCCGCTAAATACTCTACCGATTCAGTATCAATTTCAATTACCCAAGTTTCTATAGGTTTTTCTAACATATACTTTGTTAAAACTCCCATACCTGGCCCAATCTCAATAACTTTATTGTAACCTTCTAAAGTTAATGCATCAGCAATATTTTTAGCTATATTTTCGTCATTTAGAAAGTGTTGTCCTAAATGTTTTTTTGCTTTTACTTTATCCATATTATTTTTATAAGTGGCTAATAATTTTCTAAAACAGCTAATTCTGTTGCAAATACTAGCATTTTGTCAGCAAAAAGTTTTTGGCCTTCTCCTAGTAAACGATCATGATCTTTTTGATAAAAATTATCTAACGTAGTCATACTTGGCGTTTCGAACTGAACAGAATAAGTTAAACCGCCCATTTCTTCAGTAATTAAAACTTTTACCAAACGAGCCGCTGTAAAGTGCGCTGTATTTAGCATTTGTTTGATAAACGAATTTTTCATCCAATCCATCCATTTTTCATGAATAGACTCATCAATATTCATTGTTACGTTATAAATAATCATTTACAATATATTTTATCACTAAGCAATTTAAAGACAATCTTTTACTTCGCGAATTATTATTATTTACTTTCCTTTTCAGTTAGACTTACCCAATCAAAAAATGATTGAGGTATTTATTCTATCATCTAGAATAACTGTCAAAGATACGGCTAAAAATTTATCTATTTTATGCTTTATTTCGTTAAATTGATTGATTCTAAATCGATATAAACAAACAATGTACTATTATAAATTAATTTATAATAGTACATTGTTTTAAAACATAATATTTATTAGGTATTTAGTCGATAATATCGAAACCTGTATATTTACGTAAAACCTCAGGAATAACTATTCCCTCAGGGGTTTGATAGTTTTCTAAAATTCCTGCTAAAACACGTGGTAATGCTAAAGACGACCCGTTTAACGTATGCGCTAATTGAGTTTTTCCGTCTTTACCTTTGTAACGTAATTTTAAACGATTTGCTTGGAATGTTTCAAAATTAGAAACAGATGAAATTTCCAGCCAACGATCTTGCGCTGTCGAAAATACTTCAAAATCGTAAGTTAAAGCAGACGTAAAGCCCATATCTCCACCACACAAACGTAAAATACGATATGGTAATTTTAATTCATCTAAAATTTCTTTTACATGCTCTACCATTCCATCTAAAGCTTCGTAAGATTTTTCTGGATGTTCAATGCGTACTATTTCAACTTTATCAAATTGGTGTAAACGATTTAAACCGCGAACATGCGCACCGTACGATCCCGCTTCTCGGCGGAAACATGGTGTATAGGCAGTTTTACAAATTGGGAAATCAGACTCTTGTAAAATTACATCACGATATAAATTAGTAACCGGAACCTCGGCAGTTGGAATTAAATATAAATCGTCAATCCCTGCATGGTACATTTGTCCTTCTTTATCTGGCAACTGTCCCGTTCCATAACCAGAGGCCTCATTGATTAAGTGAGGTACTTGAACCTCATCGTAACCAGCTGCGCCATTTTTATCTAAAAAATAAGCAATTAAGGCACGTTGTAACTTCGCTCCTTTTCCTTTATAAACAGGAAAACCTGCACCAGTAATTTTTGTTCCTAATTCAAAATCAATGATGTCGTATTTTTTAACTAAATCCCAATGTGGCATGGCACCATCGTGCAACGTTGGTATTTTACCAGCTTCAAAAACATTTAAATTATCATCTGGAGTTTTACCTTCAGGAACAATTGCAGCTGGTGTATTCGGAATTTTATATAACTCTTGCGTTAACTCGTCAGAAACAGTATTCAAAAGCTCAGTCAAGTCTTTTGACTTATCTTTTAAATCCGCCGTTTTTTGCTTTAAAATTTCGGCTTTTGCTTTTTCGCCATCCTTCATTAAAGCACCAATATCTTTGGATAGTTTATTGGACTCAGCTAAAATATTATCTAATTCCACTTGAGTGCTTCTGCGTTTTTCGTCTAAATCAATTACTCTTTGGATTAAATCAGCTGCATCAAGATTTCTTTTTGCAAGGGCTTGTACCACTTGCTCTTGATTTTCTCTAATAAAGGCTATTTGTAGCATAATTTTAATAAATGTATTAAGTAGCAAATTTAATGAAATCAAAAATATAATACATAGTGTTTATAATTTTTTATCAACCATTAAAGCATAAAATAAAATTTGGTCAATAAAAATTTCATATTTAATAAACATGAAATTTATTACCGCTAAAATATATTATAATATTTAAAGTAAAAGGTTACTTTTGCTTATTACAATTAAAATTAAAAATCAAAATGATTCAAGTAGGACAAATTCTATTTATTTTATCAGTTCTAGTAATTCTACACGAATTTGGACATTATATAACAGCTAAAATGTTTAAAGTAAAAGTTGAAAAATTTTACTTATTTATGGATGCTGGTTTTTCTTTATTTAAAAAGAAAATTGGAGATACCGAATGGGGAATTGGTTGGTTACCTCTAGGTGGATATGTTAAGTTAGCCGGAATGATTGACGAAAGCATGGATACCGAACAACTTAAACAAGAACCTCAACCTTGGGAATTTAGATCAAAACCTGCTTGGCAACGTTTAATTATTATGCTTGGTGGTATTATTGTTAATATTCTATTAGCTTGGTTTATTTACACAACGGTGTATTTAACCTACGGACAAAAATACATTTCAAGCGAAATTGTGCAAGAAAATGGATTAATGTTTGGAGAAGCTGGGTTAAATGCAGGGTTTAGAAACGGTGATAAAATTATTTCTGTAGACGGTAAGTTTCAGGAACGTTTTAACCGCATGACGTTAGATGTTTTATTAGGCGAAAATATTATAGTTGAGAGAAACGGAAAACAAGAAACTATTGTTTTAACTGACGAAGCTAAAAAAGATATTTTAGGCCTAGAAGGTAAGCAATTTATGAATCCACGTTTAACCAATGTGTTAATTGATTCTATTTTACCAGGTAATAATGCTGAAAAAGCTGGATTATTAAGTGGAGACAAAATTGTTGGAGCTAACAATACTTCTATTACCTATTTTGATGAGTTAAAAACTATTTTGGACAATAACAAAAATCAAGAAATTGACTTAAATATTGTTAGAAATAATGAGCCACAAACTTTAAAAATAAATGTTACCGAAGATGCGAAATTAGGCTTTTTCCCTAAATTCAATGATTTAGAAAACTCACAAGTTGTTAATAATTTATCTTTTACAGCAGCGGTTAAAGCAGCTATTGACGAATCTTATCAGTTAATTGTTTACAACGTGAAACAGTTTAAGTTAATTTTATCTCCAAAAACAGAAGCTTACAAACAAGTAAAATCACCAATTGGTATTGCTCGCATGCTACCCGATACATGGAACTGGGAATTTATATGGAATTTTACAGCTCTATTTTCGATTGGTTTAGCGTTTATGAACATTCTTCCGATTCCAGGTTTAGATGGCGGACATGCCCTTTTTACTATTGCAGAAATGGTTACTGGTAAAAAATTATCAGAAAAAACAATGGGCCATGTACAAACGGTTGGAATGATTATCTTATTGACGCTAATGGCTTTAACCTTTGGTAAGGATATTATTGAGCTGATCCTTGATAAATTCGTCAAATAAATTTAAAAAAAATGTTTGTAAGTATAAAAAATCGAATTATATTTGCACCGCAATAAAGGTAACATAAACCTTCCTCCTTAGCTCAGTTGGTTAGAGCATCTGACTGTTAATCAGAGGGTCCTTGGTTCGAGCCCAAGAGGGGGAGCAAGTTACTTTAAAATAAGCCTTATTGCAGGCTAAATACTGAAAATATACAGTTTCCTCCTTAGCTCAGTTGGTTAGAGCATCTGACTGTTAATCAGAGGGTCCTTGGTTCGAGCCCAAGAGGGGGAGCAAAATTTACGAAGTCCTTTACATAAGGAAAAAACATATTGAAAATACAGTTTCCTCCTTAGCTCAGTTGGTTAGAGCATCTGACTGTTAATCAGAGGGTCCTTGGTTCGAGCCCAAGAGGGGGAGCAAAATTTTTAAAGCCATACTTTTAAGTATGGCTTTTTTATTTGAATGAAACGTAGTTTTTGATTAAAACAACATTTCATTTTTTTTTTAAAAGTATTAAATGTTGTAGAAAATAAACCCTTAAAGCAATAATTTAAAAAATAAACACATTTAAGAAATACAGCTTTGTTCTTTTGCTTATAAATTCTTTTGAAATTCAATTCACAAACTAATATGAATCTTACTCTTTTATATTTTCTAAATTATAGAATCCTAATTCAATAAATATGATCAGAGTATAACCATGGTTTTTTCTTAACTATTTGTTAATAAGACCCCTACTCTATTTTATAAATTAAAAAATAAGATAACAAATCAACTGTATTAAATATACATATGGCGTGTAACAATTATACAATAAAAGTTTTAAAAGCTTTAAAAAATGCTACGGAATAGAATTTGACATAGAATAAAAACCTGGTGCTATTTACTAGGTTCAATTCTATGAAATCAAATTTTAAAATAAACAGACTATTTCCAAAAATAAATAACGAGCCTTTTTCTAAAACTGAAGTTATTATTTTAGTTAGTACACTTATAGTATTAATTTGTGCTACACTTCTATGTTTCGAATTTCAACCACAGTTAGAAAAACTTCGTGAAACATATTTAAATACAGTACTCGGAACCATTTTTTTATACACCACAACTTTTATATTACTTCTAAATATTGGTTTTTTATTATTCAATATTGTTTTGTATTTTATCTATAAACAAGCAAAATCAACAACAGATACTGATGCTCCAACTTGTACGGTACTGGTTCCAGCGTATAATGAAGGAAGTTTAGTTTATGAAACTCTTGTTAGCATTGCTAAAAGTGATTATCCGCTACATAAATTCAAAATCATTGCTATTGATGATGGAAGTAAAGATGATACCTGGGCATGGATGAAAAAAGCCAAAATAGAATTAGGAGATCTTATTACTTTGCACCAACAGCCTAAAAACATGGGAAAACGTGAAGCATTGTATTACGGTTTTAAACATGCTGAGGGTGAAATTATAGTAACAATAGATAGTGATTCTATCATAGATAAAAATACACTTAGAAATTTAGTATCGCCTTTCGTTATAAATCCAAATTGTGGAGCGGTTGCTGGAAATGTAAAAGTTTTAAATACGCGAAACGCAATTATTCCTAAAATGCTTAATGTAAGTTTTGCGTTTAGCTTCGAGTTTATTCGTTCAGCTCAAAGCGCACTAGGTTCTGTTTTTTGTACACCTGGAGCTTTAGCTGCTTATAGAAAAGATGTGATTCATAAAATTATGGAACCTTGGATGAGTCAAACTTTTATGGGAAAACCATCGGATATTGGTGAAGACAGAGCTATTACAAATATGATTTTAAAAGAAGGTCACGAAGTATTATTTCAAAAAAATGCAATTGTTTACACTAACATACCCGAGCGTTATAAAAATTTATACAAAATGCTAATTCGTTGGGAGCGTAGTAATGTAAGAGAAACCATTATGATGACAAAATTTGCATTTACTAACTTTAGAGAAGGTTCTAAAGTAGGTACACGAATTATATTAATTGATGAGTGGTTAAAAATACTTTTATCTATCCCCTTAATTATAACATTACTGATTCTTTTAATTACATTCCCGTTATTAACTATAATAACTACTTTAGCTGGAATATTAATTTTTTCGAGTATTCAAATGTTATTTTTCGCAAAAAATCATTCTATATATCATTCCCTATGGGCGTATCCGTATAGTATTTTTTATGCTTTTTCGTTATTTTGGATCACTCCGTATTCAATAATAACTGTTAGAAAAGGTGGTTGGTTGACTAGAGGTTTATAAAAACATAAAAAAAGCAGAGTTTAAAACTCTGCTTTTTTTATGTTTTAGTTTGAAACTAACTTTTTAGATAAGTTTTCTAACATTGTATCAGTCATACTATCCATATCAAAATCATTTTTCCAACCCCAATCTTCACGAGCACTAGAATCGTCAATAGATGCTGGCCACGAGTCAGCAATAGCTTGACGGAAATCTGGATCGTAAGAAATTTCAAAATCAGTAATGCGATTTTTTATAGATTCCGCTATTTGTTGTGGTGTAAAACTTATTGCAGATAAATTATATGAAGAACGTATTTTTATTTGATCAGCTGGCGCTTGCATAATAGAAATAGTCGCCTTAATAGCATCATCCATATACATCATCGGCAAAGCAGTTTGCTCGCTTAAAAAACAAGTATATTTTTTATCTTCTATTGCTTTGTAATATATATCTACGGCATAATCTGTAGTACCACCTCCAGGAGGAGTTGTCCAAGATATTAAACCTGGATAACGAATACTACGTACATCTACACCAAATTTATTATGATAATACTCACACCAACGCTCACCAGCTTGTTTAGAAATTCCGTAAACAGTTGACGGTTCCATAACGGTATATTGTGGTGTGTTAATACGCGGTGTAGTTGGTCCAAAAACTGCGATACTTGACGGCCAAAAAATCTTTTTTATTTTACCTGCTTTAGCAAGATTTAAAACATGGAATAAAGAGTTCATATTTAGATCCCAAGCAAAGGCAGGATTTTTTTCTGCAGTGGCAGATAATAGTGCAGCCATCAAATAAACATCTGTTATTTGAAATTTTTCGATTATTGAAGCTACCTGATCGTAATTCATTGCATCAATCAACTCAAAAGGGCCAGTTTGAAAAACTTCTTGCTCACCTTTTCGAATATCCGAAGCAATAACATTATCTAATCCATAAACTTCACGCAATTTTCCCGTCAATTCTGAACCGATTTGACCACACGCTCCGATAATTAAAATTTTGGTATTCATAACTAGTTTGTTTGTTACACAAAGATAATTGATAAATTGTATTCAAAAACTTCTAAAAATTATTTTTTTAATAATTTATAATTTAAATGAAATTAAACCTAAATCATCAAAACAGATAAGCTATTAATAACCAAAACATTTGTAAATTTGTAACTTAATTTAATTTCATAATATGAAATATTTTGTTTCGATAATAATTTTCTCGGCAACCTTGTTTAGCTGTTCTAATAACAACAATGAACGTGAAATAGCAGAGCGCGAACAAGGGCAAAAAATAAACGACTCTATTGTTAATGCAATTTACAACCGTTGGAATTATACTATTACTGACTTAAATGCTAACGTAAAAAATCAAACCAACGATTGGGGAATTTGGCAAAGTTTTATTCAAGAAATTCAACAAAAACCAAGTAAAAACCTATCCGCTTACGTGGATAAAGTTGATAATTTGACCCGTATTAGCGACGAAATGTTAGCTAATATTCCTGATCATTTAAACAAACCACAAATCGGAGCCAGAATAAATAATCTAAACACGAATATTAAATATTTAAATAGTTTTATTTCACTTCAAAACATACCGTTAGAAAAAATATTTAAAATTCAGCAAGCCATTATTTTAGATATTAACTCAATCAATGCTCAAATTGATGAATTGGTTCGTGTTACTAACATTCCAAAAGAAATTGGCGAACAACACATGATTGATCAAATAATAGACACAACTAGACGTGCTAATTTAAATTTTGAAAATGAATTTAAGCCCGAAACTGAAACACCAGCTGAAACACAAAGAAATAATAGTCCTAGATTAATAAATAAACCTACTACAGAACCACAGGATATTTAGCTTTTTTGAATTAAAAAATACAGAAATTGAAATCAGATCATTTAAATCTATACCAAAAGTCAACCAAGGTTATTCAGCTTATTGAATTACTAAAAAAGCCAGAAAATAAAATTCATGCAAAAGGACTAATTGGTTCAAGCTTGTCATTTATTATCCAATCTATTTATGCACAAACTAATCGATCTATTTTACTTTTAGCAAATGATAAAGAGGATGCCGCTTATTTAACGAATGATTTAGAAAAGCTGATTAATGATAAAGATGTTCATTTTTTTCCCGGGTCGTATAAACGCCCATATCAAATTGAAGAAATTGACAATGCTAATGTTTTATTACGTGCCGAAGTTTTAAATAGCATCAATTCCAAAAAAAATTCGGTAGTCATTGTTTCGTATCCAGATGCAATTTTTGAAAAAGTTGTTACGCGTAAAGAATTAGAGAAAAATACACTGAACCTAAAAATTGGCGATAATTTATCTATTGATTATGTCAATGAAATTATGTTTGAATATCATTTTAAACGTGTCGATTTTGTTGCTGAACCTGGCGAATTTTCTGTACGTGGTGGAATTTTAGATGTTTTTTCATTTTCAAATGACAATCCGTATCGCATAGAATTTTTTGGAAATGAAGTAGATTCGATTAGAACTTTTGATGTGGAAACACAATTATCTATCGAAAAACAAAGTGTAATTAGCATTATTCCGAATGTTGAAAATAAAAAATCGCAAGAAAATAGAGAAAGCTTTCTAGAATATATTTCAAAAGATTCCATTGTATTTATTAAAAATCCAGATTTGCAATTTGCACGATTAGATAAATTATATGCCAAAGCTGTCGAAATTTACGCCGCTTTAAATAATGAAATTGCTCGCACAATTCCACAAAATATGTTTGTAAATCAAGAGAGTTTTATTAAAAACTCACTGAATTTTACAATAGTAGATGTTGCGTCAAAACCAACATATAGAACTACAGATACCATTGAATTTAATATTGAACCCCAACCTTCGTTCAATAAACAATTTAATTTATTAAAAGATAATTTAAACGAAAATTCGCTAAACGGAATCTCTAATTATCTATTTTGCGCAAATGAAAATCAATCCAAACGTTTTAAAGAAATTATTGACTCGGTAAACGATGGACCCGAAAAATTCAGAAAATTTACACCTCTAGTTCTCTCTATATACGAAGGCTTTATAGACCATGATGTTAAAATAGCATGCTATACAGATCATCAAATTTTTGAACGTTATCATAAGTTTTCACTAAAAAATGGCTACACAAAAAAACAAGCCTTTACTTTAAAAGAATTAACAGGATTAACAATTGGTGACTATGTTACACACATAGATCATGGAATAGGAAAATTTGGTGGGCTACAAAAAATTCAAGTAGAAGGAAAGTTTCAAGAAGCTATTAAATTAATTTATGCCGAAAATGATATTGTATATGTATCCATCCATTCACTACATAAAATATCTAAATACAACGGTAAAGATGGTGTAGCACCAAAGGTTTATAAACTAGGATCTAACGCCTGGAAAATATTAAAACAAAAAACAAAAGCGCGCGTTAAACATATTGCTTTTAACTTAATCCAGTTGTATGCCAAGCGTCGTTTAGAAAAGGGGTATGTATATGCGCCAGACAGTTATTTACAAGCCGAATTAGAAAGCTCGTTTATATACGAAGACACGCCAGATCAAATAAAAGCAACACACGATGTTAAATTTGATATGGAGTCCGAACGACCAATGGATCGCTTAATTTGTGGTGATGTTGGGTTTGGTAAAACAGAAATTGCAATCCGCGCAGCCTTTAAAGCTGTTGATAACAGCAAACAAGTTGCTATTTTGGTCCCTACAACTATTTTAGCTTTTCAACACTATAAAACGTTTTCAGAACGATTAAAAGACTTACCGGTTCGAGTAGATTATATTAATAGATTTAGAACTGGAAAAGTAAAATCTCAAATTATTAATGATTTAGAGGAAGGTAAAATTGATATTATCATTGGTACACATCAATTGGTAAATAAATCAATAAAGTTTAAAGATATTGGCTTATTAATTATTGACGAAGAGCAAAAATTTGGAGTCGCTGTTAAAGATAAATTAAAAACCATAGCACATAATATAGATACACTAACGTTAACAGCAACACCAATTCCACGTACACTACAATTTTCGTTAATGGCAGCGCGAGATTTATCGGTTATTACGACACCGCCACCAAACCGATATCCAGTAGAAACTAATGTGGTAGGCTTTAATGAAGAGATTATTAGAGATGCCATTTCGTATGAAATAGAACGAGGTGGACAAGTTTATTTTATCAATAACCGTATCGAAAATATTAAGGAAGTTGCCGGAATGATACAACGCTTGGTACCAAATGCTCGCGTAGGTATTGGCCATGGACAATTGGACGGTAAAAAACTAGAAGAATTGTTACTTGCCTTTATGGAGGGTGAATTTGATGTTTTGGTAGCTACTACAATTATTGAAAGTGGATTAGACGTGCCAAACGCCAATACCATTTTTATAAACAATGCGAATAATTTTGGGCTATCAGATTTACACCAAATGCGTGGTCGTGTGGGTCGAAGTAATAAAAAAGCCTTTTGTTATTTTATTTGTCCACCCTACTCTGCAATGACCGAAGAAGCTCGCAAACGCATACAAGCTTTAGAACAATTTAGTGATTTAGGAAGCGGTTTTAAAATTGCCATGAAAGATTTAGAAATTCGTGGTGCTGGAGATATTTTAGGCGGAGAACAATCAGGATTTATTAACGATATTGGTTACGATGCTTATCAAAAAATTATGAATGAGGCAGTTGAAGAATTGAAAGAAAATGAGTTCAAAGATTTATTTGAGGAAGAAAACAAACCAGAAAATAAAGTTTATGTAAAAGAAATAAATATAGATTCTGACTTCGAAATATTATTACCAGATACCTATGTAAATAATATAACCGAACGTTACAATTTATATACAGATCTTTCTAATATTAAAACAGAAACTGAGTTAGAAAAATTTGAACAAGAATTGATTGACAGATTTGGCCCACTACCTAAACAAGCTTTAGATTTATTAGATTCGGTACGAATAAAATGGAAAGCTTCAAAATTAGGAATCGAAAAAATAATTATGAAACAAGGTAAATTAACTTGTTATTTTATATCAAATCAGCAGTCAGATTTTTATCAAACCAATCAGTTTGGACGTATCTTAGATTATACACGAACCAATCCGATGCACATTAAATTAAAAGAAAAAGATACAAAAAATGGGTTGCGTTTACTCTTAATCATTGATCAGGTCAAGTCAATTTCTAAAGCCTTACAAGAGTTAAATACTATTCATTAATAAAAAAATCACACCAAGTCGGTGTGATTTTTAATATTTATACAAAACACTTATTATGAAGGTTCACTTTTGGATACTACTAATCAGTTTATTTATGATCAGTTGTAATTCGGCTAAAAAATATAATCAATATAATAATACACCAATTAGTGTAAAGAAACTTCATCAAGATGTTGATTATCTACAAAAAATGTTTCTAACTATGCATCCTGATGCTGATTTATATATCAGTAAGGATAGTCTAAACTATTTGTTTAAACAGGCCAAAAGTAGCATTACAACACCAATTTCGCCAATAGAATATTATTCTGTAATTGCACCCGTAATTACTGCGGTTAAACAAGGGCATTCCCGAGTTATATATCCATCCAACAAAATAACAAAACAGCAAGTAAAAGCGTATAAAAAAACTCGAGGACCTCTAAATCAATTTACCTACCAATGGATAAATGACACCTTATTTATAACTGAAAATAATACAAAAAATAAAAATATTCCGATTGGAAGTGCCGTGTTAAAAATTAATGGAATTGATCCAAAAAGTCTATTCCAAAATTATATTAAAAATAACGCTTCGGACGGTTTTAACACAACCTATTACAACAATGGATTTAATAAACGATTTGGTACTTTATTTACCGATAAATTTGGAACTTTAGACAGTATAAATTTTACGCTTTTTTGTCAAGATAGCATTTTTAAAATCACGAACAAGCGTTTTAAAATAGAAAAGGAAAATAAAGCCGAGCTAAAATTAGCTAAACGGGAAAACAAACAAAAATTAAAACAGAATAAGCGGAATAAAAAAATACTTGGCGTAGTAAACAATCAGTTAAATAGACAGCTTTTATTTCCAATTCCTACAGATAGCACTTATGCTGTATTAAAAATTTTGAGCTTTAATTCGGGTAGCTATAAAAAAGCTTATGATAGTTTATTTCGAACGATAAAAGAAAAAAAAATTAACCATCTAGTTTTAGATTTAAAAGATAATCCAGGTGGTTTAGTTGCCGATATTGATGAATTATATAGTTATTTAAAAACCGAAAATATTCCGCTATTGAGCGAATCAAGCGTTACAAATAAAAGTAAACTTCCATTTCATATAATAAAAGGTTGGCCAACGTGGCAATATATAGCTTTAGCACCAATATTTCCTCCTTATTATACATGGATTTACTTAAACACTAAAAAAGATCCTACGGGCAACTATCAATTTAAAATGTCAGGATTAAAAACAAAAAAAATCAAACAAAATGCCTATGCAGGTAAATTAGATATTTTAGTTAACGCCGGTAGTTTTTCGGCGTCTTGTATCATTACAAGTAATTTACAAGGCAGCCAACGTGCAAAAGTATTTGGAGAAGAAACAGGTGGAACATTTAACGGAACGGTAGCTGGCGTCATACCTCTTCTAAAGCTTCCAAATAGCAAGTTAAAAGTACGGACAGGATTAATGCATATAAAACCCTATAAACAAACTATTAAATTTGGACGAGGTATTTTTCCAGATGTACCAATTAAACCAACAACAGACAATATATTATTTAATACCAATATAGAATATCAACAGATCTATAAACAAAAATAGGTTTAACATACAATAAATTTAAAAGTTTATCAAGCAAAAGATTAAATAAATAAAAACCCCGAACAAATTGCTCGGGGTTTTAAATATATTATATCGTATAACTATTAGAAGTTGTAAGATAATGTAAAGTTCCATGTTCTACCGAAACCAAACCAAACTTGGTTACGAGTATCAATACCTTTGTATGTATTTGTAGTATTAGCATCAACATGTTGAGCCGTAATACCATCAGCAATATAAATTGTATTGAAAACGTTGTTCATGTTAAAACGTAAAGAAACTGCATCTGTTTTTTCTTTACCAACTTTCATTGTATAAGTTGCACCTGCATCAAATAAGTTAAATGAAGGTAATTTTAAAGCACCTTTATTAGCAACATCACTCATTGCAATTGGATCAATTTGAGAATATAGTTGATCAACAAAACGGTACCCACCATCAACTTTAATAGAATGATTTTTAGTAACTAAAACTTTATAAGCGGCTTGAGCACTAGCTAATAATTGACCAGCTCCACCAACTTTAGAATCTTTTAAATATAAAGTTTGTGTTGCAATACTTCCATCAGGATTTAATGCTGGAGCATTTGTATCGCGATCTAAATAAGTAGCAGATACGTTTTTACCATAAGTATAATCACCAATAGAGAATGCACCTTTAATATCTAAACGACTTGTTGGACGGTAAGTAAAGTCTAACTCAGCACCGTAGTGAATTTGCTCAACTCCAAATAAATTTGCAGTAGCTTGAACACGATTTCCATCAGGATCAACAAAGTTAGAACTTCTTGTTATAACACGGTCAGCCCAAGATGTTCTATACACGTTAACATTACCTGAGAATTTTTCTGAACGGTAACCATAACCAGCCTCAAGACCAAAAACAGTTTCGTTTTTTAAGTTCGGGTTTAAGTCGTTTCTGTTATTTAAGAAAACTCCATTAAAGAAAGGTTGTTTAGAGTACCAACCACCATTAACAAATACATTGTGGTTTTCGTCAATATTATAGTTAGCACCAGCCTTAATATTACCTCCTAATAGGTTTTTAGTTACAGAACGTTGCTCACTACCATAAACTATATAGTCAATACGTTGGAAAGATTGATTTGAAACAGCTCCTTGTACAAAAGCAGTTAAATTATCAGTTGCATATTCTAATTGAGCAAATCCTCCGTACCAATTAACTTTACCGTCATTGTTGTAGTTGATTGCGTCTTTAGAATTTAAAGTAGCGAATGGGTTATAAGACACATTAGATCCGTAAGAATTATAGAAATATTCATTACGTCTTGTAGTATTAGCACCTGTTGCAGGGCTAATTAATTGAGTTGAGTCAAAATACGAAGTGTTTCCTAAGAAATTAGCAACATTTTGAAAGTGGTATCCTACATAAGTACGACCATCAACACCGAAATCTAATGTAAAGTTTTTAGATAAAACTTTATTTAAAGAAATGATTCCACCGTACCAGTCATGAGAGTTGATTGAGTTGATAGTACCAATTCCCATATTAGAGAATCCCATAGCACCAACTTGATTATTGTTAGCCGTATTGCCATTAGGTAATTGCATCGGCGTACCTTGGTTCCAAGCTACAACTTTATCAAAGTCCATATTACCATTAGCGTCTCTAAAGATGTTACTGTCTGGATAATAAGTGTTTCTACCATCAACAATACGTCCATAAGAGCGACCTCCTCCTCCACGTCCCCAAGAACCGTAGAAAACAGAAGCTAACTTCGTAGTTTCGTTAATATGCCAATTCCAATTTAAAGAAGCTACTGGTTTATGGTAGAAATTACGTCTCCAGTTAAATTCTTTACCATTTAAATAACCCCAATCTTTGTTATATTTAATATTTGGATCTCCATTAGCAGAAGCATTTTGATACTCATCTAAAGAAATAAAAGTACTTCTTTGATCATGAGATTGAGGGGCTCCTGTAAAAGTTAATTGGAAATCATGTTTTTTATTTTTAGTTTCATAACCAATTGCAGCATAATAATTAGAACCTTCAAATTTAGTTCCATCTGCATATCCATTACCCATAGTATGAGAAACTAAAATAGAAGCAGATAATCCATTTTCTAATTTACCTGTATTGTAAGAAGCAGTTGCTTTAAAGTAATTGTCATTACCTAAACCTGTAGAAATACGTCCACCTGCAGTTTTATCAGCAGTACGAGTTAAGATATTAACTGTACCTCCCACTGAAGAAATAGCTAATTTAGAAGACCCTAAACCACGTTGTACTTGCATTTGAGAAGTAACATCAGATAATCCCATCCAGTTAGACCAGTAAACTGATGAATTTTCCATGTCATTAACCGGCATACCATTAACCATTACAGCAATGTTTTTTTGATCAAAACCACGGATATTCAATGAAGAATCACCAAAACCACCACCAGATTTTGTAGCATAAACTGAAGGAGTAGAGTTTAACAATTCAGGAAACTCCTGAGAACCTAATTTCTCAACAATTTCAGCAGCTTTAATTGTAGAAACAGCTACTGGCGTTTTACGATCAACAGCTACGTCAGCAATTGCAGTAATCACAACGCTTTCTAGCATGTTTTCGCTTGGCATAACTGTTGTATTTCCAACATTAGCAATACCATTGGTTGCTTTAAAAGAAATAGTTTTTGGTTCATAACCAATAAATGAAATTACTACCTGACCAGATTCTTCCGTAGTTGTAAATTCGAAAGCACCATCAAGGTCAGTCATAGTACCATTAGAAGTACCTTTAGCGGTAACCGATGCTCCTGGTAGTCCACCTCCGTACTCACCGTCAATTACTTTTCCAGTAATTTTAACCTGAGCGAAAGCAACAGAAGCAATTAGCATTAAGCATAAAGATGCCCAATTTCTGAAGTTTGTCATTTTGTTGTATTGTGTTATAGATTTTACACAAAAATCCAACTTTTTTTTTAGATTACATAAGAGGCAATGTTAATTTTACATTAACAATCTTATTTTTAGGAAATTAACAATAAGTAAGAAGACGGTAATAACAAATCAAAATGTTAAAAAAATACAAATAATAGATTTTTTTAAGCAAAAAACGCACAAAAACACAAATAAAACGCTTGTTTTACTTGTGTTTTAAATAGGTATTTAATATTTCATTAGTAAAATATAATTTGTTTTTTTGATTTTTTATTGAATTATTCGTAAAAATTTCATTAAATCTTTGCTTTCCTAATTCTACTCCAAATTGATCAAAACTATAAATATTCCATATTACTCCTTGAACAAAAGTTTTGTGCTCATACATAGAAAGTAGCATTCCTAATGATTTAGGATCGTTTTTGTCAAACAAAAATACGGTAGACGGTTTATTGCCTTCAAAAATTTGATGTGGCTTCTGAATAGAAATTGTACTGGTTGCATCTAAATCTTTAACAGATCGTCCTGACATTAACGAGTCTATTTGAGCAAATAAATTTGCCATAAGCTTTTCATGTTGAGTGCTTACTGAATTATGTAAAGGTTTCATAAAACCAATAAAATCAACAGGAATCAATTTTGTACCTTGATGAATTAATTGAAAAAATGCATGTTGAGCATTACTTCCACAATCACCCCAAATAACATTTCCGGTTTGATAATCGATAACGTTTCCGTTTCTATCTACAGATTTCCCGTTACTTTCCATGACTAATTGCTGTAAAAATACGGGTAATCTTTCTAAATACTGAGAATAAGGAATGACGGCCTCTGTCTCGGTTTCAAAAAAATTAGTATACCATATTGACACTAACGCCAAAACTACAGGAATATTATGGCTAAATGTTGTGTTTTTAAAATGAAGGTCCATTTCATAAGCACCTTCTAACAAAAGTTCAAAATTTTTGTAACCAATTCCAAGTGCAATAGACAGACCTACGGCACTCCATAAAGAATACCTACCACCAACCCAATCCCACATAGGAAAAATATTTTCGGTAGTAATCCCAAAAGATTCAGCTAATTTAATATTTGATGTAACAGCAACAAAATGGCGCTCTACATCAAGTATACACCCTTTAGCCAAAAACCAATTTTTACAAACCGTAGCGTTTGTTATCGTTTCGTCTGTAGAAAACGTTTTTGAAACAACAACAAACAAAGTAGTTTCAGGATTTAAACGTTTTAATAAATCTTGAAGATAATCAGGATCTATATTTGAAACAAAATGAGTGTTTAAATGGTTTTTATAAAAAGATAAAGCCTCTGTAACAAAACGAGGACCAAGATCTGAACCTCCAATTCCAATATTTACAATATCGGTGATTGGCTTATTTGTAAATCCGGTACGTTGCCCAGAAATAATCTCTTTGACAAATTTTTTGATTTTAATTCGAACTGCATGAACATCGTTTATAATGTTTTTTGATCCGACTTTAATTTGTTCGCCTTTTGGAGTTCTTAAAGCTGTATGTAAAACCGCTCTGTTTTCTGTAACATTTATTGTATCACCAGAAAAATATTTATCAATTGCATTTTTTAATCCAGCTTCATCGGCTAGATTAAATAAAAGCGCTAAAGTTTTATCTGTTATTCTATTCTTAGAATAATCAACAAATAAATTGTCAATTTTTATAGAATAATTAGAAAATCTATTTTCATCAATTTTAAAAAGTTCTCTTACATCAACGTCCTTAACCTCAGCAAAGTGAGTTTGTAATTCTAACCAAGATTTTGTTGACTTCGGATTTATAGAAATTAATGCCATTCAGCTTTTTACTTATATAAAGGTTTTATTTGCAACACTATCTAATTGTTGCTTAATTGGTTCTATCTGTTTAAAATAATTGGGTAGTTCTTTTTTGTCCATCGGTTCAGAATTAGGCAGCTTTTGAGACAATGGATCTACTTGTACACCATTTTTCCAAAAACGATAACAAACGTGAGGACCCGTTGCTAAGCCAGTACTTCCAACCTTACCAATAACTTGGCCTTGTGAAACCGATTGCCCTTTGCGCACCAAAATTTTAGACATATGCAAATATTGGGTTGTATAGGTACTGTTGTGTTTTACCTTAACAAAATTACCATTACCAGCGGTGTAGCCCGTTTGGATTACAGTCCCTGCAGCAGTAGCCATAATTGGGGTTCCAGTTGGTGCTGCATAATCTGTTCCGTTATGGGATTTCCATTTTAACTGAACAGGATGAAAACGATTTTTTGCAAATTTAGATGTTATTCTAAAAAACTTCAAAGGCGCTTTTAAAAACATATTTTTCATTTGCTTCCCTTCCTCGTCATAATACTCGGGGTTTTTCTGACTTTCAGATTTTTTATATGGAAAAGAGTACATCAATTTACCCCTATATTCTATAAAAGATCCATTAATGGAGTGGACACCAATATAATCTCCATTTTCCAAATATCGCTCGGTTACATTTAACGCAAATTTATTTCCTTTATCTAGCTTAAAGAAATCGATTGACCAGGCGTATATACCTGATAATTGAGTAGCGATACCTGGTTGAACACCAAGTTTAGCCAATGATTCCGATAACGAACCATCTAACTCTCCAGCAACAGTTCTGGTTTTTAAAACCGTAGGAATCTCTTTATTCATTACACGCAAAGAATCTCTAAAATCTACAACCGTATAATGTAACCTATCCTTTTCGTAAATAAAAACCTGTAAACTATCTGTTTTTTTGTCTTTTAAAAGAGTAAACGGCTTGCCGATTCGTATGTCCCTAGTATTGAATTCATTTTTAACCAATTCATTCGCAACGTGAATTTGCGAAGCACTGTAATTATTTTTACCTAAAATTTTTCCGAAACTATCTCCGGAAACTATTGTATCGTGGTGTACATTAAAATCATTTAAAATAAATCCAAAAGCTTCTCTTATTTCTTCCTTTGGAACTTCAGTAACTTCAACTTCGGCGCTTTTTTCTTTTTTATCACTACAACTCAATAATATAGCTGACGCGAATATGATAGATAAATATTTCAAGGCTAATATTTTTAATTTTTTTATTTACCCCAATTTTTAAGCTCGTTTTCCGACCATAATTCAGGATAAAATATTCTACGTTGATATTGTGGGTGCATATATTTTTTCCAGTCACTTCCTCCAGTTGCTTCTTGAGATCCTGCCGAACTTTCAATATACTTAACAGCTGTATTATAATGGCCCATTACCCATGTAATATTTACAGTTTTGTCGTAATGCCTCATTGCTGAAACTAACTCCTTATTCTTTTGTTCTTCTTCAGGCAACTGTTTATACCTTTGCCATAAATTTATGGTATTGTATTCTTCCATAAATTGCAAAAAAGGAATCTTATATTTTTTTTCAAATTCTTGAATCAAATATGTCTTTTTGCCAGTCTCATAATCTTTTCCTGCTGCTTGCCAATACAAATGTTCCAATGCGTGTTCATAAGGCGTATTACGATCAATAGAATTTCGATATCTATGGTCGATTAAATTAATTAAATCTGTCGACGCAAATTCGATTAAACGATATTGTGCACTTTGAAAACCACTGGCAGGAGTTAATGTATTACGAAATTTTAAGTACTGCTCTACATCCATACCGTCTTTCATTATATCGAAAGATGTAGTTAACATATCAAAATACCTACTCACTCTATTCAATTTTTCAGCAAATAATCCTGCTGTTAAATTAGTTGTATGAGCAACTTGCTCAATTTCCCATAAAATCATTTTAAACAACAATTCATTGACCTGATGATACATGATAAAAACCATTTCGTCGGGCAATATTGTACGCTGCGTTTGCAAGTTTAATAAGGCATCTGTTTGAATATAGTCCCAATATGTTATTGGCTTTGCCCATAACAACCCTTCTAAATGAGTCGCCGTTTTTTGGTTTATCGAATTATACTTTTGTTCTAAATTTTTAATCTGATCTGTATAATCTGAATTTAAATCCATGGTAAACTATTTTATGGTAAGCGGTTGTTGCAATCCCTTTGCTTCGATTAAAGATGCTTTTAATGATCCTACTAATAAATCAGCTTTAACTAATAATGGAATTTTATTAACATCATCTGAAATCCAAACGGTTAAACTTTCTTGTTCCTTAAAAATACGCCCAGATTGCACATATGGTCTAAATTTTAAAGAAGAAAGTTTCCCAAATTTAGTGTTTAAATTTTCTTTACCTAAATATTTTAAACGAAATTTATATATTTCGTTGTCAAAAAACATGTCAATAACAACTGTATCTCCATTCTTTAAATTATTAATTTCAGGATAATTACGCAAAAAATAAAAAGATGACAATATATCTTGAACATTTGTAGTAACATCATACGTTTTTTCGGTATTGTTTTTAAAATCCTTAACCAATACTTTTTTATTGATTTGATCAAAAAAACCTTGCTGATTTTTGGTATAACCACCTTCGTCAATTTTTCTAACAAATAGATAGGGTTTATTAGTTTTTTTATCAAAATAGCTTTGATAATCATCTTCAACTTTAAAAAAAGCTTTGGTTAACCCGGTTGTCCAGCCATAACCTTTTGCATGAAAAACATTTTTACCGTTATAAACAACATCTTTTAACTCTAAAGTTGCGTACCCTGCATTAATAATTCCGTAATGGATTTTAAATTTAAAATACTCACCAGAACCATAGGCTTTTTGACCGTATGTTAGAACATTTGAAAAAATATATAAGACAAAAAGAAAAAGAAGTTTTTTCATAAAATTAGTTTTAGTGAAGAAAGCAATAAATATACCAAATTAAAAACAAAAATCCCGATCGAAAAACAATCAGGATTTTATGCTATTAACCAACCAAAAAACTATAAATTATGAAAATTTACTCGCTATTCATAAGGCCTACTAACTCCTTATTTTTGCTGATACAAATTTATGGTAGTTTTTATTAATTACACAGTAATTTAATTACTTTAACAAATATTTAGCAGCAAAGTATCTGTTTATCAATATCAATTTAAAATATTGTTAATAATTTATTTATTCCTTTAAATCACAAAACAACTGTTTTTTTACTTAAAAATTTAAAACCAAAAACCAATACTAACCCATGTATAAAAATTATTAGTTTCTGGTGACCAAGATTCTTTTATTTCTAATGGTCCAATAATAGATTCTATTGCGTAACCTACCGCGTAACCCGAATATTGTGGCAGTTTAAACAATGCCGCAGTTTCAATAAGGTCATTTCCGATGTTAGAAAAATTTGCAGAAAAATTTAAATGATGTTTGTTGTAAAATTCATGATCAATGGTTATTACTCCTTTTATATAATTATTTCCGGCTAAAGATGTAAAATCGTATCCGTAAAAGTGTCTAAAATTAAATGTTTGGGCAAAACCATACCCACCGATTACAAAATCAAAGAAAGGAATATTATTAGGACTAAATGTTAAGCCTAGCTCCGTCTCAAATTTAAAAGTAAACTTTTTTGAAATAGGGACCGCAAATCCAATGTCTCCTTTTAAAATTGAAAATGGATCAATACTGTATTGGTCTGAAGATGTGTAAAAAAAATGCTTATATTCTCCATTAAACGTTAGCCCTTTTCTAGGAAAATATTTATTGTCATACGAATCGTATCGTAAGTTAATAAAAGCATCTAAATAACCACTTCTATCTAATTTTGTTTTGGAATTAAACAATGATTCTGTTGTCAAATCAAGGTATTTATGCTCTAAACCAATGCCTATCAAGTATTTATATTTAAAAAAAGATTGAACATAAATTTGGCTCGTAATATCAACATAACGATAATTAACCTTGTTAATAGCTACAGAAGAATAGTTGGGCAGTAAATTAATGTTGTAGGGAATATTTCGATTAAAATTATTCATCTTAGAATTTAATCCAACACTCCAACTTAACCCATTATCCCAATAATATCTAAAGTTATACCGATTATTATCTCCAAGAATAATATCTAAGGCACCTGCATCATTTACAAAAAAAAGTTTGCGATGCGTAATATTTATTAATGCCGAGCTTTTGTAAAGACCATCGTAATGCAATCCAAATTTTAAAAATCGCTTTACCGAAGATTCTTTTAAATTAAAATTAACATCTATTCGATCAGTCCCAATAGAGTCAATAGCATAATTATAAGTAATAGTCTCAAAATTTTGAGATGCATTTAAACTAGAAATTCCGTCTTCAAAAGTAGTATATTCTATCTCAGTATTAGGTTTAAAACCAAGTCTACCTATTACATAATCGGTATTGAATTTTTTAATTGTATTTTCATTTACTACAATATTTCCAACGCGAAGTGTATCCTTTGGATGTAACATTTTTTTAGTAGAAAGTTTGTCATTTGTGTATTGATTAGAAACGGCTTTAATTTTGTCAACTAACTCATTTGCTGCATTTTCTCCTCTCACAATTATTGTAGCCCCCGAATCAAAAGAAACTACATTAAAACCTGAAATATCGGGTTTAATATAAATATCCGTTAATTCACGCTTATTTTCCATTTGCTTGACCATCGGGTAATTTGTTGTTTGTAACAAAATTCCCATAGCACCTCCTAAATCACTTACTGGTTTTAAATCGTCTTGAACG
>Ga0233372_1000226_pt1 | contig 26268 bp, 17 predicted proteins | sample ElkDunMinimDraft_4_FD_191538 | JGI IMG/M metagenome (GOLD analysis project Ga0233372, IMG submission 191538) | Fecal eukaryotic communites from dung pellets of Tule Elk in California, USA - Elk Dung D8 | ecosystem: Host-associated > Mammals > Digestive system > Large intestine > Fecal | place... | reverse complement strand
ACCGATGGCTACAACTTCTTCTTCAGCCTGGAGGCGGCCAAGACCGACGGGATCGCGGTGCGCGACCGCGCTGGCCGCAAGTGGATCGGCACCGGCGACATCTCGCCCTGGGGCTACGATCCGGAGGACTTCGGCGGCCTGATCGGCTTCATTCCGTCCGGCGCGGCGGCGCAGGCCTCGCCGGTCGGTGCGATCGAGTACGGACCGGGCGACTGGCGTTCGCTGCAGGGCGAGGCGGCGTGCCGGCAGCTGTCCACCGAGACCGATTTCCAGGACCCCAACCCCAATCCGCTCAACCGCGGATGCATCTGGAGCACCGCGCAGTTCCTGTCCCTGCAGCCCAAGCAGGACTACGTGAACTTCTTCTCGCGCGCGACCTTCGCCCTGTCCGACACCTCGGCGATCTACACCGAACTGGCGCTGGGCAAGAAGAACAGTTCCTTCCAGCTCACGCCCAGCGGCGTCTCCGGCGCCTGGGCCTCGCCGCTGGGAGGGGCGGTCAACGCCAACAGCGGCCCCAACGCCACCGTGCTGGGTGCGGAGCATCCCGATAATCCGCTGGGCGTGGACGCTCGACTGCGTTACACCGCGTTCGATGTCGGTCCGCGCCGCACCACCATCGACAACCAGTTCGTGCGCTTCCTGGCCGGCGTCGAGGGCGTGTGGGGCGAGTGGGACTACGATCTGTCCTACCTGCATTCGGCGACCGTCCTGCACCAGGAGCGCACCGGCTTCCTGCACTTCGGCCGCGTGCGGCAGGTGCTCACCGACGGCGATAACAGCCCGGTCGGCTGGTGGCGGCTCGGCACCAACGCCGGGGCCAACTCGCAGGCGCTGTACGACTACATCTCGCCGACCCTCGGCGCGCGCGCCAATACCGAGCTCGATTCGGTGGAGGTGGCGTTCTCGCGCAGCCTCGCCGAACTGCAGGGCGGGGACCTGGGCCTGGCGCTGGGCGCGGAATGGCGGCGGCAGAAGGCCAAGCTCGATCCGGTCAGCTTCACCGAGCAGAGCAACATCATCGCCCTGGGCTACTCGGCCTACGACGGCGAGGAGACGGTGCTGTCGGGCTATGCGGAGCTGATCGCGCCGGTGCTGGAAACGCTGGAACTGTCGGGCGCGGTGCGCGTGGACAGCTATCGCGATGGCGATACCAAGGCCACGCCGAAGGTGGGCGCGAAGTGGCAGCCGGTCCAGTGGTTCGCCCTGCGCGGCACCTACGCCGAGGGCTTCCGCGCGCCCAACCCGGCCGAGACGGCCGGCTCGTCGGTGGGTTTCGCCACCATCAACGACCCGGTGCGCTGCAGCATCGAGCCCACGCCGACCAACTGCCCGAGCGCGGTGGCCCTGATCAACCGGCCCAACCCCGACCTGGAGCCGGAGGAGTCCAAGAGCTATACGGTGGGCTTCCTGCTGGAACCCACCGACAACACGACGGTGTCCATCGATGCGTGGCGGATCAAGCGCGAGAAGGAGATCACCACGGCGAGCCTGGAGCAGTCGCTGGCCAACCCCGCCAACGCCATCCGCAGCGACGACGACGTGCCCGGTTTCCCCGGCAGCGGCACCCTGCTGGCGGTCTTCACCGGGTACATCAACGCCGCCTCCACCACGGTGCAGGGCGTCGACCTCGACGCCAGGCAGCTGTTCCCGCTGGGGACCGGCAACCTGACGCTGGACCTGCAGTGGAGCCACATCGACAAGTACGAGATCGATGACGGCACGGTCTACGAGATCGCCGGCACCCACGACAACTGCAACGTGACCAACTGCGTGGGCACGCCGAAGAACCGGGCCAACCTGGGCGCGACCTTCGACGCGGGCATCTGGAGCCTGAGCGGGGTGATGAACTACCGCGGCGCCTTCGACAACACCGTCCCGTATTCCAGCGGCACTGGCGACGAATGCGCGGCGGTGTTCGCCAACGGCGACCCCGCGCCGGGCGGCTGCGAGATCCCATCGTTCTACAGCGTCGACCTGTCGGGCACCTGGGACCTGACCGACCACGTGCAGTTGTTCGGCTCGGTGCAGAACGTGACCGACCGCGTCGCCCCGCTGGATCCCACCACCTACGGCGCGCTCAACTACAACCCGCTGGATTTCAGCGGAGCGCTTGGCAGGTTCTATTCGCTGGGTGTGCGCCTGTCGCTGTAGGCAAAGCTGGCGCCGCGCCCGCCGGCGCGACGCGACGCGACGGACCGGGCCCGCGGATGCGGGCCCGGTTCCGCGCGGAGCGGTCAGCGGCCCAGTTCGAACACCACGTCCAGGCTGGCCGAGAGCGTGGTCTCGCCCGGTGCCACCGGCGCCGACTCCATGCGGGCGTCCATCGCCACGGCCTTCATCATCGGCATCGGCGGCTGGAACCCACCGCCTTCGCTGATGCTCACGATCCTGCGCACGCGCAGGCCCAGCGTCTGCGCGTACATCTGCGCGCGGGCCTGGGCCTGGGCGAGGGCGGCCTGCCGGGCCTCGTCGTAGACCGCTTCGGGCTTGTCGATCTCGAAGTTCGGGCCGTGCACCTGGTTGGCGCCGCTGGCCACCAGGGCGTCGAGCACTTCGCCCAGCTTGCCGATGTCGCGAACCTTGATGTTGACCGTGTTGCTGGCCTGGTAGCCGGTGATGACCGGCGGCTGGTTCTCGGCGTAGCGGTACTGCGGCTGGATGCTGATGCCGCTGGTCTGGATGTCGCGTTCGCCCACGCCGGCGGCGCGGATGGTGGCCACCACGCGCGACATCTGACTGGAATTGGCCTTGAGGGCGGCCTCCGCGTCGGCCGCCTGGGTCACCACGCCGGTCGACAGGGTGGCCACGTCGGGCGTGCGGCTGGCCTCGGCGCGGGCGCTGACGGACAGCAGCGTGCCGTCGTTCGTGGCCGGAGGGGCCGGGTCGGGAGCTTGGGCGGAAGTCATGGCAACGGGCCCCAGGGCGAGGAGGCCGGCGAGCAGCAGGCGCGCGGGCGTGGATCGGAACATGCGTGTTCTCCGGTGGACAGGGAAAAGGGTGGCAGGATCCGGTGAACGGCCCGTGAGCCTGAACGGGGTTAGGCCATACCGCACGGGCGGCGGACCCGCCGCCGCGGGTATCCTTTCCGGATGCTGCATCTAGCCTCCCAATCGCCGCGCCGGCGCGAACTGCTGGCGCGTCTTTGCGTGGACTTCGGCGTCCTCGACGTCGACGTCCCCGAACACCGAGAGCCGGGCGAACCGCCGGAGGACTACGTGCGCCGCGTCGCCCGCGAAAAGGCCGGCGCCGGGCTTCTGGAGGTGATGTCCGTGCCCGGGGCGCTGGTGCTGGCGGCCGATACCGAGGTCGTGCTCGACGACGAGGTCTTCGGCAAGCCTCGCGACGCCGGGGACGCGGCGGCCATGCTGCGGCGCCTGTCCGGCCGCAGCCATGAGGTGATTTCAGCGGTGAGCCTGGTCTCGGCCGGGCGCGAGGCGCAGGTGGTGTGCATCTCCACGGTCAGCTTCGCGCCCCTGGACGAGCAGGACATCCAGGCCTACGTGGCCAGTGGCGAGCCCAGGGGCCGCGCCGGCGCCTACGCCATCCAGGGCGGCGCCGAACGCTTCGTGCGCCGCCTGGAAGGCAGCTATTCCGGGGTCATGGGCCTGCCCCTGCACGAAACCGCCGCGCTGCTGCGGGGGTTCGGGGTCGCCACCGGCTTTCCCGCCGCGGGCGGCTGGCAGGGAGCGGCGGGCTGATGTCGGAGGAGATCCTGGTCAACGTCACCCCGCGCGAGACCCGCGTGGCGGTGGTCGAGAACGGCATGCTGCAGGAGCTGCACATCGAGCGTGGCTGGCGCCGCGGGGTGGTGGGCAACATCTACAAGGGCCGGGTGCAGCGGGTAATGCCCGGCATGCAGGCCGCCTTCGTCGACATCGGCCTGGAACGGACCGCGTTCCTGCACGCCAACGACGTGGTGCGGCCGGCCCAGCCAGAGGCGGCCGACGACGCGCTGCCCGCGGTGCCGCAGCCGGTGCGCCCGGTCACCGAACTGCTGCGCGACGGGCAGGAAGTGATCGTGCAGGTGGTCAAGGATCCGATCGGCAGCAAGGGCGCGCGGCTGACCACCCAGCTGAGCATTCCCTCCCGCTACCTGGTGCTGCTGCCGCAGTCGCGGGTGGTGGGCGTGTCGGCGCGCATCGAGGACGAGGCCGAGCGGCTGCGCCTGAAGTCCCTCGTCGCCGGGGCCTCGCCGGCCGAGGAGCCGCTGGGCTACATCGTGCGCACCAATGCCGAAGGCCAGCCGGCCGACGCCCTGGGCGAGGACCTGGCCTACCTGTCGCGGGTCTGGAACATCGTGGCCCGGCGTTCGCGCGAGGCGCCGGTGCAGACCTGCATCTACGAGGACCTGAGCCTGCCGCTGCGCGCGGTGCGCGACCTGATCCGCAAGGACGTGGAGAAGGTGAAGGTCGACTCGCGCGAGACCTTCGACCGCCTGCAGGCCTTCGTCGCCAAGTACATGCCGGTGCTGGCCGAGCGCATCGAGCTGTACACCGGCAATCGCCCGATCTTCGACCTGTACGGGGTCGAGGACGAGATCCAGCGTGCGCTGGACAAGCAGGTGCCGCTGAAATCCGGCGGCTACCTGGTGATCGACCAGACCGAGGCGATGACCACGGTCGACGTGAACACCGGTTCGTTCGTCGGCCAGCGCAACCTCGAGGAGACGGTGTACCGCACCAACCTGGAGGCCGCGCAGGCGGTGGCGCGCCAGCTGCGGCTGCGCAACCTGGGCGGCATCATCATCATCGACTTCATCGACATGGTCGACGAGGAGCACCGCCGCCAGGTGCTGCGCACGCTGGAGAAGTCGCTGGCCAAGGACCACGCCAAGACCACGGTCTACGATTTCTCGCCCCTGGGCCTGGTGGAGATGACCCGCAAGCGCACGGTCGAAAGCCTGCAGCGCCAGCTCAGCGAGACCTGCAACGCCTGCGGCGGGCGCGGCACCGTCAAGACGCCCGAGACGGTGACCTACGAGATCTTCCGCGAGATCGTGCGCGCGGTGCGCCAGTTCGAGGCCGAGCGCCTGCTGGTGATCGCCTCGCCCAAGGTCGTGGCCCGCATCACGGAGGACGAATCGCCGGCCGTGGTCGAGCTGGAGGAGTTCCTCGGCAAGTCGATCCGCTTCCAGGCCGACGAGCAATACCTCCAGGAGCAGTTCGATGTGGTGCTGCTCTAGGCACGGCGGCCGCGCATGATCACGCCCCTGCGCCGCCGGCTGCGGCTTGCGCGCCGGGGCGTGCTGTACGCGCTCGCGGCGATGCTGGTGTCGGTGGCGCTGCTGACCGGTGCGGTCAGCCGCCTGCTGCCGCTGGCCGAGCGGCACCCCGACCGCGTCGCCGCCTGGCTGACCGAGCGCGCGGGGAGGCCGGTCGGGTTCGACCGGCTGGAAACCTCCTGGACCCGGCGCGGGCCCCTGCTGCGCTTCGACGGCCTGCGGATCGGCGAGGGTCCGGGCGCGGTGCGGATCGGCGAGGCCGAGATGCTGGTGTCGCAGTACGCGGGCCTGCTGCCCGGGCGCGCGTTCACCGAACTGCGCCTGCGTGGGCTGCAGCTGACCCTGGAGCGCGCCGCGGACGGGCGCTGGCAGGTGCGCGGCCTGCCCGGGGGCGAGCGCGACACCGGCGATCCGTTCGCCGTCCTCGAACGCCTGGGCGAGCTGCAGGTGATCGGCGGCCGCCTGACCGTGGACGCGCCTGCGCTGGGCCTGGATGTCACCCTGCCGCGCATCGACCTGCGCCTGCAGGTCGATGGCGACCGCGTCCGCGCGGGGGCCCGCGCCTGGATCGACGAGGCGGCGCAGCCGCTGGACCTGGCCCTCGACCTGGATCGCCACGACGGCGACGGCCAGGCCTATGCGGCGGCAATGCGCGCCGACGTGGGCGCCTGGGCCCCCCTGCTGCGCTTTGCGGGGGCGCGCGTGGAGTCCGGTTCGGGCCGGGCCCAGCTGTGGCTGCGGCTGCGCGGCAAGCGCGTCAGCCAGGTCAACCTGGAGGCGGCACTGGCCGGGGTCGGCGTGTCGGGTGCGCCCCTGCCCGGGCAGGGGCAGGCGCCACGGATGACCTTCGAACGCGTCGAGGCCCGCGCGCGCTGGCGCCAGGAAGAGACAGGCTGGCGGCTGGACGCCCCGCACCTGCGCCTGGGCAAGGCCGATGCGCCGCAGGTGCTCGACGGACTGGCCGTCGCCGGCGGCGAACGCTTCGCGCTGCGGGCCGGGCGCATCGATGCCGGCCCCCTGGTGGCGCTGCTGGCGCTTGGCGACCGCATCGATCCGGGCCTGCGGCGCTGGCTGGCCGGCGCCAGGCCGGATGCGGCCATCCGCGACCTGACGATCGTCCGCGACGCAAGCGGTCGGGCGCATGCGCAGGCGGACGTGCAATCCCTGCATTTCGCCAGCGTCGGCGACACGCCCGGGCTCGATGGCCTGGCAGGCACGCTTTCGGGCGATGCCCTGGGCTTCCGTTTCGTGCCCGACCCCGACGCGGTCGTGCGGTTCGACTGGCCCTCGGGCTTCGATGCGCCGCATCCGGTCAGCCTGCGCGGCGAGGTGGTCGGCTGGCGCGAGGGCGCGGGCCTGCAGATCGGCACGCCGGCGCTGCGCGTGCAGGGCACAGGCTACGCGGCCGATGTGCGTGGTGGCGTCTGGTTCCAGAACGACGGCACCCGGCCCGTGCTCGACCTCGCGGCCGTGCTCGACGAGGCGCAGGTGACCGTGGCGCCGCGGTTCTGGGTCCGCCACCTGATGCCCGACACCGCCGAACGCTGGCTGGACGCGGCCCTGCTCGGCGGCAGCCTGCGCGATGGCCGGGCGGTGCTGCGCGGCGACCTGGACGACTGGCCCTTCAGTGCCCAGGCCGGCGGACCCCAACGCGGCGTGTTCCACGCGCAGGCGCGACTGCATGAGGCGCGCATCCGCTTCCACGAGGAGTGGGCGCCGCTGGAGGACCTGGAAGCCGACGTCGCCTTCATCAACGACGGCTTCCGCGTGCAGGGCAACGGGACGATCGCCGGCGTGCCGGTGCGCGACATCCAGGCCCGGCTCGACCACTACTCGGATGCGAAGCTGGACGTGCGGGCGTGGCCGGCCGGCGATGCCGGCCGGGTGCTGGCCCTGCTGCGCGACAGCCCGCTGCGTGAGGGCATGGAGGAGACCTTCGACAATCTCTCCGCCGCCGGCCCGCTGGCCGCGACCTTCGCGCTGGCCCTGCCGCTCGACGGCAGCGGGACCCCGCCCGCAGTGTCCGGCGAGGTGGACCTGCGCGGCGCGACCCTGGGCGACGCGCGCTGGCAGCTCGAACTGCAGCAGGTGCAAGGGCAGGCGCGCTACGACCGCCACGGCTTCCGCGGCGAGGGCCTGACGGCGGTGCGCGCGGGCCGGCCGGCCACGCTGTCGTTGCGTGCCGGTCGCGGCCACGTGCGCGAGGCCGCGTCGGTGTTCGAAGCCGAGCTCGATGCGGCCCTCTCCGCCGCAGAACTGCTCGAGCAGGCGCCGCGGCTTGCCTGGCTGGAGCCGCATCTTGCCGGGCGCTCGCGCTGGCAGGTGGCGGTGTCCGTGCCGCGCGCCACGCAGGCAGGCCCTGCCCGCACCCGGCTGCACCTGCGCTCGGACCTGGTGGGCACCGCCCTCGACCTGCCCGAGCCGCTGCACAAGCCGGCCCGTACTCCCTTGCCGACCACGGTCGCGGTCAGCCTGCCGCTGGAGGAAGGCGATGTGTCGGTGACGATGGGCGAGCGCGTGGCGCTGCGCGCACGGGCCACGCCTGCCGGCACCGGCGTGCGCGTGATGCTGGGCGCGACGAGCGTGTCGCAACCGCCGCCGGCCTCGGGCCTGGTGGTGGGCGGGCGCGCGCCCGCGCTGGACGTGATGGCCTGGACCGGACTGGCCACGGGCGACGACGGCGGAGGCGAGGGCGGCCTGCCGCTGCGCGGCATCGACGTGCACGTGGATGCGCTGCAGTTGCTGGGGACGCGCTTTCCCGCCACGCGCCTGCTGGCCGAGCAGGATGCGGCGCTGACCAGGGTCCGGTTCGACGGGCCGGCGCTGGCCGGCACGCTGCAGGTGCCGCGGGGGCCGGGCGGCGCGGTGGCCGGCCGTTTCGATCGCCTGCACTGGCAGCCGGCCGCGCTGCTGGCGTCGCCCGCGCAGGGCGCCGCGGACGCCGACCCGGCGACATCGATGCCTGCCCGCGACGACGCCGCCGCCGGCGCGGCAGGGGGCACGAACACCGCCGACGCGATGGATCCGGCCAAGGTGCCGCCGCTGCAGTTGCAGATCGATGATTTCCGGTTCGGCGCGCTCGCCCTGGGGCGGCTGGAACTGCGCACGCGGCCCGTCGCGGGCGGCCTGGAGATCGAGCAACTGCAGACACGCTCGCCCAGCCAGCGCCTGGATGCCGGCGGCAGCTGGATCGGGCGCGGCGCCGTCGAGCGCACGCAACTGCGGGTGGATGCGGACAGCCGCGATTTCGGCGAACTGATGGCCGGCCTGGGCTTCGGCAGCAGCATCGATGGCGGCACCGGTCGGCTGCGCTTCCAGGCCGAATGGCCACGCGGTCCGGCGGATTTCAGCCTGGGCGCGATCCGTGGCGAGGTGTCGGTGTCGATCCAGGACGGCCGCCTGGTCGAGATCGAGCCGGGTGCCGGACGCGTGCTGGGCCTGCTCGGCGTCGCCCAGCTGCCGCGACGGCTGCTGCTGGATTTCCGCGACTTCTTCGCCAAGGGCTTCGCCTTCGACCGCATCGACGGCACCGTCGACTTCGCCGCGGGCACCGCGCGCAGCGACGACATGACCATCGACGGGCCGGCCGCCGAGATCGTCATGCGCGGACGCAGCGACCTGCGCGCGCAGACCCACGACCAGATCATCGAGGTCCATCCCCGCACCGGCAACCTGCTGCCGGCCGTGGGCGCGCTCGCCGGTGGGCCGGTGGGCGCGGCGATGGGCGCGGTCGCCAATGCCATGCTCAAGCGCCCGCTCGGCGAAATGAACGCGCGCACCTACCGCGTCAGCGGCTCGTGGAAGGATCCGAAAGTCGAAGTGGTCGAAGGCCGGCGCGAACCGCAGGCCGCCAGCGCGCGTTCGGCCTCGCCGGCGGGCCTGCGCTGAACCTGCGCATCGTCGGCCGGGCTTGCCATCGGCCGCGCAACCCCCAGACTGCGTGCATGGACAATCCCGATTCCCCGCTCGCCCTCGCCCAGTCGCGCCTGCTGCTGCCCGCCGGCCTCGATGCCCGGCAACTCGATCGCATGTTCGGCACCCTGCTGGGGCCAGGCATCGATTTTGGCGACCTGTACTTCCAGCACTCCAGGCGCGAGAGCTGGAGCGTGGAGGACGGCATCGTCAAGGACGGCGCCCATTCGATCGAGCAGGGCGTGGGCGTGCGCGCCATCAGCGGCGAGAAGACCGGCTTCGCCTACTCCGACGACATCAACGGCGCGGCCCTGCTGGAGGCCGCGCATTCGGCCCGCGCCATCGCGCGCGATGGCGCGACGCAGGCCCCGCGCGGTCTCGCCGTGCCCGGCCACGGCGGCAGCCTGTACCCGGCGCACGACCCGGTCGACGCGCTCGGCAACGCTGCCAAAGTCGAGGCGCTGCGCCATGTCGACCGCATCCTGCGCGCCGCCGATCCGCGCGTGAAGCAGGTGATGGTCGGGCTGACCGGCGGCGTGGACACGGTGCTGGTGGCGCGCAGCGACGGCGTGCTGGCCGGCGACGTGCGACCGCTGGTGCGGCTCAACGTGCAGGTGATCGTCGAACAGGGCGGCCGCCGCGAAAGCGGCTATGCCGGCTACGGTGGGCGCTATGGCTACGACGTGCTGCTGGGCGACGGCCGCCCGGAGGAGATCGCGCGCGAGGCCCTGCGCCAGGCGCTGGTCAACCTCGAGGCGATCGACGCGCCGGCCGGCAACATGCCGGTGGTGCTGGGCAACGGCTGGCCGGGCGTGCTGCTGCACGAGGCCGTGGGCCATGGCCTGGAAGGCGACTTCAACCGCAAGGGCACCAGCACCTATGCCGGGCGCATGGGCCAGCGCGTGGCGGCCCCGGGCGTGACCATCGTCGACGACGGCACCCTCGCCGGTCGCCGTGGCTCGCTCAACATCGACGACGAGGGCACGCCGACGGCCTGCACCACCCTGATCGAGGACGGCGTGCTGACCGGCTACATGCAGGACACCCTCAACGCACGCCTGATGGGCGTCGCGCCCACCGGCAACGGCCGCCGCGAATCCTTCGCCCACCTCGTGATGCCGCGCATGACCAACACCTACATGCTCGCCGGCACCCACGAGCGCGAGGAGATGATCCGCTCGGTGAAGAAGGGCCTGTACGCGGTCAATTTCGGCGGCGGCCAGGTCGACATCACCAGCGGCAAGTACGTGTTCTCGGCGACCGAGGCCTACCTGATCGAGGACGGCCGCATCACTGCGCCGGTGAAGGGGGCGACCCTGATCGGCAACGGCCCGGAAACCATGCAGCGGGTGAGCATGGTCGGCAACGACCTGGCGCTGGACGACGGCGTGGGCACCTGCGGCAAGGACGGGCAGAGCCTGCCGGTGGGCGTCGGCCAGCCGTCGCTGCTGGTCTCGCAGGTCACGGTCGGCGGGACCCGGGCATGAGCGCGGGAGCGGCGGATGCGGCCTGAGTGCGGGCCGGTCGCGGGCTGCGTGGGCCCGGGCCGGTGCGGGAACTCAGTCGGCCTCGGGGCCGGCGTCGTCGGCCAGGCCGGGCGCGTCGTCGGCATTGGCCGCGAGCAGTTCGCGGATCTCGCGGAACAGTTCCCGGAACGCGCGTGGCGGCTTGCCGCGCGCGCGTTCGTCCAGCGCATTGCGCACCAGCTGGCGCAGCTTCTGCCGGTCGGCCAGCGGATGCGCCTGCAGCAGTTCGCCCAGCGCGGCATCGCCCTCGTCCAGCAGCCGTTCGCGCCAGCGCTCGATCCGGTGCAGCAGCGCGGTTTCCTGGCGCGCGGCTTCGCCGCCGGCGTCGAGTGCGTCGCGGATCGCATCGAGCACCTCGTCGTCCTCGCGCCGCATCTGCTTGGCCAGGAAGGCCAACTGGCGCTTGTGCGCGATGTGCGAGGTGATTCGCCGCGCTTCGGCGATATGCGGCAGCAGGCGCTCGGGCACCGGCAGCTTGGCCAGGCGTCCCGGCTCCAGTCCGCTCAGGGTGGTGGCCAGCGCAAGTACGTCCAGCGCCTCGCGCCGTTGCTGGCTGCGGCTGGGCGACAGGAACTCGCCCGTCTCTTCGTCCATTCCTCTCATTGCATCAGGATAAGCCATTGAACAGCGTTGCCGTGCCCATGACCGAAGATGACAGCCCCGCGCGGCTGCAGCGCCTCGAATCGCTGGCCGCGCGCCTGCTCGAGGCCTGCCGCGCGCAGGGCGCCAGCCAGGCCGAGGTGTCGTGCTCGGAAGAGCGCGGACTGAGCGTGGGCGTCCGCATGGGCGAGGTCGAAACCGTGGAGTCCACGCGCGACCGCGGGATCGCCGTGACCGTCTACTTCGGCCAGCGCAAGGGCAGCGCGAGCACCGCCGACCTGCGCGAATCCAGCCTCGAGGCGACCGTCTCCCAGGCCTGCGCGATCGCGAAGTTCACCGAGGACGACCCCGCCGCGGGCCTGGCCGACGCCGCACTGATGGCCCGTCCGGGCCCGGAGGGCTGGCCCGATTTCGACGACTGGCATCCCTGGACGCTCGATGCCGACCGCGCGGTGGATATCGCCCTGGCCTGCGAAGCGGCCGGGCGCGAGACCGACGCGCGCATCGACAATTCCGATGGCGCCTCGGTCAGCACCAGCGCCTCGCTGAGCGTGTACGCCAATTCGCATGGCTTCGTCGGCAGCGAACGCGGCTCCCACCACAGCATCGGATGCGCGCTGATCGCCGGAACCGGCGAGGACATGCAGCGTGATGGCTGGTACAGCTTCGCGCTCGCCGAGGAAGACCTGGAAACCCCCGCCTCGATCGGCCGCCGGGCGGCGCAGCGCGCGCTGGCCCGGCTGGCGCCGCGACCGGTCCCGACCGGCGACTACCCGGTGCTGTTCCCGGCCGAGGTGGCGCGCTCGCTGATCGGCCACCTGCTGGGCGCGGTGTCGGGCGGGGCGCTCTACCGCCGCGCCAGCTTCCTGCTCGACAGTGCCGGCACGCGCCTGTTTCCCGGGTGGTTCTCGATCCAGGAAGATCCCTTCCTGCGCCGCGGCCTGCGCTCGGCCATCTGGGACAGCGAAGGCGTGGCCACGCGTGCCGCGCCGCTGGTGGACGACGGCGTGCTGCAGCGTTATGTGCTGGGCAGCTACTCGGCCCGCAAGCTCGGCCTCCAGACCACGGGCAACGCCGGCGGCGTGCACAACCTGCTGGTGCGCGCCAATGCCCCCGGCTTCGACAGCCTGCTGCGCGGCATGGGCCGTGGTCTGGTGGTGACCGAGCTGATGGGGCAGGGGGTCAACAACGTCACCGGCGACTACTCGCGTGGCGCCGCGGGCTTCCTGGTCGAGAACGGCCAGATCGTGCATCCGGTGGACGGGATCACCATCGCCGGCAACCTGCGCGAGATGTTCCTGGCGATCGAGGCGGTGGGCGCGGACGTCGATCCGCGTTCGCACGTGCGGACCGGTTCGATCCTGCTGGGGCGGATGACGGTGGCCGGCGCGGACTGACGCGCAGCGGTATGCTTGCCTGCGCAGGCGGTCCGCGCCCACCGTCGGCGATCCGATCCGGGCGAATGGGGAGTGGGAAATGAACGAAGAACCTGTCGTGAATCCGTCGGGGAACGGCATCGCAGCCGAGCAGCGCCAGTGGGCGATGTTCGCGCACCTGTCGGCCCTGCTTGGCGGCCTGCTGACTGCCGGCTGGGCATTCAGCGCCGGCTGCTTCCTCGGGCCGCTGGTGATCTGGCTGATGAAGAAGGAGACCATGCCCTTCGTCGACGACCAGGCCAAGGAGGCGCTCAATTTCAACATCACACTCGCCGCGATCATGGTGGTGCTGATGGTGCTGGGGGTCGTCACCCTGGGCATCGGCTTCCTGATCGCCGTGCCGCTGATGGCGCTGATCGGCCTGGCTGCGCTGGTGCTCGTGGTCATCGCGGCCATCAAGGCCAACGATGGCATCGCCTACCGCTACCCGTTCGCGATCCGCCTGATCAAGTAGGGCCGCAGCCCGGCGGCCGGCGTGCGCGCCGGTCGCTGCGGCTAGGACATCGGTTGGGTTGAGTTCGCCGCCGGCCGGCGCAAGATCGTCCCGGTACCGGACGGTTTCCGGCGGAGGTGGACGATGAACGCCATGCTGCAACGTGAAGATGTGTCGCTGGCCGACCGCCAGTGGGCGGTGGGCGCGCACCTGGGGGCGCTGCTGCTGGCGCTGCTCACCAGCTGGACCGCCGGTTTCGCCGGCATGCTGGCCGCCGGGCTGGTCTGGGTGCTCAAGCGCGACAGCGCCCCCTTCGTCGCCGCGCACGCACGCGAGGCGTTCAACTTCAACCTCAGCATGTTCCTGTACGCCTGCGCCATCTGCCTGGTGGGCGTGGTGCTGCTGGGCGCTACCGTGCTGACGCTGGGCCTGGGGCTGATCCTGACCCTGCCCGCGGGCCTGGTGCTGCTGGCCGCGGTCGCCGCGCTCGCGGTGCTATGGCTGGTGTGCAGCGTGCTGGCTGCGGTCCGCGCCTGGAATGGCGAGGAATACCGCTATCCGCTGACGCTGCGCCTGCTCTGAGGCGGGCGGGCCGGCGGCGGCACCGGCGCGCACGCGCGCCGGTCAGTGGTCGCGTTCGACCGCGCGGCGGGCGAGCAGGGCGAGCGCGCTGGTATCGCCAGGCACCGCGGCCAGCGCCGCGTCCATCTCCAGCGCGAGTTCGATCAGCCGCTCGCGCGAGGCCTCGCTGCCGATCAGGGCCGGGAAGGTCGCCTTGTCCTGCGCGACGTCCTTGCCCGCGGTCTTGCCGAGCGTGGCGCTGTCGCCCTCGATGTCGAGCAGGTCGTCGCGGATCTGGAAGGCCAGGCCCAGTGCCTGCGCGAAGGCATCGAGCGAGCGGCGCGTGCGCGCCTCGGCATCGGCCGCGATCGCGCCCAGCCGGACGGCCGCGCGCAGCAGGGCGCCGGTCTTCATCGCGTGCAGCCGCTCAAGCGAGTCCAGGCCGACGGCAGCGCCGGTGGCGGCCAGATCGTAGGCCTGCCCTCCGCACATGCCTGCCGCGCCGGCGGCGCCGGCCAGTTCGGCGAGCATCGCCACGCGCGCGGTGTCGGTGGCCGGGGCTTCGGCCAGCAGCGAGAAGGCGAGCGACTGCAGGGCATCGCCGGCCAGGATCGCCGTAGCCTCGTCGAAGGCCACGTGGACGGTGGGCCGGCCGCGGCGCAGGGCGTCGTCGTCCATGGCCGGCAGGTCGTCGTGTACGAGCGAATAGGCGTGGACCAGTTCCACCGCCGCGGCTGCGGCGTCGAGCTGGTCGGCGCGCGCCCCGCAGGCGTGGCCGGAGGCGTAGGCCAGCAGCGGGCGCATGCGCTTGCCGCCCAGCAGCACGGCATGGCGCATGGCTGCGAGCAGGCGCGGTTCGGTGCTTCCCTCGAGCGCGTCGAGCGCGGCCGCCAGCGTGGTGTCGGCGCGGCTGCGCCAGCGGGCCACGATGTCGTCGAGGCCCGCGCCGCCGGTTTCAGGCATCGCCGTCGAGTCCGGGGAAGGGTTCGGCGCGCTCGGGCGCGTCGGGGTCGGACAGCAGGCGCACCCGCAGCTCGGCCTGTTCCAGCGCCTGCTGGCAGTGGCGGTACAACCCCACGCCGCGCTCGTACGCGGCCAGGGATTCCTCCAGGCTCATCTCGCCGTGTTCCATCTTCTCGACCAGTTGCTCGAGCTGGTCGAGGGAGGTTTCGAAGTCGGCGACGGGCGATGCGTCGGCGGTGCGGGTTTCGGCGTTCTGGCCCATGCGTGCAGTGTAATCCAGGCGCCCGCCGCTGGCGCGCTCAGCCACCGTTCCAGCGCAGGCGCCGGCCGCTGCGACGCAGCCAGGCATCGAGACGGGCCGACAGCGCGAGATCGCCCGCGGCCAGCAGTTGCCCGCCGCGGTCGGACACCAGCGGCAGGCCCTCGCGGACCCAGGGCGGCACGCCCAGGTCCTGCAGGACGTGCTTGAGGGCGTGCGAGTGGCCGCGGCCGGGCAGGGCGATGCGCTCGCCGCCCATGCGCGGATGCACGACGAAGGGCGGCGCGGCGCCCGCGTCCCCGTCCTCGAAGGTTTCGCCGGCCGCGAGCGCCGGTTCCAGACTGAGTTCGCCGCCGCCCCAGGGCAGTGGCGCGGTCCCGTCCCACGCCATCCGGGCGCGGGCCGCAGGCCGGATCCGGCCCGCCCACAGCAGGCCGCGCCAACGCCGGATGCGCGCGCCATGCCAGCCGAACTCGCCGCGTGTCGCGGCCGCAGCGGTGATCAGACCCTCGATCGGGGCGATCGCGCGTGCCGGAAGCGGCGGCAGCCCGGCAACCTCGACCCAGCGGCGCAGGACGCGCGCGCGCCGCGCGGCCGGCAGCGCGGCCAGCGCCGCGACCTGCAGGCAGGCCGGATCGGCCGTGCGTGCCAGGGCCAGCGCCCGTGCATCCTCCTGCTCCAGCAGCGCCGCCGCCTCGCCCTGCAGGCGCGCGGCCTGCGCGAACGCGTCGCCGGCCTGCGGCCACCGCGTCCGCAGCAGGGGCATGACGTGGCGGCGCAGGAAATTGCGGTCGTGCGCGTCGCTGTCGTTGGAGGGATCCTCGATCCACTGCAGGCCGTGGCCGCTTGCGTAGGCCTGCAACTGATGGCGCCCGGTCTCCAGCAGCGGCCGCCACATCCAGCCGCGGCCGAACGGGCGCCAGGGGCGCATTGCGGCGAGTCCGTCCACGCCCGATGCGCGCAGCGCGCGCAGCAGGAAGGTCTCGGCCTGGTCGTCGCGGTGGTGGGCAAGCGCGAGCACCTCGTCCTCGTGCAGCGCCGCCGCGTAGGCGCCGTGCCGGGCCGCGCGCGCTGCCGCCTCCAGGCCGGCGCCGCTGCCGCGCTCGACCTCGACATGCCGCAGGTCCAGATCCACGCCGAGCCCGAGGCAGGCCTGGACGCAGTGCTGCGCCCAGGCATCGGCCCCGGCGTGGAGGCCGTGGTGGACATGGATCGCGCGCAGGCCGCGCCGGCGCACGCGCGCGTCGCTGGCCAGCAGGTGCAGCAGGACGGTCGAATCCAGGCCGCCGCTGTAGCCCACCAGCACGGGACGATCGAGCGGCGCGGCGACGAGCGTGGGGATGACGGCCATGGTGCGTGCGGCTCGGGCCCGGGCGGCCGCTCAGGCGCCGGCGTCACCCGCCACGGGCAGCTTGCGGGCGATCAGCGCGATCGAATCGTGGTGGGTGTCGTCTTCGATGCGCCCGCCATCCAGGTCGAAGGCCTCTGCATCGGGAGCGAAGCCGGCATCGGCCAGCTGGCGACGCTGCTGCGCCAGGCTCACGTAGTACAGCATCGTGCCGTAGTCGTGGCTGACGTCGTTGATCACCGCGTAGTCGTCCGCGTGGATCTCCAGCGCGCGCAGGCGCCTGCGGTTGCGCAGGCGCCTGAGCGTGTCGCGTGCGAAGCGCGCCGAGCGCACCAGCATGCGCAGCGGGTTGGGCGACCACTGCAGTTCGGGGAAGCGGAAGCCGCGCCGGTACTCGGGCGAATTGCGGTTGTGGGTGGAAAAGACGAACAGGCCGCCCGGCTGCAGCACGCGGTGGACCTCGCGCAGGATCCGCAGCCGGTCCTCGTGCGACACCATGCCGATGCCGTTGCAGCTGAACACCGCCAGGAAGATCGACCCGCCCGCCACCTGCGCCATGTCGCGCGCGTCGGCATGCTCGAACCGCACGCCCGGGAAGCGCGCGCGGCAGGCGGCCACCATCTCGGCGCTGTAGTCGATGCCGAGGTAGTCGGTGCTGATCTCGCGCAGCGCGGCGACGGTGCGTCCGCCGCCGACGCCGATGTCCAGCACCGGCTTTCCCCGGGCCTCCTGCGCGACCCGGGCGAAGCAGGCTTCCTCGGCCGGGCTCAGGCCCCAGGGCCGCGCGTAGTGCGCGACCACCGCGGCGTCGGTCATGGTGCGCAGGTTGACGCTGTCGATCGACTCGGTCACGGCCTTTCCCCCGTCCATCGTCCGCGTCGGCGCGACGCTCAGGCGTTCTCGTAGGCGCCGTAGCCGCGCAGGCGCTCGTAGCGGCGCTGCAGCAGGGCCTCGACCGGCAGTTGCTCGAGCGCGTCGAGTTCGTTCATCAGCACGGTCTTGAGCCGGATCGCGGTCTGGCGCGGATTGCGGTGGGCGCCGCCGATCGGCTCGCGGATCACCTTGTCGACGAGCTTCAGGCCGTGCAGGCGGCGCGCCGTCAGGCCCAGTTGCTCGGCGGCGTCGCGCGCCTTGCCGGCGTCCTTCCACAGGATCGAGGCACAGCCTTCCGGCGAGATCACCGAGTACGTGCTGTACTCGAGCATGATGGTGCGATCGCCCACGCCGATGGCCAGGGCGCCGCCGGAACCGCCTTCGCCGATCACGGTGCACAGGATCGGCGTCCTGAGCTGGGCCATCTCCATCAGGTTGCGGGCGATGGCCTCGGACTGGCCGCGCTCTTCCGCGCCGATGCCCGGATAGGCGCCGGGCGTGTCGATGAAGGTCAGCAGCGGCAGCTTGAAGCGCTCGGCCATCTTCATCAGCCGCAGGGCCTTGCGGTAGCCCTCCGGCCGCGGCATGCCGAAATTGCGCCGCACCTTGGACTTGGTGTCGCGGCCCTTCTGGTGGCCGATGATCACCACCGGCCGGCCGTCGATCCGGCCCAGGCCGCCCACGATCGCCGGATCGTCGGCATAGGCGCGGTCGCCGGCCAGCTCCTCGAACTCGTCGCAGAACACCTTGATGTAGTCCAGCGTGTAGGGACGCATCGGGTGCCGCGCCAGCTGCGAGACCTGCCAGGGGCTGAGATCGCGGAAGATGTGCGCGGTGCGCTTGCGCAGCTTGTCCTGCAGCGCGTTGATCTCGGTGTCGATATTGACGGCCGGGCCATTGCTGGCCTGGCGCAGTTCGTGGATCTTTGCCTCGAGGTCCGCGATCGGCTGCTCGAAGTCGAGGTAGTTTGGATTCATGCCCGGGACTGCTGCAGGGAAGGGGAAAGTCTAGCCGACTGCGCTGCCAGCCACCGTACCCGGGCGTCCGGAGTCCCGGGGCGCCCGCACCGGCTCAGTTCAGCCAAGGGCGCTGCAGCGACAGCCGCACCTGGCGCACGCCGTCCAGTCCCCGCAGGTTCGAGGGCAGGTCGGCGGCGACGCGCACGCCGTGGCTGCCGTTGACATCGAGCTTGCCGGTCGAGCCCGAGGGCAGCAGCAGCTCGTAGCGCAGCGGGGTGCGCCCGGGACGGTGCTGCGAGAACAGGGCTTCGACCCGGTCCAGGGTGCCGGGCACGCGCAGGTCCAACCGCAGCGCCAGGCCCTGCGCGTTCTGGGCGCAGACCTGCTCGAAGTCCCAGCAGCGGCGCGCGCGCAGGGCGAAGCCGCCGCTGAACTCGTCCTCGCGCAGGCCGCCCTCGATGATCAGGATGCGGTCGCGGGTGAGCAGGGCGGCGTTGCTGAAATATTCCTCGGCGAAGAACGCGCATTCCAGCCGCCCGCGCCCGTCCTCGATCTGGACGAAGGCCTGGGAATCGCCCCGCTTGCGCATCGCCAGCACCTGGCCGGCCACGATCACCGTGGTTTCGGGGCGCCAGCCGCGCGATTCGGATTCCGAGCGCCCCGCCCACAGCTGGTCGAGCTGGCCCAGGTCGTGGCCGACCAGGGACTGCAGTTCCTCGCGGTAGGGGTCGAGCGGATGCCCGCTGAGATAGTGGCCGAGGGTGTCGCGTTCGCCGTCGAGCTTCTGCTTGAGCGGCCATTCGGCGCAGGTGGGCAGTTCGATCCGGATGTCGGCCGCCACGTCGCCGCCGCCGAACATGTCGAACATGCCGGCCGCGCGGTTGCGGGCGATCTGGTCGGTCGCCTTGAGGACCTCCGGCAACTGCAGCATCAGCGAGGCGCGGTTGGACGCCAGCGCGTCGAGCGCCCCGGCCTGGATCAGCGCCTCCAGCGTGCGCCGGTTGAGCTTGGACGTGTCCACGCGCTTGCAGAAGTCGTACAGGTCGGCATAGCCCTGGCCGCGCGCCTCGACGATCGCCTCGCAGGCGCCCCGGCCCACGCCCTTCACCGCGCCCAGGCCATAGCGGATCGTGGTGCGGCGGCCGCGCTCGTCCTCGTCGCCGGCGATGGCCTCGAACATGTACGCCGATGCGTTCACGTCCGGCGGCAGCACCGTCAGGCCCATCGCCTTGGCCTCGTTGAGGAAGCCGACCACCTTGTCGGTATTGTCCATGTCCGAGGACATCACCGCGGCCATGAACTCGGCCGGGTAGTGCACCTTCAGCCACGCGGTCTGGTAGGCCACCAGCGCATAGGCGGCCGAGTGCGACTTGTTGAAGCCGTACTCGGCGAACTTCTCCATCAGGTCGAAGATCTGCGTCGCGGTGCGCGCATCCACGCCGTTGGCCGCCGCGCCCGCCTCGAACTTGGCGCGTTCCTTGGCCATCTCCTCGGGCTTCTTCTTGCCCATCGCGCGACGCAGCAGGTCGGCGCCGCCCAGCGAATAGCCGGCCAGGACCTGGGCGATCTGCATCACCTGTTCCTGGTACACGATCACGCCGTAGGTCGGCTTGAGCACCGGTTCCAGTGCCGGGTGCGGATAGCTGACCTCGGCGATGCCGTGCTTGCGGTCGCACCATTCGCGGTCCATCCCGGAACCCAGCGGGCCGGGGCGGAACAGCGCGGCCAGCGCGATGATGTCCTCGAAAGTGTCGGGCTTGGCGCGCTTGAGCAGTTCGCGCATGCCGCGCGATTCGAACTGGAACACCGCCACGGTGTCGCCGCGCGCGAACAGTTCGTAGGAGGCCGTGTCGTCGAGCGGCAGCGCGCCGATGTCGAGCGCGTCCTCGCCCGCGGCGGCGCGGCGCATGTTGATCGCCTTCACCGCCCAGTCGATGATCGTGAGCGTGCGCAGGCCGAGGAAGTCGAACTTCACCAGGCCCACGGCCTCGACGTCGTCCTTGTCGAACTGGGTGACCGGGTTGCGGCCGCGCCCGCCCTCGTCGTGTTCGGCGAACAGCGGGCAGAAGTCCGACAGCGGCGAGGGCGCGATGACCACGCCGCCGGCGTGCTTGCCCGCGTTGCGGGTCAGGTCCTCGAGCTGCAGCGCCAGGTCGACGAGGTCGCGGACGTCGTCCTCTTCCTCGTAGCGCTGCTTGAACTCGGCGACGACATAGCTGCTGTCCTTCTGCGCGCGCTTGCTGCGCCCGATCGCGTCCTCCAGCGACAGCGGGTCGGCCGGCTGCAGGGGGATCAGCTTGGACAGGCCGTCGACGAAGCCGTAGGGGTGGCCCAGCACGCGGCCGGCATCGCGCAGCACCGCCTTGGCGGCCATGGTGCCGTAGGTGATGATCTGGCTGACGCGGTCGCGGCCGTACCTGGCGGCGACGTAGTCGATCACCTCGTCGCGCCGGTCCATGCAGAAGTCGATGTCGAAGTCGGGCATCGACACGCGTTCGGGATTGAGGAAGCGCTCGAACAGCAGGTCGTAGGGCAGCGGGTCGAGGTCGGTGATGCCCAGTGCCCACGCCACCAGCGAACCGGCGCCCGAGCCGCGGCCGGGCCCGACCGGGATGCCGTGCTGCTTGGCCCAGTTGATGAAGTCGGCCACGATCAGGAAGTAGCCCGGGAAGCCCATCGAGACGATGACGTCGAGCTCGCGTTCCAGCCGCGCGTCGTAGGTCTCGCGGGTGTGGCCGGGCGCGATCGGGTGCTTGAGCAGCCGCGCTTCCAGGCCGTCGCGCGCTTCCTTGCGGATCCAGCTGTCCAGCGTCTCGTCGTCGGGCACCGGGAACGCGGGCAGGTAGTACTTGCCCAGGCGCAGTTCCAGATTGCAGCGCTGCGCCAGCGCGACCGTGTTGTCGATCGCGTCCGGCACGTCGGCGAACAGCTGCGCCATTTCCTCGCTGGACTTGAGGTACTGGGCGGCGGCGTAGTCCTTGGGCCGCTTGGGGTCGTCGAGCACGCGTCCCGACGAGATGCACACCCGCGCCTCATGCGCCTCGAAGCCCTCGGCGTCGAGGAAGCGCACGTCGTTGCTGGCCACCACGGGGATGCCGCGCGCGCTGGAGGAATGGAGCGCGAAACCGTTGAAGTCGGCCTCGCCGTCGAGCCCGCAACGGGTGAGTTCGAGGAAGCACTGGTCGCCGTAGACGCGCTGCAGGTCGGACAGCGCCTGCCCGGCGAGGTCGTCGCGACCGCCGGCCAGCAGCTGTCCGGCGCGGCTGTGGCGGCCGGCCAGCGCGAACAGGCCGGCCGCGTCGTCGGCCAGCCATTCGGGACGGACCACCACGCCGTCGTGGCGGTGACCCTGCATCCAGGCCCGGGTGAGCAGGCGTGAGAGCGAGAGATAGCCGGCGTGGTCGCGGCACAGCAGGGTCAGCAGCCAGGCCGGCTCGTTGCCCTCGGCCACCAGCACGTCGGCGCCAGCCACCGGCTTGACCCCGGCGGCCTCCGCGGCCCGGTAGAACTTCACCAGCGAAAACAGGTTGTTGCGGTCGGTGATCGCGACCGCGGGCTGGCCGAGCGCGGCACAACGCTTGACGAGATCCGGGATACGGATCGTCGAGTCTGCCAGCGAGTACTCGCTGTGGAGATGGAGATGGACGAAGCGGGACATTGCAGCCGGGCCAGGCGGGCAGGGGCAGGGTAGGTGTCGGGGGCGGGTGGAACAAGGCTTGACAGGGGCGGGCGGGGCGGACGTGCGCGGCCAGCGCGCCTGCCCGGAGCGGTGGATCGCCCTCGCGACGCGGCCGGCAGGGCCCGCGCCGCCATTGTGAACAGTTGCCGTCGCAACGGCCGCCGCGGCGGCGCCCTGGCCGGGTTCCACCCGGTCCGGCAGGCTCCGGAAGCCCGCCCGGCCCGGGTTTGCCAACCTGCCCGGATCGGGGCACTCTTGGTAGCGCTACCACGCCGGGCGGCGCACACCATCGAAGGCGCTCCGGCGATACGGGGAGGAACATGGGCATGCCAGGGGCCACCACCACGGAAGGCGGCGCGCGCGCGCGCCTGCGCGTACGCGAGAAGGCCGGCTACGCCATCGGCGACTTCGGCTTCAACCTCTACTGGGCCAATATCTCGGCCTTCCTGCTGATCTTCTACACCGACGTGATGGGCCTGGCCGCCGGCGCGGTCGGCACCATGATCCTGGTGACCAAGCTGGTCGATGCCGTCACCGACCCGCTGATGGGGGCCATGGCCGACCGCACCCGCACCCGCTGGGGCCGCTTCCGCCCGTACCTGCTGTGGGGGGCGCTGCCGCTGGCGGCCGCCGGCGTGCTGACCTGGACCGTCCCCGACCTCGACCAGGGCGGGCGCCTGCTGTGGGCGTATGCGACCTTCACCCTGATGATGCTGGCCTACACGGTGATGTCGATGCCGTACTCGGCGCTGTCGGGCGTGATGACCGCCGACAGCCAGCAGCGCACCACCCTGGTGAGCTTCCGCTTCATCGCCGCCTTCGCCGGCACCACCCTGGTCAACTGGCTGACCCTGGACCTGGTGGAGTGGCTCGGGCGGGGCGACGAGGCACTGGGCTGGCAGCTCACGCTGGGCCTGTACGGCGTGATCGCCGCGGCCACCTTCGCCACCGTGTTCCTCACCACGCGCGAGCGCATCGCCCCGTCGCCCACCCAGGCCAGCGCGGTCAGGCAGGACATCGCCGACCTGCTGCACAACCGCCCCTGGCTGGTGCTGTTCGTGCTGGCGCTGGTGATCATGGTGACGATCGTGATGCGCAGTGGCTCGCTGGTCTACTTCCTCAAGTACTACGTCGGCCGGCCGGAACTGACCGGAACCTTCCTGGGCGTGTACTCGGTGGCGCTGGCCGTGGGCGCCGCGCTGACCCCGGTGATGACGCGCTACGTGGACAAGCGCCGCCTGATGGCGTGGCTGATGGTGGGCGTGGGCGTGCTCAGCTGCGCGATGTATTTCGTGCCGCCCGGGCAGATATGGTGGCTGTTCGCCATCAATACGCTGATCGGCCTGCTGCTCGGTCCCAAGTCGCCGCTGGCCTTCTCGATGTATGCCGATTGCGCCGACTACACCGAGTGGAAGACGGGGCGCCGGGCCACCGCGATGACGTTCTCGGCCGCCACCTTCTCGCAGAAGCTGGGCGGCGCCCTGGCCTCGGCCGTGATCGCCTGGGTCCTGGCGGCGCTGGGCTACGTGGCCAACGAGGCCCAGAGCGACGCCTCGCGCCAGGGCATCGCCCTGCTGCTGACCGTGATTCCCGGGGTCGTGGCCCTGCTGGCGGCCTGGGTGATGCGCTTCTATCCGCTCGACGACCGCGCGCTGGAGCAGGTGCAGACCGAACTGCAGGCGCGCCGGGACGCGGCCGCATGAGTACATCCTCCTGCCGCTTCGAGGACGACGGCCGGCGCTGCGTGCTGACCAGCCCCACGGCCATGCCCGAGGCGTCCACCTTCCTGTGGAACCGGCGCATGCTGCTGCAGCTCAACTGCCGGGGCTACGCCACCGCGCAGTTCATGCAACCGGAACCGGCCAAATACGCGCATGCCCCGGCGCTGGAGGCCAGGACCTTCATGCAGCCCGAGCAGCCCCACTACGCGCACCACCCGGGGCGTTTCTGCTACGTCAAGGACGAGGACAGCGGCGCGCTGTTCTCCGCACCGCATGCGCCGGTCAATCGCTCGCCCGAGCGCTTCCGCTTCGAGATCGGCGCCAGCGACGCGCGGTGGATCGTGCGCGTCGACGGGATCGAGGTCGAGCTGGGCGTGGTGCTGCCGGCCGACGACGTCGCCGAGCTGTGGACCCTGCGGGTGCGCAACGTCTCCGGCCGTCCCCGGCGGCTGAGCCTGTATCCGTACTTCCCGGTCGGCTACATGTCATGGATGAACCAGTCCGGCCACTACCGCAGCGACCTGGGCGGGGTGGTCTGCGACAGCGTCACGCCCTACCAGAAGGTCGAGGACTGGTTCCGGCAGCGCGACTTCATGGACCGCACCGTCCTGCTGCACGATCGCCAGCCCGATGCCTGGGAGGCCAACCAGGCCGCGTTCGAGGGCGAGGGCGGATTGCAGGCTCCTGCCGCGGTCGTGGGCCGCGAGCTGCTGGGCGGCGGCGATGCCCTGTACGAAACGCCGGTCGCGGCCCTGCAGTACCGCGTCGGCCTGGCGAACGGGCAGGCCGAGGTCTTCCGCTTCCTGTTCGGGCCCGCGCACGACGATGCCGGGGTCGCCGCGCTGCGCGAGCGGCACCTGTCGCCCCAGGGCTTCGAGTTCGCGGCCGCCGACTCTGCCCGGCACATCCTGCGTGGCCGCGGCTGCGTCGAGATCGAGACGCCCGACCCCTGGTTCGACGCCTTCGTCAACCACTGGCTGCCGCGGCAGGTGTATTACCACGGCGACTCCAACCGGCTCACCACCGATCCACAGACGCGCAACTACCTGCAGGACCAGATGGGCATGGCCTATCTGTGTCCCGATGTGGCCCGGCAGGCCTTCCTGCTGGCGCTGTCGCAGCAGGAGCCCGGCGGCGCGATGCCCGACGGCGTGCTGCTGGTCGAAGGCGCGCAGCTCAAGTACATCAACCAGGTGCCGCATACCGACCACTGCGTATGGCTGCCGGTGTGCCTTCAGGCCTACCTGGACGAGACCGGCGACGATGCGCTGCTCGGCGAGATGGTCACGGACCGTGCCGGCGCGACGGCGAGCGTGGCCGAGCGCATCGACCGGGCCATGCGCTGGCTGCTCGAGCAGCGCGACGCGCGCGGGCTGAGCTACATCGCCCAGGGCGACTGGTGCGACCCGATGAACATGGTCGGCTGGAAGGGCCATGGCGTCTCGGGCTGGCTGTCGCTGGCCAGCGCGCACGCGCTCCAGCTGTGGGCGGGGATCTGCGCCAGGCTCGGGCGCAGCGGACAGGCGAAGGAATTCGCCCGAGGCGGCGCCGGGTTCAATGCCGCGGCCAACCACCACCTCTGGGATGGCGACTGGTACGCCCGCGGCATCACCGACGACGGCGTCGCCTTCGGCGTGGCCACCGATGCCGAAGGGCGCATCTACCTCAACCCGCAGGCCTGGGCCCTGCTCAGCGGCGCCGCCGACGAGGCGCGGCGCTCGCGCCTGACCGCCGCGGTCGAGGCCGAACTGGTCTCGCCGCATGGCGTGGCCATGCTGGGGCCGCCGTACACCGGCATGCGCGAGGACGTGGGCAGGCTGACCCAGAAGTTTCCCGGCTCGGCCGAGAACGGGGCCGTGTACAACCACGCCGCGGCGTTCTGGATGCACGCCCTGTTCGCGGTCGGCGAGGACGACCGCGCCTGGCGCACGCTGCGCACCATGCTGACCGGGCCCGATGCCGGCGAGTGTCTGCAGCGCGGCCAGCTGCCCGTGTTCGTTCCCAACTACTACCGCGGCGCCTGGCGGCTGCATCCGCGTACGGCCGGGCGCTCGAGCCAGCTCTTCAATACGGGCACCGCCGCGTGGCTGTACCGCTGCCTGGTGGAGTCGCTGCTGGGCCTGCGCGGCGAAGGTGACGGCCTGCGCATCGCGCCGCAACTGCCCTCGCATTGGCCGGGCGCCCGGGTCCGGCGGCGGTTCCGCGGTGCGCAGTTCGAGGTGGAGATGGAACGCGTTTCGGGGTTGGCGGCGCGACGCGTGCTGGTGGATGGCCAGGCCTGCGCCGGCGGGCGCGTTGCGGCGGTCGAGCCCGGGCGCCACTACAAAGTCCGCGTGGAACTGCCCGGATGAGCGGCGCCGGCCTGCGCGTGATCGTGGTCATGGGGGTGTCGGGCAGCGGCAAGACCACGATCGCCCAGGGTCTGGCGGCGGCCTGGCCCGCCAGCTTCCTGGATGCCGACGACTTCCACAGTCCCGAGGCCCGCGCCTGCATGGCCAGCGGGCAGCCCCTTACCGACGAAATGCGCCGGCCCTGGGTGGAGCGCATCCGCGCCGAGGTGCAGCGGCGGGTGGAGGCGGGCGAGCGCGTCTCGCTCGCCTTCTCGGGCCTGCGCCGCCAGCACCGAGACATGCTGCGCACGGCGGGGCTGCCGCTGCTGTTCCTGTTCCTGCACGGCGACCGGGGCACCATCGCAGCCCGTATGCAGGCGCGCAGCGGGCACTACATGCCCGTTTCCCTGCTCGACAGCCAGTTCGCCACACTGGAGGACCCGT